>OCVV012887769.1_pt1 | contig 21635 bp, 16 predicted proteins | sample 1539721 | NCBI WGS metagenome assembly OCVV01 (sample SAMN02144230, study PRJEB22623) | gut metagenome | biome: sheep rumen | host: Ovis aries | place: New Zealand
ATGAAGTATTTATAATGGCATTACAATTATTGCGTGAGTCATATACATTGTTACCATCGGCTACTTTTATCTCTGTCAGGCCGCTGCAGCCATAGAACGCCTTTTCACCGATGCTGGTCACTCCATAAGGAATGACAAGTTTCGTTATCTCCGTATTCTCATCGCTATACAGATGATGAGAATAATACAGCGGATTACCTGAATGGCCAAACTCAATACTGCACCAATTCTTTATATCAATATTTGGAACAATAACTTTTTCCAGGCCGCTGCAGCCAATGAACGCCCAATCACCAATGCTGGTCACGCTGTTAGGGATGGTCACCGAGGTCAGTCTGCTGCAATTATTGAATATATTAAGTATTGATAATCAATGACTTACACATTAAACGGTGGAGAGGTGGATTTAGGGTTGGACAATGTCAGAAATAAGGAGGCAAAATTAACGTATTTAACCTTTGTTTTATTCAAATGCATAATATTATTTCCCAAAAGCCTCCCCAATTTTCTTCAGCCCAGCTTCCATCAGAGGTTTCATCGTCTTTCCTAATTCCAATGTCACCTCCTCAAATCTATGCAGTCGTTCAATCGTGTCTGACCAGCCAACTCCTTCCAACACTTCCATTTGCTTCATGAAATCATGTTCTCGATGTGCCCCTGCGTTATGCCGTATCTCAGAAAGCACAGGTTCCTCCTGTTTAAAGAAATCAGCTAGTTTCGTCCTGGCAATTCTGGTCTTGGCCAACGCAGCCTCCGACAACAACCTTTGGGCTATATCTTGATACTTCTTTCCTGTAAGTTCATTCAAATCTTCACACCATTCATACATTATCACAGAAGCATCAACAGCAATCCTTTCCCTACTACTTTCATTCTTTTCAAAATACAGCAACTTCTGAATTCCTTTAGTCTCATACGAACACTGCTGGATTTGCGCTGCAACATTTAGTACGAACTCTTGTTCCTCAAAAGCACGTTTTGGGGTCATAAGTTCATGAGTATGCCACCCAGCAGCAATTCTCTCACCAATCAATGCTAATTGTTGCTGGCAATGCCTTATCTGTATTTTGAACAGTTCAAGACAATTTTTCTCCTCGAAACTGATTGTTTCTAAAGTTTCTTTTATCTTATCGCCATCAGTAGAGTTCATTCGCTGTTCTAAATAGTAATCCAAACATTTTTTCATAATTATTTCTCTCCTCCCTTCTTCAACTGCCCAATCAAATCCTCAATTCTCTCTTCCAACATCCGCTGTCCTCTTACTTCCATCAACATCTTTGCCGATGGCCACTCTGTTTCTATCCTCTGCAGTAACCGCTTTACAGTATTATCAGCCAGCGTCATACTACATTCCGAAAATACCGTCAACAATGCCACAATGCTCAGTATATTCTCCAGCATCACCTCATGTAGATAGTCTCGACAGTCATCATCCTTTAGCTTCGCTGCCACCTCTACAGCCACCCTGAACGGCACAGTGAAATCATCTCTTAGTATATATTCGTTATCGCAGCGCCGATACTCATGCAAATAAACATCCACCAAGTTTTTCCATAATGGGTATAATCTACTATCCCCAAATGTCTGAACTTCAAACACCCTAAACAGGCAACAAATCAAATACGCTTCTCGTCTTGCTTCTGCGTAAACCTGTTGGTAGTCCAAATTCCATCCCTGAAACCGCGTCGCAACACCATTTACGAATCCATCGAAATCCATATCTGGCCTAATTAAAAACATCAGCTTCGCAATTGTACGCTGTCGTTTCTCTTCAACCTCCGATTTCTTTTCCATATTGGAAAAATTCTCTTTCATGAGGCATTCCGTCAGTTTCTCATATACTTTGTTTCCCAAAGCCTCATCATGATCTTCTACGGCCTTATTGGCCATCAGCAGTAGCATATTCAGATTCAAATCCGTCTCTGGTATTAAGTTTAATTGAACCGTTTTCGACAGCTCTTCCCATATCTGATATATGCAGCGATTATAACTCGCACTATACGGATTACTCAAGGTATTATCTCTAAGTGGCTCATTGGTTGCCCATACCAGAATTCTTTCTGGCTGCAAATGTAAAGCAAAGCATCCCATGATTTCATGAATCATCACAGGCAGTTCTTTCTCCCATTCTTCTTTTACTGCTTGGCCTTCCTTTATCAATTCCTGTGCCTTAGGATTCTTATCATAATTCCTACGCTCATCATCATAACTTATCAGATGTCCAAATGCTCTCGTAAGCCATTCAAACCAATGATCCAAAAGCGACAACAAAAACGTCTGTGGAAAATCCAGCTGTTTCATGTCTATTGCCTTCAGTACATTGCAAAAATCACGATGGCTTTTCAAGCAATAGCAAAATGCCATCTGCAAAGGTACGTAAAGCAGGTTAAACAGTATCTCCGTCCATTTGGCATAGTCTTCTTTCTCTATCAGATTGTAGCCAGCAACAAAAATGGCATCAGGCAGTAGTGTCAGCGATGCAACATATTCTAAACTTCTCAATTCAGTCAGCTGCTCCTCGTCACTCCCTTCCGTAAATAGCTTTAAAAAGTATTCATCTGTTCCTGCATATCTAATGCCTCTGGCCATTATTGCCTTGGCATCGATGGTTGCTACGGGACTTTCAACAACTTTTTCCGCCTCTTTACGTATCCGCTCCTGCTCTTTTTTCCATTCCACATCTTTTTCTTGTGCAGAAGCCAGCTCTCTCGACAACATCATGGAGAGGTCATTATTTATAAACAAATCTTTCCTTTCCATTCCGTTTACTCAATTTTGTATGAAACATTCCCATCGTTACACCACCCACATAATAAATTATCTAATTCCATGCAGGCACTATCAAAGAGTTTAATGATGCAACAAGCTCTCTTTCCGAACTCACTTAGCGAGGAACCTATCTGCCATCCTTCTCCTTCAGTCAGCACAAATCTGTCATGCAAGCGTCCCTGTCCTGTAATGCAATAAATGGCAACCTTATTCCCGTTCACATTTGCGTTGAAACTCGCAACCAAAGCCTTCAGTTCATTCTCTATATCTTGAAACTGTTTTTGTAGGCCATGGGCAACATCCTCCAATTGCTCTTTACAGTTCACGATAGTTATCTCAAGGCATTTTTCGTTTGCCAATGGCATGATATATTCATTAAACTGGTCTGTTGCGAAGTATGGGTCTGCTATCATCAGATGCTTCTTTGCCCTTCCCAGCATTTTTTTCACACAGTCTTTGGCTTCTTTCTGGTTTTCAGCCTTCTTGGTTGGATCTCCGTCAAAATACACGAACTCCATCCTCGTCCGTTTTATCTTTGCCTCTTTTTCTAGTATTGCCGCTCTCAGATAGTGTTCCAATCCCACGGTCTTGACTGGTACCGACGATAGCCGTTTCTTTTGGCGTTGGTTTGAATAAAACGACATAGTAGAACCAAAGAACACTATACTCCTCTGGAAGAAGTATAGCTCACCTGCTCCGTTTTCCACATCAAGGTCTATCCTTCTTGGCCTGCTCCCCATTTGGACTAAGGCAAACGTCTGTCCTTTTGTCACTTGCTGGATAAAAACATTGGGGGTACTTTGCTTATCAGTCACATTTTCCGTCACTTTCACATACACATCTTCTTTAGTCGCCTCTACCCGCCAGTCTATTTCACACCTCACTGCAGGCATCATTGGCACCGTCTCTACATGCACAGCTTTAATAGGGCTATAATGTACCACATAAATGCAACCTATATGTAGAGGATTGTCAGCAAGGTTGATACCAAGATGCTTCTTCGTAAAAGCTCCTACCTTGTTAAGATTGATATTGTGTGTTCCCAAGAAATTGTACATCAGTCGCTGCAAATCAAACCAAGCCCATGTTTGTTGCACAGATTGCGACTCTGGCAGCATGTCGGTCACTGAATTGATGTCAAAGCTTCCTTTTTTCAGCATGAATCCATGATTGCCAGGATCAGGATCTCTCCGCATATCTCCCCATAGCATTTCCACTTTGCCTTGCAACACCACGTGTGGCAATGGGTCGTCCTCTACGTTTGCAGTTATATCTACCTCATCAACATGCACACAAATATCAAACCTGCCATCGTTGTTAAAGTCTTTTCCTTTGGGATGCATATGCAGCGGTGATGGTGTAACCATATCTGGCCACAACTTCTCAAACACACAAAACAACATATAGTCTTTTTTCGTCTGCGTGTCATCAAGTGTCACTATAGTTCTACGGTATTTACTCATCCTTTATTACCTGTTCCCAAATATCTTGTTTCATCGCCGTAAGAGGGCGCTTTAAGGTATCTTCCCTGTTTGGATATGTACCAAGAATATACCTTCCAAAGTCAAAGTCCTTTATCTTCAAATCCTTAAACTGGTTGCTGGTAGCACTTACTATATCTTGTGTATAAATCCTGTTTCGCCATAGCAGTTCCTCCACCTCATCCTCATGCTCTGCATATATTTTGTCTATATCAAAGATGTAATTGAACTGCTCTGCCAATGTTCCGTCTTTTCTGGCCACTACACGTTTGGTTGGATTTGCCTCGTCACAGAGGTAAGGCTTTACTCCCTTACATTTACCCGCAGTATGGAAGTTTATCACATCTTGCTCACTGATGGCAAAACGTAGCGGTGCAGGATCTGGATCACCCTCCTCATAATAGATAGAGAATGATAAATCTTGCGCCGATTTACGCTTATTGCACGAACTGCAGCATGGTTGTAGATTATAGAAATTTGTACATAGATAGGGATATTTTGACTTGGGTTTATTATGGTCAAGTTCATAGTACCCTCCCATTAAAGGGATTACTCTCGCCTCTTTAGGCCTGCCCCGCTTTCCTGTCTTTATCTTTTCATGCACATCTTCAATGAGCGTAGTCAAAGCAAACTGAGAATTGCAATAAACGCATGTTTTAATCTCGAGTTTCTTCACATATTTAGGCATTAACTTAGCTCTCACGTCGCCATATCCCATCGTCTCTACAATGAGTTCATACAAAGGTTGTTTGTCTTTTCCCTTTAGCTGTACCCAAACATCTTCAGCCGTTATGTCACCAAGTATTTTTTCCATCGCATCTATAATGTCATTATACTTTGATGGCAGCAGATTATTTATTACAGCATATCTATCAGCTATCGCTTCAATATATTCCGATACTCTTTTATATTCGTCACCTTTATGATGTACAAACTTGTAGCTCTCTTGCCTGTCCTTGACTGATTGTTCAGCATTAGCGACTTCCACAGATTCTGGCTTAATTATCTTTCTTCCGCTTTGCTTGGTTTTGGCTTTTTTCCCTTCAACTGCTTTGCGAACAAGAATCATCGTCGATGGCTGCTCCAACTCGTTTGCAAGTCCTCGCAAACAAGCCTCTACATCTCCCACTACGAGTGGTATCTCTTTAACGTAGTCGGCAACAAAGTCTTTTATTCTTTTATCAATCAGTATTCTCCTCATCAGTTCTCTTGATCCAGTTCCAACCTTTCATATTCTTTCTTCAGCCAAGCCTTATAGCCCAAACTATCCTTTCCGTATTTTTGTACGAGCAATCTGCGTAATTGCATTTTCACGACATCATCACCTACCAATTCTATCAGCTGGTCTGCCGATTTCATGTTCCACTGGCGTTTGCTTTGTTTGTCTAAGAGATATTGAACCAAATCATTAATCACCTCACTGGCAAACTCCCCAGCAAACCCTCCTTTCAGAAAAAAACTCTCTGCAAGTAGCTCATTGATATTCGATGCAAACGTCTGCACTTTCATTTCCGCTCTTGCATCTTTTCCATCTTTTAAATACAGAACATTGCTCTTTATCACGTCACTAAGTATAAATGGCGAATGGGTCACAAACAGAAGGAAAATGCTTTTCACATTCTCCAAGTTCGACTGTTTAATCTGATGCAACAACCTGTTAATATAACCCTTCTGATATTCTGGGTGGAAATATAGTTCCACCTCCTCAAATACCACAAACACATTCTTATACTGTATCTTGCTATTGTCCGTCTGATTGGCATCTAGGTTGCGTAGATGATAACTAAACGACCCGACGGAGTTCAGCCGTTGTCTTTCGCCAGAACTCATCGACGCCATTTCATGATATTTCACTGCTTCTTCATCCTGATATTTAATAATAATATCCCCGATAAAGATTGGCGGTGGTAACAATCCGATGATATTATTAATGCCTTTATATCCTACAATGCCTGTCAGCAACTTCTTTAATTCGCTAAAAGTTACATAGTATGTATCATCCACCTTTTCTTTATAATCTGGCAGGACTTCTTTTATAGGCTTTGCTCCGTAATACTTGTTATTGTCTTTATAGTTCTTGATGTAATTCAGTGACTGTCTCAACTTCAATGTCGTATAGTCGTCTTTTTCCAGAATTTCATGCAAGTCACTTCTCATTCTCTTAAAGCCAATATTCTTTGAAATGGGGTTAACCAACATCTCGAAAGTTCTATCTTCAATGTAGCTATGATCCCTATAGGGGGTATAGGTATTCATAATTTCCATCACCTTATACAGCACATACAACTTGGCCGCATATAGTGGCTGTTTTTTCTTTTCTATAGCATCATTTAGGTTACAATCTATCTCTTTGCATTCTTCGCGCAGCATTTTCCATAACTCAATCACCCTTACTAGCCTATAAAATTCTGCATAGTTCATGTTTCTGAATGGTTCGCTTTGCAAAAACTTTTCTTTACTATCCTTGTAAGGCTTTATCGCATCGGCATGGTGCTGTTCCATGTAGCCAAACAACTTCGTCACATATTTATTGAAGTCAGACTCACCGCTTCTGCCCATCCTCTCACTTGAAAGAACGTTTCCAGCTAGATCCCACAGCTTATTATACTGCTTATACAACTCATCAAACTCCTTCCAGAATTCCAGGAAGTGCTTGCTGAGGTTATTCTTTTCTTCGCTATATTTATCCTCAGCATGAATTAATGGTACAAAGTACACATCTACATTCTGCCACTCAAAATCCTCCCTATGGTATTCTATAAAGTAAGCCTCAATCGTTTTACCTACGAACTTCGATTCTTTCTCCTGATAAAAAGCATATCCAATGGCCTCTTCGTGCTCCTTTATTTTCCTTTCAATATTGTTTTCACCCCCCACGGTATACAAACTCAACAGCCGTTGGTACGACAAATGATCCTCCCTATTCACATCTATATTACCGTCAGTACGCATGGGGTTCAGTACCACTGGTGTTTGATATGAATCATTCTTATGGAACAGTTCCTCTATCCAACTGCCACCGTCTTTCGTTTCATTCATCATCGTGAGCGAATTATAGGCATAGAGCGAATAGTTTATCACCATGGCATAAAACAGTTCCTCCAAGTGCATCTCCTTCAGTTTCTGTTTCTTTGTGATATCATCTTCTCTCAAATCTATACCCTCCATTATTACACCGTCCTTATAGCACGATATATTAGGAATCCCGTTTGTATCAAAAGCCTTATCTCCTCCTTCACATCTAATCGCATAGATATGATTATCCAATTCATAATACAATATTCCAGCCACGCCGATGTTATAGTGTAGCGATTCTTGGTCTGTAAGGAAGCCAAAGGCGTGTGCAAAGTTATTCAACAGTCGTAATACCACCTCCACGAATGTACTTTTTCCATCTCCGTTTTGGCCCACCACGCCTGTAACTGTAACCGCGATTTCTCTCCCGTTATCACATGTTACATTATACAATCCGCTTTCGACTCCACGACCTAGTTTTGCACATTTCAGTGTATGTTCATTGCTCTGATCCTCTTGATAATAGTCAAACAGAAGGTATGGCCTACCTACCTTTAGGACCTTGTGAACACTCTCATAACATCCCTCCAATATTTTTATGCCAAGTACTTTAAACATATAGTCAGTAATAAGTCTTGTAATTTTGGTTACTTCGTTACTATTTCAGTCTTCGTCTGTTTCGACATTGTCGCGACCTTTACCACCGCTCCCCGCGCTTCTCCGCAGGGCATCTCCTATCTCCCTGCGCTCAGCAGTTCGTCCGCTAAAAAAAGCAAACATCTCTCCGACTTACGCACAATTCTTCCTAATATATTGATACGTTTCTAGGAAAACTCATATAGTCAATGTTAAACATACCCTCTTATTGTCACGTTTCAATGAGACATACACTTTTAAATTCAATGACTCTAGTGATCCATCTTATCAATGTCCGCTTGAGCGTCCATTTCCTTAGCCATTCGTTCGTATTGTTCGGAGAGACTTTTAAAGACTTTCGAAACTCGGGGGTATCGTACATGATACTTGTCGTAAAGTCCTTTAAACATCGAGGCATTATCTCTTTCTATCTCTCCTCCCTCATATGGACTACGCGATGTGAGTCCACGTTTATTGAACAATCCAACATTATAACTGCTATAGAAAGCCTTTTCTTCAATAGGTTCCATCAATACAAACAGTTTCTCTGCCTCGTCTGTCCATTCTGGAAAATTCGAAAATAACTGTCCTAGTTGACTACAAGCATGTCTATAATGACCCGTTTCCAAAGATTTCTTTAATACAGCCCGCATCCAATCCGACAACACTGCTTCATCCAACGACTGATTCTCACTTACTCCAGGAATAGTTTTCCATTGATTCAAGAGATAGAAGGCTCGTTGTGCATTCTGCCTGTCAATATCCGTCACTACCCTTTCATGTTCACTTTCATTTTCCATAATGTATAAATAGCCAAGTATCTCCACCATGAAATCAGGATCTTTTGTCAACCTGTCATTAAGCAGAGCCAGACTATCTTTTACACGATCATACCTCAGCATTGGCAAGTAAACCCATTCTAGATGGATGAGTAAATCCTTATCCGCATCTTCACGTTTATGAAGAGTCTCTATATATACACTAAGCGGGTGGTGGTCAATTGAATCATTCAAATCACTTTCAGACCTCAAAACATTTTGTAACAGCTCTTGAATAGCCTCAGTTGGCATTTCTTTCGCATAAATCCAGGAGTTATTCATGGCATCAAGTCCTCTCCCAACTGAAGATAGTTTATTAATCTTATAGAGCGTAGCATCCTCTTTATATCCGCCCCAGAAAATGGCAGGAACTCTTCGCCAGTATGCATTCTGAATATCTATATCCAATGTTTCAATGTAATCCCATAGAGTCTTATTGTGCTCAAAACAAAGCAATAAGGATGTTAGCTCCTCTTTTGTGAAGCCATTTTTCTCACATGTTTCATATAACAGGGGAATTAATTCGCCTCCCTGTTGTATTTCTAATGTTGATATGTAGCCCCTCGTGAACTTAACATCTTTTTCCGAGGCAAGGAGTTTGCAAACCTTCGTCGTAATACTTTCCTTTGAGAAAGAAGCCAGTGTAGCACCCAATGTTTGCGGCTCATTAACTTTGTCTTTCAGAGCTATCACTCTATCGTCACCAAATTGATTAAGTAATTCTTCACAAGCTTCTTTCCTAAATCTCTCTATTTGCCGGTTATTAATATAGTCATCCTCCTCTTCGACAGACTTATCAGGCAGATGAGGATAATACTCGTCAAATAGCCATAGATGACGTTCTTCTAAATCATCAGGAATTGTTTTTTCATACGCAACCCTAATGCTCTTTACTTCATCTTCCGTGAGATTATAACGATCTTTGATTCCATCTAAGTTCTGATACCACAAAGTTTCTCGCAGAGCTTTTGCAGTTTCTTTTTTAGAACCTTCTATTTTGTCTACTGCTTCAGGTAGCCATAGAATCAACATCTTTCGTAAAGGTTCGTCAATAGGCTCCATAACATTTATTAATGAAGATAATTTTTGGTCATCCCCATCAAAATAAGACATCAGATGAGTGACAATCCATTCTGTTGTTTTGTCTACATCAGATTGATTATACCCCAGTTCTTGAGTGAATTCATAGTCTCTCCATTTCAGTTTATACGTACCAGATGTGACAGCGCCAGGGTGTGGCAGCAAGGCTATCAACAATCGCCACATAACAGGATTATTATCGTTTAAATACTTATTCAGAATTGAAAGTCTGCCTTCTAATTCCACCGAAGTATGTGGCTTCCAAGGGAGATAAATATCTACGAGACTATTAAACGGTCTGTTCGAAAGTCGCCCACCTGGATCCATTTCAGTCAATCTCAGGAGTATTATGGTAACTGCATCAAGATAATTAGGATGCCATGCTAATGCTTCTAATGCCCATAATAGAGAAGTATGATGACTCTGAGGATACAAAAATCCATTCTTCTCTTCAAAAAGGGCCGTTATTACTGGGGTCTGTTTCTCAATAGCCAATTGCAACTCTAACAAGAACACGTCTGGTGAAGCTTCGGCAATTTTCGGTAAATAGTCAGAAAATTCCACCCATTTCTCGGGTAATGCGTCATGCAATAGATTTTGCATCAGACTATCGACCCATTCTTGAGTATCTCCAATTGGCAGTTTTAATCTATTACCATATAACGCAACAATAATAAGAGTTTGCAGTAATCCTTCCTTCAGTTGATTTGAATACTTTACTTTCACCTCTATGAATACTTTAACAAAGATTTCATGAAGTGTATCGAAAAAAGCAGGATTCAATTGTGGACTCAATTCCGTCCATAGCATTAACGGTGATGTCAGCCTCCAAACTGGTCCGGTCTTGGTCAGGGGCGAAACAGATTGTTGTAACCATTGATTAAGAATTGATAGATATTGATTGCCCGATACACCGGCAATGGTGCTGAGCAGAAGTGTATCACTATCATAATTCTCATTCCAACGGCCAAGAAGGAGGGCTGGCAGCAGCTCATCAAGATTTACCATCCCTATCCATTTCGCCCCTACCGGGGGGAAACCCAATTCCTTTCTTATAAGTGTCAGGTTGCAGGAATTGATCAATACAATTCTATTTGCTTCTGGCTCTGAAATACCATATGACACTAATTCCTCCACCAATGCATGTCTTTCCGATACTGGCAAGTCCACTACATCCTGACGGAATTCGTCATCCGGCCCTAAAGCAACAAGTACAACGTTGTTAATTGCTGCAGAATAAACAGAACTGTTATCCTCCAAATGTGTTACTATATTGATCGCATTCGTCCTTCCTGCGATTTGTCTTAATGATTCTCTTGTATCTACGACAACACTCTTACCCATAAACTTGCTCTTGGCAGGTTCAGGTAGCAATTGTCCTGCTGCAAGAATGAAAGCCATCGCCTCCTCTCTTGAAGAGGCACGGAATGCCTGTAGCCCTGGTTTCCCTTCGACCATTTCCTGAACAACATCGATAATTCTTTCTCGACCGACAGTATAGAACCCAGGTGTCAAAACTATGCCTTTAGGACCAATTGCAATTTCATTCCATCGCATACTGGGTAAAATAATACCTGTACCAGTAAACAAGTTGATTTTTTGAGCAAACCACTCAGTCACTATGGGCAATTGATATATCCACTGTGCCAAATTGTCTGAATCATAAGCAATAACATCTTTCCAGTCTCCTGATTTTTTCTTGTCTGTACCCCATTTTGTCTTGGCATCCCAGTGATACGGTGTGACAAACACAAAGGTCATATTACGCCTTTCCGTTTCTGAAATGCCTTTCGTTCGATTACTATAGTCCTTATTGGCTTTTGTCATAGTGTCGCCTCGTGCTCCAAACTCCCAGCCACTTTTTCCTAAAGGTATGAAAGCGTGACCAGCCAGACTCTCAATAATTCCGTCCCACCCACCAATGAAAGTTGAACTGCCAATAGGTATATTATAGCTACTTCCATCATTAGGCAGGGTGTTCATAATAAGCTGTGTCACCAACTCAGACATCTCAGACTTTGCAGGTGCAGTCACCGCCCATTGTTCAATGTGTTTTCTGTCAATCAGCATTGCCTAATTATTTTTCTTAGAAATTAACAGGGATAATTCTCACAAATATATCTTCTCCATCATCTCACCAAGTTCAGTGCCTTGGTATATATCTTTAATCTGGAGAAGAATTCTTAGCACCTCATCGTCTTCCTTCTTCGGAAAAAGGTGCTCGATATAGTTTTCTGGCAGTTCCTTGGCAAATGATGCATCTACTCTGAAAGCACAGGCCAAGTCCAGTGCCAACTGATTCTTTGCCAATCCCCATCCACAATAATTGAAATATGCGCTCTGCGCATCTGGTCGATGTGCTCCAATGCCTTGTACCAGGTCAGAGTACCGAAAAACTGATCTGGGATGGCAACGAAAAACAAAGATGGTAGCTTCATTGTCTTCATCCTTAATAAGTTCAGCCTTGACAGGTTCTTTATTGCTATAGATCGCTTTGTAGATGGCGAACCATAATGCCACCTTCAAGTCATCTGTCAAATCCAAGCCAACACTAGGTAAACCATAGTGTTGAGCCAGCCCCAAAGCCAAAAGATGGAACAACTCCCTCTGTCTGAAGTCAAGGAATACACCTGGGTAACTTTTCATAAGTTCTTCTGTTAGCAGCGCACAAACATTATGCCACGCGCTCACCACTTTATCGTAATTCAACTTAGAGCGTATAAAGCTAGGATGAAATGAAGGTTCCTTTACAGGCATAAAACACCCAAACAGTTCCATTTTTTCTTCCTCAGACCTGTCAATCGTATAAATCTGCCCTTGGCCTCGAAACAAGAAAGTGTTATCAGGACTATGACGCTTCATTTGTTCTACAGCCAGTTCTATCTCCTGGAGATTGTTTGCCTTGAATACAGGTATCAGCCTGTATGGAACCCTGAGACTGTCAACTCTCTCCAAAGTGATATTTGCCCCATGATCGTAGTCCAACAAAATGCCTCCATATACCATTGCCTTTTGATTAAGAAAGTCACCTGTGAAGAAACGGCCATAGTTATCATCGAAATATACTTTCTCCACATCATATTTATCGACAGGATAAGGCAGCGGTAACGCACCTTGGCTGAACTCATTTACGATGGGATAGCCATTATACAATATCCTGTACTTAAACAACAATGCGTCTTTACCTATAGCTTGCATGGCACCATTATATTACTTTTTGCTTCCAACTTACCGATTTTCTCAGCAACCCAGTATTGTGAAAACTGAGTAAAGTACGACGGAGTCCTAGCATCCAAATACACATCCAAGTCTTTGAATCTGTCATCGCAGATATGGAATGTATCCATCATGTTGATGATCTCCGAATGGAACTGACTAAGCGGCCATGCCACGATATCTACGAAAAACATCGGAGCCTGGAAGACAAGTCCTTCGCTTTGCCATTGATATGCCAAATGTTCTTGCGCTATGCCGAACTCCTTCCTTATATGCTCAAATTCCTCTTCGCTAACAAAAGGCTTGCAAGCATCCTTTAAGTAATCACCAAGCTCACAGTACATGAGCATATTGGCAATTAAATCTGCATACCTATGCTTTTGCAGAAAGGAGATATACTCTTCTCTATGACTTTCCACTTTAAGGAGTAGTCCTGGAGTTTCTTCTGAATCAGGGTCTAACTGTTTGCACTCCATTCCCCTGAAATCAACAGCACAGAATCTGGAACTAAACTCCCTATAGAGAAGTTGCATTTGTAGTTTCTCATTCTCAACCATCATCATTGCATTATAACCAACAAGGAGCCACATCCCTATTGGAGTTGCTCATAACCAACAGTTCAATGCCTCCTTGTCAGTAGCTCTAATTATCTTTCTAACCACCTTTCATCCTGCCTCATTCCCCCTCCTCCACTTCGATCTCCTTGGCTATCAACTTATACTTCGCGCGAATATCTTCTCTCTGGTAGAACTCCAGCAAATCCGCCTTGCTCAGATACCCGTCCTCCAGATACTTTGCCAGATACTTCTGGTCAAACTCAATCGAGAGCAGGCTCTTCTCTATGTTCTTCAATATCTGCTGATTGTTCTTGATATTCGTCTTCACCAGCGTCTCAATACTCTGCACATCTCGGATATCTTTCAGCAGCCGCTGAATGAGCATTTTCACGAACTCCACCTCCACATTCTTCCCGTCTTTCCGCAGAGCCAACCCACGCGCCAGGTTATACGCCACGGCAAGATACTGATAGTCTGATGCTTCATAGTCGATGATACAGATAAAACCTATATCGTCCACATACGTCACGCCATCCACAGCTCGCTGAATAGAAGCGTCCGCCAGCGTCTTGTCAAAAACAATGATGCTAGCATTGGCATCTCTGTTCACGGTCGCTTCCAGCAACTGGCTCCATGCCGTGTCATATTTGTTCGAGGCGATATCTGGTGAATCAATATCACCCAGTTTAATACTCTTGTCAAACTTGCATTCGATGGCCACTCTACGACCGCTATTTTCTCCGCCCACGAAGGACATAATATCACCCGTCTTGTTGTTTTTCAACAAACCTTTTGAGGTCCCTGTTAGCGACACAACATCCCCGAGGTGATACCGCTCGATATACCCTTCCAAGAACTCCAGAATGTCATTCTCAGCCGCCACACCCTTGATGGAGGTCTTGTGGAAAACCTCCTGCTTCATGTCGAACAGTAGTTTCAGATTCTCCAATTGTACACCCAGGTCATCAGTGGTCTTTGAAAGGAAAGCAGAAAACCTGTCTTCCATCGTGGCCAGCACCCCAATACGAATAGCACGAAGCAAAGCCGCCTCACGCTCTACCTCTGGCAAAGAGTCAAAATACCGATATACCAGCTCGTCCGAGATTTCAAAACTATCCACCTGGACGCGCTGCAGCTTATGGTCTATTCGCATAAACTATACTTGTGAATAGCGATAACCGCCTTTCTTAATGTATGCATCAAGATACTTTCCGTGAGAATCAGCTGACATCAGTCCGTCATACAAACTCTGAGGCACATCATAGTACTGATACACTGAACCTGTTTTAAATTCAACCTCCAATGTCATGCTTGAAGGATCGTACCCAATTGATAAGATGTGGGATGATGATACAAATTGTCTTTCCATAAAACTTTTTGATTTATAAATTCACTTGTTGTAAGCGCCATGCTTTAACGATATCAGGGTAGTCCTCATCTGATATATTTAAGTTCGTATTCCACCCTCCTTTACCATCAATATCCGAGGAAACTTCAGGATCATTGCTATCCGGCCTTCTTTCCTTGTCAGGGAAGGTGATATTAGCCCGCATAGGCATTCTGACAGCCTCTCCGACTATAATAGATTCGCCAGTTTTCAATATCGGAAGCATATTTATCAGGTTCGACAAATTATCCGAAACCGTATTCGCTATAATACCCCTATCGTTTGAATTGGTAAGTCTCAATGCTATCGTTGTCCCGCATTGCGACAAAATTGTGGTGTCAATTTCTGACGGACGTTGACTCACAATCATAGCACTTATTCCATATTTCCTACCCTCTTTCACTATCCTCCTCACAATACTTGAAGCACGACTATTGTTTCCACTGCCCAAATAGTTATGGGCTTCCTCCATGATAATGAGCAACGGTCGTTTTCTTCCTCCTTGGGTCAAGTTACGCCCCCAGAACAAAGAGTCATACATCACACGAAGCAATATGCCTATAATGTCATGCAATATACTTCCTGGCACACCCGATACATCAAATACCGAAAGTGTTCTCTCACCCATCCACAGTTTCAGAAGCGCATAAATGTCGTTGTCTATCTTTCCATCCTTGTCTGGGACATATCCTTCTGGCTTATATGCAAAATCAAATCTTGAATCAGTCAACTTGGCTTGTAGTGATATCAATTGACGCTTCAACGACATGGGGGTTGCAGAAAGAAAGACCTTACCTTGTTGTTGCTCTTGATATCTTGGCAAAACAAAAGGTTCTATGCTGCCCGTACATTTCGTACCTTCTGCATTTTGTACAAAGGCTTCTGTTGTTTTAGTCTCATCAAAATCTTCATAGATGGCACAGAACTTTTGACCTGTTCCAGTACAAATATGAGTAGAAAACATCAGCCGATACAAATGAAGAAACAGTCGTTTCAGGCTGAATGGTATGGGGGTATCCACAGTAATTGTATCCCTGCTTAGATAGGAGAACAGCCCAGGATTTTTTTCAACAGTTAATTTTTTTAGAGCTAAGACCAATTCAGACAGCGGGAAACGGTCATTGTCAGAAACTTCACCAAATGCAAAGCTCACGAACTCATCAAAACTCATTGCCCAATAGGGAACTACGAGTTTACGCTCTGTGGCATCCTCAGGGGTTATCCGGAATATGTTTGCAGTATCTTTAAAAGTCTTGCCATATTCGCCATGTATATCCATCAGGATAATACGGGAAGATGGAAATTTTTGTTGGTCTATCAGCGTATTCACCAATCCGGCAACTGTTGTAGATTTGCCGGTGCCCGTAGAGCCAACTATAGAGCAATGCCTGCTTACTAACTTATTCACATCCACCAGCGCAGGTATATTCTCTGCTCCTGAGATGGTTCCTACAGAGACGAATTCTGCGCCTTGCTGTCTTCCATATATGTTAACCAAATCCTCTTCCGTCACAATATGAACTTCATCATCAATCATAGGGTACTGCGATATTCCACGTTCAAAAGGTTGCCCCAATGCTCCCTCACCTACCAACTGAACAGTCATCCACCGGATGCCGGCATTTTCATCGTTTCTGAGAGAATCTGGGATAGCATCAGCACCAATCTGGACGATTGTTCCATACAAGTTGATATAGCCTTGTGGTATTTTCACAAAACCACCAACCTGACCTATCTTATATCCGTTTCCGTTGATATAAGATATGGTCGAGTTCAGTGACCTATACAACTGTACTGACACACTTGTTCCGGAAATACTGCGTACAGCTCCAATTACAGCTGGATTATTATTTGTCTGCATGAACATCATCTCCTACGAGTTCTGCTAAAAAAGTAGTGAAAGCGCTGAAATCACCAAACGAAACCCTATCATTCACTTTCTTCAGCGTGAAGTTTGCAAATTCATTCTTGGTATCCTCAAACTTAGCCCAATCTCGCCGCTGTGCGCCAATCACAGCTTCATCGTCGTGCCATACACTCAGATTCGGACGTCCAGATGCCCGCTTCACGGCTTCAGGAAAATACAATTCATCAGCGGGATCCGTCTTTTTCATAGCGCCATACATTAGTGCAATGACATTGGCAGATTGATTTACTTTCAGAGCATTGATAATGGTATCGTTGATGTGTTCATCCCCGAACGAATAACCACATACAAATAATACGGCATGAGGTTTCAACAAGAAGTTAGTCAGTTTGTCAGACATAGCCAGAAATGGCATCTTCCTGCTTTGGTCATATTTCAACTTCGAGGGATATATCAATTCTGGTGATCCCGTGACGTCTTTCGACACTCTGCACACATCCCCATTAACGGTTTTCCAGTTTACCGAACCATGTAGTTTCCATAACCTCGTCCAGTAAGAAGGGAGTTTGTTGTCTTCCACAGAGTGTATATCAAAGAACGGATAGCGAGAACCAGAGAAGCCATCAAAGAATGGCACGCCCTGTTCCTCCAACGCCTGCTCTGCCAGCAGGTCGTAATTGGTGGTGAACACCTCTATTGGCTCTACCCTATCAATGAAACTCACCCACCTTGCAAAGCGTCTATACGAATTGTCACCTGTTGGTAAATCTTTCGTGACCGACTCTGCAATAGTATTACATATCTCAGTTTCCAATCCTGCCAATTCTGCTTCTGTAAAACCACGGACGCTACCACCTCCTGTTGACACTTCTTTCATAGAGCGTACGTATGTCAGCACATCTTCTAGATTGTCAGTCTTTTTGCCCGCCTTACCCAATTCCGACATCAGTCGTTTATATGGTGTTGTATCAGCATCAGTCTCATGTGCTTTGCTAATTATCTTTGCCAACCCCGTCATGTCAGGTAGCAGTGGATTACCTGCTGCATCTTTCACAGAACGAGGGCAACCTGCTGCCAAGAGGAATCCCAAAGGCGACTTGTCTTGAGATAAGAGCAACCTTAAGTTGCGTATGTGTCTTATCTGATCGTGATTCATATTACCAATCCTCCACTATTTCGTATTTATTCAAATATACAAGGTTCCAGCCAGACCATTCAACGTTCTGCCACTTCGTATGTGAAGCTATTATGGTCTGGAAGTTCATGTTCGGGTTTTGGAACAATCTCATGTATTGTCCAATCAATCCTTCGCTGAAGCTAAAGATGTTCCCCCAATCTATCAGAAGAATAGCCGGTCTGAATCTTGACACAGCACTCAGATAGCTCACCACCAAATCTAATACAAATCTTGAGCGTTCCGTATCTGACAGTTGCTGTAGCTTCCATTCATGTCCCGTAATATAATCTTTCCTCCATACCTTAATCCTACATTCTCTATATGGATTCTTCCTCACTTCCTCAATTTCAGCCTTTGAAACCATTACTGCATTAGAAAAGTCTGCCACTTGTATCATTGCCTCAATATTATTCCTGTCCTTTCCAAGATATTCCGCGACATACTGCAAATCGTCTTTAACCTCTGTTGGGCGTTCCTTATCTCGTATATAAATCACATCCATCTGATAAGGAAAGATTGCCAAGCCACAACCACCCGCTAGGTAGGATACAATTTTGTCCAATGTCACTGTAACAGGATATTTGACAGGATTATCCACATCTATCACAGCTTTCATTCGTTTTCCATTCCATCGCTTCAGGATAGATGAAGACAAAACCTCATATAGCATTTCTATGATTGATGACTTTCCAGTCCCATTGCTTCCATATAGGACAGTCGTTTTGGCGAAATCAATAATAGTTCCAACTTTTATGTTTGGACTCTCTTCTATCTTTACGCTCTTAATCCAGTTCAGGGGCATCACATCATTGCCCATTTCCACGGCAATCTTGTATTCGTGGATGGACTTTATCTGCAAGAGCTGCTCAGCCCTATACTTCTTCTCGCGTAGTTTTCCATCAACCAACTTATGACAGTCATTACACAGATAGAGACCATTCTCTGGCGACCTCAACTGCTCCTCTGTAAGATGGGACTGGCCTCTTGGACCTGTAGGTTTTGCCGCATAGATATGCGCACATTGCCCAAGTTCAACAAAATCGCACGTTGTTGCCCCTGGCCCCACCAAAGTCTTGTCACATTTGCAACAGCGGTAACCCGCTCTTCGACGGATAACCTCCTTGGTAATCTCAGTAAAATTGATCCTATCAGTCTGGCCTGACATTCCTTTATTTTCCTTCCGGTGCAACCACCAAATATTCTGGTTTCACAAAAAATGAAGTTCGCTTATGGCTTCTATTGAATCCTTTCTTCACTGGTGTAATGAACAAACCCATATTCGGATAATCCACTATCTCTACATGGGCACCATCCAACCCGTCTCTATCAAGCAGTTCACCTGTAGCAGGGCAAATGTATGGCCCATAGCCAAACTCGTATTGGGTCTTGTCCACCCAATACTGAATCATTGAGCCATCATCATCGGTATCTTTTGCATTTACCACCTGCACCAGCTCTCCTCTCATAGCTTTATACTGTTTATACTCCTCCCAATTCCCTTGAAATCTGAATTGCCTATATGCAGGATAAATCATAATGTTTAAAGCCTCAATATACGACATATTGAATTGCCTCACCAGCATATCTGCTTTGTTTGGATACGGGCAACTGATATAGAAATGAGGAAAGACACCTTGGGCATTCGTTTTGCTCACAATCGTAGTGTCAAGTTTATTCTCCACGTAATTTAAGAAATCAGCCATTTCCTCATCACTCACTCCCTCAGGCTGCAAGACTCCTTCTATCTTAAACAACACTATCTCGCCATTAGGCAACTTCATAGGACTTTCACTGTACTGGGCAGCACATCCATTATGTCTGCTAATTGTAATCATATCCATATCAATCCAGTAACTATTTTAAATATATAAATGCAAGGAAGAATTAATTCGTCAATTCTAGATCACCTTTGCGGAACAAAGACATAACTATAGAATTCCTATCTCCTTCTGCATGGGAGACTCAAAGCTATACCATTCGTCGGTAATCCAATAGCAGATATCATCCTTTGCCTTCCGATAGCGAGAGGGAGCATCCTTCCGCCACTCATCCAAAAACTCGATGACTTGACTGTTCACGATTTCCTGTGACTCCTTTGTTTTCAGTTCAAAGAGGTCTCTGTAGCACCAGCAATAGCTCTCCACCTGATTCTCATCACGGAAGTCATAGTCTGTGTAGTCGATATAGTTGGCCATAAACAGCAGATGAACCTTCTCTGCCAGTTCCACGCTCATCCCGTTCAACATCTCGTGAAGAGTTTTCAGGGTAATGCGCTTCTGCTTGTTTGCCGTCTCTTGCATCCTTATGCCACTCCTATAACCAACAAGCGGCCACGTCACTATCAGAGTTGCTCATGAACCGACAGGTCTGTGACCAGATTGCCAGAATTCCTTATCAATATTACGGATTATCCATAGAATTACTTTACCCTACAGTTTGCTACTATTCATTATAATAGTCCTTCGGTCTTCTCTGAGGCCAAAAGAGGTATGAACAAAATTGCCAGACCGCTTTTAGTATCTTCATCCTATGATGCTTTCCTTGAGCTTTGCTCGAGTAGGTTCCCTGTTACCTTACCTAGAGGTCAGCTATCTTCATTTATCTCTCTCAGCAGCCCTGCTGGCACCCACGCTATCGCCACGCTCGCCACACCTTCTATCTCCACTATTACCCTCTTACACCTCTTCACTCTCCTGATCACGCCCGTCACGCCCTCAAACGCGCCGCCCATAATCTCCACGCGCTTGCCTTCCTTCCCTATGACCGTCTCGTTGTCCAGAAACATCACGCTGTCGTCAGTCCGCGAAGCCACCTGCATGAAGTTCTCCATCTCCCTATCCGCCACTGTCATAATGGTGTGTTCACCAGCGGCCGTATGGTCCATCATATACCTCAGCGGCTCCAGCACCTCGTTCCTCCTCTTCAGCTCGCTCAACCGCTCCTGTGTCGACCGCACAAAAATCAGGTTACTGATAGCAGGCACCAGCACCCTCCGCAGTTCCATATCCCCGTCATTCTGCGATTCCACCACCTTATACCTCATCGGCACAAAGTTCTCGATTCCCAGCCTGTCCAGCTCCGCCTTCACCTTCATCTCTCGCTGATACGTCACCCTCATCGGAAACCACGTCTTGGGGTCACCACACATCCTTGTGTCGCGTCCCGATTCACTTCCCGTTTCTTTCGTCGTCATCATATCACTCTGGTCTTCAGTCGCTTTATGACTTCAACATTTCACTATCGATGCAATGTCGGTGCCGCCCGACTTCTTGCCTTTCAAGGCACAAAGATAGTGAAAAATTTCTATTTTTCTTCAATCTTATGCATTTTTTAACATAATCTCTCATGCCATCCTTTTCCGCTCTCGTCAATCATCGCAAAAACCGTTATAAACAATTCGCCCCTGCAACTCCAACCAGAGTCACAGGAGCTGATTATGCACCATAAGTAGCCATTCAACATGAACCACCAGTATTCCACTTCTCTTCTTGCGTAATAGCCTCTATTTTTACAATATTCCCTCTTATTCAGCGTTATCTATTATAGAGTCAACACATTCATTCATGCCCAGGCAACCAAGAGTAACATCAGGAACTGAGATATATCATGTGATGATGCGAGGCATCAATCAC
>OCVV011352002.1_pt1 | contig 21614 bp, 15 predicted proteins | sample 1539721 | NCBI WGS metagenome assembly OCVV01 (sample SAMN02144230, study PRJEB22623) | gut metagenome | biome: sheep rumen | host: Ovis aries | place: New Zealand
AAGACAAACACTCGCACTATCTGCGCCGCGAGTTCTCGTACACCAACTACGAGCAGAAATACAGTCTGCCGGATGATGTGAACGAAGAAGAGATCAACGCGAAGGTAGAAGACGGTATTCTGACTATCGAACTGCCGAAACTCCAGAAAGTAGAAGGCAAGACGACGAAACAGATTGAGATAAAGTAGTCGAAAGTCGAAAGCATCGGAAAACGGCAACCGGAAGGCTGCCGTTTTTTTGTCGATGAAATCGAGGATTTAGCCTATATACCGACGGTTGATTTCCTGCCAGTTGATGAGTTGCCAGAGGTCATGCAGATGCGCTGCACGGCGATTGCGGTAGTCGATATAATAGGCGTGCTCCCACACGTCCATCGTCAGCAGCGGTTTCAGTCCCTTGGTCAGCGGGTTGCCGGCATTGGGCTCCTGGGTGATGACCAGTTGACCGTCCTTGTCCGCCGACAGCCACACCCAGCCGGAACCGAAGAGCGTCACGCCCTTCTGCTCGAACTCCGCCATGAACGTCTCCAGCGACCCGAAATCACGGGCAATGGCTTTTGTTATTTCAAGTCCGTCAAGTGCCATTTCTCCCGATTTCATCGGCATAAACTGCGTGAAATAGAGGTTGTGGTTCAGTATCTGTCCGGCGTTATTGAAGATACCGCCCTGCGCTTTGCGGACAATCTCTTCCAGTGGCATGGACTCGAACCCGGTACCTGCAATCAGTTTGTTGAGGTTATCCACGTAGGTCTGCAGGTGCTTGCCGTGGTGGTAGCTGATGGTCTCACGGCTGATGACGGGCTCCAGTGCCTCCGGCGCATAAGGCAACGAAATGAGTGTAAACATAAGTATCTGTTTTAAAGGTTAGTAATTCTCTGCCAGCAGTTGGAAATAACTCTGCGGATGGTTGCACACGGGGCACTCGTCGGGTGCCTGCTTGCCGATGACGATATGGCCGCAGTTGGAGCATTGCCAGATACAGTCGCCCTCGCGCGAGAAGACCACCTTGTCCTCGATGTTCTGCAGCAGTTTGCGGTAACGCTCCTCGTGGTGTTTCTCGATAGCGCCGACCATCTCGAATTTCTCCGCTATCTCGTCAAAGCCCTCAGCGCGTGCTTCGGCAGCCATGCGTGCGTACATGTCCGTCCACTCGGCGTTCTCGCCTTCAGCTGCGTCCAGCAGGTTGGCAACTGTGTCGCTCACCTTGCCGCCGTTCAGGTATTTGTACCATATCTCCGCGTGCTCTTTCTCGTTTGCTGCGGTCTCTTCGAAGATTTTGCTTATCTGCACGAATCCGTCCTTCTTGGCTTTTGACGCGAAGAAAGTGTACTTGTTGCGTGCCATCGACTCGCCGGCGAAAGCCTCCATGAGGTTCTTTTCGGTTTTTGTTCCTTTCAAATCTTTCATAATCATGTGTTTTTGAGGATTAATACTACTCCGCCCGTGCAGGCGTTGTTTCGTCTGCAAAGATACAATAAAAAATCCGAATATGCAAATAAAATTCATTTTATTTAGCCATTTGCAGGGTTTTTCGAAATAATCGTACCCTTGTGGCGAAGAAGAACAACCTTTTATGAGTACGTTTGATTTTCTTTGGCAGTTGGTGGCAAACCACGGCGGCGTGGAAATGGCAGAAAAAAGTGCGACCCTTTCGAGTCGCACCGGATTAAGGTATTATGTAAAAGTTTGCTACATCGTAGCCGTCAGGAAGGTAGCGTTGCCGAAGATGTAGAGAACATTTTCGGATGCAGGAACGAGGAGGGTTTCGCCTTGCTTGACATGAATTCCGTTGATATGCGCTTCACCCCACAGGCAAACGACCACCACAAAGGCATCCGTATGTAGGTCAATCTCGGCTGCCACTTGCACCACTACTCTATTGACCGTGAAATAGGGGCAATGGATAAGTTCGGAGTTGGGTTTGGTAGAATCATAGGACGTGCGGTACTCCGGCCAGACCTGATAATCGATAGCTTCTTTGGCTTCGGCGATGTGCAGTTCGCGCGGGTTACCATGCGCATCCTTGCGTCCGAAGTCATAGACGCGGTAAGTGATATCCGAAGTCTGTTGGATCTCAACAAGAAAATTACCCGCTCCGATGGCATGCAATCGTCCGGCAGGGAGGAAATAGAGGTCTCCTTGGTGGGACTCGTGGGTGGCAATGACATCCTGCATAGGAGAGTGCCCATTGACTGGCTCCGCCGTTGCCAACTGTTCGTATTCATCCGGAGTAATAGATTTTTTGAGCCCCGAGTATATCTTGGCTCCGACATCCGCCTTGACGACGTACCACATTTCTGTTTTGCCGGGGCACTTATGTCTTTTCTGCGCCATTTTGTCATCGGGATGCACTTGTACGGACAGATCCTGACGCGAATCAATGAACTTGACGAGCAGGGGGAACTGATTGCCGAACTTCTTATAGACGCGTTCGCCTACAAGGAGTCCTTTGTATTTGTCGATGAGCTGAGCGAGGTTGAGACCTAAATCCACATCACCGATGATGCCGCGTTCAACTGCTATGGACTCATGTCCCGGTACGGCACTGATTTCCCACGATTCGCCGATATTCGGCTGCGCGGTATAAATGCCCTTGAAGGGCGCAATCTGATAGCCACCCCAGATGGTGGTCTTTAAGTACGGCTGAAATTTATACGGTTTCATAGTCTTTCAATTATTTCAATACACATACGGGAGTTGTGGTAGGGGCATTTCCAGAAGCCGGCTTTGTCGTGGGTGTAGTCGGGTGTACCGTCCGGCAGGATGGACCAGAACCATTCGCCGTTCTCGCTGTCTATCAAGCAGTTTTGGATATAAAGGAATGCTGTTTCTGCCAATTCAAGATTAATTTTACTTTCTATAGGTTTTTCCTTTTGATACAGTTTCCATTGGTCGAGATATCCCACCACCGCCTCAGCAAAACACCACCATTCTTTTTCATCCATAATGCCTTCTTCCGCTGCTTGCGCCAATGAATGAATGACCGGCAGTGTTTGATTCAGCAGGACCTCATCACCTAACACCTCCAATGCCTCATGCAGCAGCCATGCTGCTTCTATATCATGTCCGGGAGAAGTATGGGTGTTGGATGGTTGCCATTTCTCGTCAAAAAAGAGCATCAAGTGACCGGTTGCGGGATCAAAAATACGGTTGGCAAAGATGTCGATGAGTGTACGGAGCTGCTTTGTAATCCTTTCCTTTGTACCTTGTACATCGTCCCTTTGTACATTCTTTAAGACGCGATAGAGATTCGTGTACGCTTCAAGCACATGGAGATGGGTGTTCATGGTAAAGACACCGTTCTCGTCTTTTTCGGAGAGACGCATGTCAGCTATCGGCTGCCAGTCGCGGGTGAGAGCCTCCACATAGCCATTTTCACTTTTTCCCATTTTCTCATTTTCACATTCGTAGGCATGTGCTTCCAAATCCTCGAAGAGGCGGATGGCGGCATTGAGTGCTTCCTGATTGTCGGTCAAACGGACATACTCCGCCAGACCGTATATGGCAAAAGCGATAGCGTAGGTCTGCTTCTTGGTGTCCAGCGGGGTACCATCGGCATTGAGCGACCAATAGACACCACCTTGTTCGCGGTCTATAAACCGCTGCACGAGGTAGTCATAGGCTCTTGCTGCCAGTATGCGGTAAGGTGTATTATGCAGCACACGCGCAGCCGCAGAAAACGTCCATAGTATACGCGCATTGAGAACAGCTCCTTTCTCTGCATCCGGATGCAGTACATTATATCCGTCTATACGTCCGTAGAATCCACCCTGCTGGTAGTCCACCATCCGTTCCTGCCAAAAACGCAGGATATTGGTTTCGAGCAAAACTCTTGCTTCTGATTTACTAATCATTTTGTCTTTGAATTTTTAGTTGGGCATCAATCTCTGCCATCTTTGCCGTAGTGAGCGGATAGAACGATACCACCAGCACGGCAATGATACTCACCGCAGCCGGTATGAAGGACATGAGACAGCGCAGGCAGAGGAGCGCAGAATCCGGCTGGGTGCTGATGGCTGAAGGCTGATTGCTAATATATCCGCAGGCAGCAAGAAGCCAGAGAGCCGCTGAACCGCCGATCGCACCGCCAAACTTCTGCGCCATGGAGGACGAGGAAAAGATCAGTCCTGTGGAGGCTGTTTTATATTTCTGCTCGGCATAGTCGGACACATCGGCGTACATCGACCATACCAGAGGAGACATCACGCCCGTGAGCATAGAGATAAGCACCTGAGCGAGGAGCATGAGCCAGAAGCCGGTCTGCGAAACAGGAATAAAGAAAAACAACACCGAGAGTACACACAATGCGATATTGACCGCGATGAAGGTCGTTTTCTTACCCCACCGCGCCGCCAGCGGCACACAAAGCGCGACGCCTATCATATTAGAGACTTCGCCTATAGCAAGGAACAAGCCGGCGTAGAAGAGGAGTTGAAAGTTAAAAGTTGAAAGTTGAAAGAAGTCGCCTAGTTGAAAGTTGAGAGTAGCTCCGGCGGGGATGATGTCGGCGAAGTAGTAGGCTACGGTAGCACCGCGGACGGTGCAGAAGAGATTAAAGCAAAGGGCTGCACCAATGAGTATCCACCAGGGTTTGTTGGAAAGCAGTGCCTTGAAATCCGAACCGATGGAGACGGTGGAGACGGTCTTCAGTTCCTCTTTCGTCAGCAGGAAACAGCAGATAAAAAGGACGAAACAGGCAGACGCAATGACCACCATCGCCCAGAACCAGCCCTGAGGCGTATTATAGCCGCCAAGGGCGTTGCAGAGCGGTTCCCATAGAAAGAGGGCGAGGAACGAACCGCCGTAAGCAAAGAACATACGGAAGGACGAATAGACCGTTTTCTCCTGCGAGTCGGCAGTCATCACCCCCAGCATTGCTCCATAGGGCACGTTGATACCCGTATAAACGGTCATCATCAGGATATAGGTTACATACGCCCAAATAAGCTTGGCGGTGTACCCCCAGTCCGGCGTAGTAAAGAGCAATATACCTGCGATGGAGAAGAGCGGCGCCACAAAAAGCAGATAAGGCCTGTACTTGCCCCACCGTGTCTGTGTACGATCGGCTATAATCCCCATCATCGGATCGGAGACTGCGTCCCAGATACGCGTGACAAGGAGGATGATTCCTGCATCCTTGAGCGAGAGCCCGAAGATGTTACTGTAGAAGAACGGCAGGTAATAGGAAAAGACTTTCCAGAACATCGACGAGGACATATCACCGAAACCGTAACCGATGTGGCGTGACAATTTACTCATTTTCACATTTTCGCATTTTCTCATTTACTTATTTTTGCATTTTTTGCAACGAGGGCTTTGATAGTCTGGACGGAAGCAGAGGTCGTCAAGTCATCCTCCGGGGTATTGAGGCAGTAGTCGAGGAGTTGCTCTACGGTGGTAGTAGCCACATGTAGACGGGTGTCCGCGGAGGCGTAGTAGATAAACACCTTGCCGTCGCGCTCTATCCAGCCATTGGAGAAGGCTACATTCATCACATCGCCGATATACTCGTATCCTTCGGGCACAAGAAACCATCCGCCTGGTCGGGCAATGACACGTGTGGGGTCATCCAGGGCGGTCATATACATATAGAGCACATAACGGAGCCCGGAAGCGGTGGCGCGCACGCCGTGGGCGAGGTGGAGCCAGCCTTTGGCGGTCTTAATAGGTGCGGGGCCTTCACCGTTCTTAACTTCATAGACAGTATGATAAGCGCGTGGGTAGATGATGCGTTCGTTGCGCACCTCAGCATGCGTGATATCGGGTGTGAGCGTCCAGCCTATGCCTCCGCCTTTGCCGGTCTCGATAAAGCCGTCCTGCGGACGGGTGTAGAGCGCATATTGCCCGTCCACAAACTCCGGATGGAGGACAACGTTTCGCTGTTGGCAAAGCGATTTGAGGTCATCGAGCCGCTCCCAGTGAATAAGGTCTTTGGTGCGGGCTATGCCTGCGGCAGCCGTAGCGGCGGAGGTGTCGAAAGGTTTGGTCTCATCATGCCGCTCGACGCAGAAGATACCGTAAATATAGCCGTCCTCATGACGCGTGAGCCGCATGTCATAGACGTTGGTAGCCGGGGCATTGTTGCCATCGGGCATGGTGACGGGTTCCGGCCAGAAACGCCAGTTGTCGATACCATTGGGCGATTGCGCTACAGCGAAGAAAGACTTGCGGTCCGCTCCTTCCACGCGTGCTACGACGGTGTATTTGCCTTCAAAGAGGATGGCTCCTGCATTGAGCACCGCATTCATCATGATACGCTGCATCAAGTAGGGATTGTCCTGCTCGTTGAAGTCATACCGCCACTCCAGCGGCGTATGCTCCGCCGTGAGAATCGGATATTTGTATTTGGTATAGATACCCGTCGAAAGTCGAAAGTCCGGGCGGAGCCCTAAAGTCGAAAGCCCATTTTCCGCCATCGGCTCATTAGGGCGGGCAAGGAGTGCTTCGTGTGCAGCGCGGAGAGTTTGTATTTTATCTTTATAAGACATAAGTATTATTTTCGATTTACAGATGTGCGATGTACGATTTACAGTTGGTTCATAAAAGCCTTGAAATCTTCCGCCTCGGCGGTGTTGGGCTGCGGGAGGAAGTAATGGGTAGGAATATCCCAGGCGTTGCGCCAGACGAGGACGTATTCGATGTCCGGGTATTCACGCAGGAGCGGCAGGAGGACGGTAGTGTACCAGTGAGGGCACCGAAGCGCCTCGCAGCCGGTCTCGGTAAGAGCGAGACGTTTGCCGTGTTCCTTTGCCAGTCTTGCCGCTGCGTCCAGTTGACGGTGGGCACGATAGAGGTAATCGTCCGTGCCTTCGGCTCCGCCGTGGTGGTAGCAGTCGGTGCCAATGATGTCCACGTATTCGTCGCCCGGGTACCACTCTGCGGTCTCGCGGTATGCCCCTTCGGGCGTATCTTCATAGAGCGTCAGTTTATCGGGAGAATAGGCGTAAAGCGCCTTCACTCCGACGAGATTCATATAATTGCGTGTCCATTGCCAGAGGGCGATATAGTCGTCCGCCGAGCCGGCTTCGCGTCCCCACCAGAACCAGTTGCCGGACTGCTCATGCCAGAGACGCACGATGAGTTGGTCAGGCTGCTTTTGCAGGGCAGCTATCTGTGCCACGAAAGCCGCAGCGCGTTCTATCCACACCTGCATCGTGTCATGGACATCCGTGTCGGGGTCAATGATCTGCGCAAGGCAGGGTGTAGTGTCCCACGAGTTACCGCCCGTGAGGGGGTTGCGGGCGTGCCAAGAGAGCGTCACTTTACCTCCGCGCTCAAACTGACGGGCACACTCCTCTAACATACGGGAGAACGGCACCGAGTCAAGGTTGCGGGAGTGGTTTAGTTCGATACCGCCTATATCAAAGCCGATGAGGTCAGGCCATTGACCGGTGAGGTCATGTATGCAGGAACGGGTATCGGCATAGGTGCTGTCCGCGAGGCGCTGCCAGCCGGAGCCATAAACCACATCATCCTGGTGACCAAAGAGAACTCGCCGTTTGGTCGGCTGACAAGCCGCGAGAAGGACGAGGGACAGAAGTACGATGTACGATTTATGTACGAAGGAAAATAAGGGTCTCATTTCAACTCAAAGATTCGGGAGGGGTAATCGATGTTATATTCCGTAGAGAGAGGGATGTCCAGTCCGACAGACATGAGGTAGGCGCCGGTGAAGGACTTGCCGTCTAACTCGCAAGGCTCGCCTTCTCCCCATGCGTTTCGGTCATGGTGGTAGGCTACGCGGATGTTCTTCTCATGGAGCGTATAAGTGCGGTCGGGATCGAGACCTGCCAGACGGATGCGGCGGCTCGACTGCTTCATGAAGGATGATAGTCCGTAGGCGAAGAGAACGGCGTGGTCTTTGGTATCCGAGACGTACATGAGGGAAGCCACCTGCTGTCGTTCCACTACCGGTACGGGTTGATACGGAGATACCAGACGGTAAAGATTGCCGAGTTGGATGAGTTCGCGCATCTCTTTATAGTCAGCGAAAGCGACGGTACATTGAGCGCGTTCCTCATCGGTCATGTGCGCCGGCTGGAGTTCCATACCCAGACGCCCTGACATCGCTACATCACAGCGGAACTTAATCGGCGTGGTGCGTCCAGTCATGAGGTAGGGACTGCCGCCTATGTGCTGCGCCATGGCGTTGGAGGGGAAGAAATACGAGGTGCCCCATTGGATATAGACGCGCTGGAGGGCGTCGTTGTTGTCCGACACCCAAAACTCGTCGAAATAGGGCATGAGGCCATAGTTAGCGCGTCCGCCGCCGGAGGCGCAGTTCTGGATGACCACGTTCGGGTACTTGGCGCGGATGCGTTCGAGCGTCTTGACCAGCCCCAAATGGTAGTCCACATAGAGGTTAGACTGTTTGTCTCGCGGCAGGTAGGTGGAACCGCAGTTCTGGATAGAGGCGTTGGCATCCCATTTGATGTAGGAGATTTCGGGATGTTTAGTGAGTAAGTCATCCACGATATTAAAAACACAATCCTGTACCTTTGGGTTTGTCATATCCAACACCAATTGGGTGCCGCCTCGTCCGAGTTTGAGTTCACGTCCTCGCTCCTGCAGCACCCAGTCAGGGTGTTGTTCATAGAGTTCGGACAGGGTGTTTGTAGCTTCGGGTTCGATCCATATACCGAATTTGATATGCCGTTCTTTGGCGGCATTGGTGAGGGCTTTCAGTCCATTCGGCAGTTTGCGTGTATCAACCACCCAGTCGCCGAGGGCGGCATTGTCGCTGTTGCGTTGGTACTTAGAGCCGAACCAGCCGTCGTCCATCACAAAGAGTTCACCGCCGAAAGCGGCGATGTCGTTCATCATCGCGAGGATACGCTCCTCGGTGATGTCAAAATAGATACCTTCCCATGAGTTGAGGAGGATGTCGCGGGTGGCATTGCCGTTATGAAGCATGCCGCAAGTGCGTGCCCAACGGTGGAAAGCGCGGCTTACTCCGCCCATGCCTTCGTTCGACCATGTATAAGCCAAATGGGGCGTAGAGAATACCTTTTTCGGTTCCAATACATACTCGGACGCCATAGGGTCTATACCTGCATAGAAATGAAAACCTTTCTCGTCGGTAGCGGCAATACGTATCTCGAAGTTACCGGACCAGCAGAGTGCCGCACCGAGCACGCGTCCGTAATTCTCTTTGGGTACGCCGTCCAACGCAATCATTACTTCGGGTGCGTCAAGGTGCGCATTGCGTGCTCCGTCCGAATTACGGATGGCTTTCACGCCGCGTGTGAGGGGTTCGACGGTAGGCACACCTTCCGCCGCCCAGTTACCATGGAGATGCAGCAAGTGCGGGTCGTCTCCCTCAATAGGCAGATAGCCGCTGTCGTACCGCTGCAAGCGCACAGGGTTCTTCTCGGTGTGGGAAATATCGTACCATGTCTCAGTGATGTCCACGCTCTTCCAATTCCGCACATGAATGGTCACATAGAACGGCTGCACAAGATCCTTGGTAGCGATGACTGTTTCCGTATATTGCGGATTGTCGATATAGGTGGTGTCCTGTGCCCTTAGTTGCAGACTCTGGTCGCCGTCGGCGTGCTGCACGAGGAGCGCCGGAAGATGGATATGGTCGATGTCACCAAAGGTGGGTAACAACTCTATAGCGTGCAGCTGCACGCCCACCCAAAGGCAGGCGCACAGGAGCAAGAGATATTTATTTGTTCGTTTCATAGGAAATCCGGTATTAAAATTTATAATGCCGGACCAGTTCCTTTTCCGGTACCAAACCTGACAATCTGTGAGCCACTTAATAAAGAGGTTTTTGTTTGTACGGAAATAGTTTCCGTTTCTGGTTTCTTATACATCTTCATAGCATTTATACATTTACAGATTAGCTTATTTTACCAATGCGCCGTTGGCATTATATTCAACGCCGTTGCGGAGGATGATAAGTTGTCCGTCACGGATGAACTTGGTAGATCTGCCCATCTTGGCGGATTCGGCATTCTCTACGCCGGTAGTGCCATCTTTGTGGAAGACGATACGCATCGGAGCTGGAGTCGGTCCGGCAGCCGAAGCATTATAGCCGCAGCTGAGGTACGCACGGTATGGATCCACGGAGCAAGAAGAGGCATCCAGTACTTGGTAGAAAGCTACGCCGTCAGATCCGTTGGAAAGGATATAGTTGTTGACCGAACCGTCAGATACGGGTACATCTGCGATAGCATAATACGTTCCGACGAGTGCACCGTTGGTGTAAGTACCTGTTTTAGAAGAAATATCATCGGATGCACCCTCTACGCTGACGAACTCATACTCGCCTTCGGGAGCAACGATAAGCACGGGCTTGTCTGCTTCTAGTGCATCCACCTCAGTAGCCCAGATCGTAGCATCGCCGTTGTTGGTGAGGTTGTATGCCTGCACGCCTGTCGGGAGAGTCGGTATATCAAACGGTAAGACGAGCGTAGCCATACCTGCATCGGTTACATTGAGGTAGCCAGCAACGGTATTGGTCGGTGTGCCCTCTTTGATAAAAACTTCTGTAAACGTATAGTAAAGCCCACGCACTAAAAGATAGTTACCACGAAGTTGCTTCTCCATTTTGTATGTCACCGGTATTTCAACCAATTTAGGGAACTCACCTGTCAAAGGTATGTTGCCGTCTGCAAGCGCATTATTATCCTCCCAACCTCCGGCGTATAAATTCAAATTCGGCAACTTATCCTCTCCATGAGTAGCGTCAATTTCTTTTACTTGCACACAAAGGATATTTCCCACCTTAATATTTGCCAAATCAGACGCATCTATTTGCTGATGCCCAGACCAGTATTCTATCTTTTGTTCTCCACGGAAAAGAGAAGAACTAACAATCTGAACAGCTTTGATGGTCATATTCTGTCCATTCAGAAATATTCCATTTTCACGAATTAACTCAACATCAGTTTCGCTTAGTAGGAAAGAAGCCTCGGTCTCGTCATTGACATTAAGGTACTCTCCCACAAAATCCAAATATTTGTCGGTTAAGTTACGCACCTTAATTTGGCATTGCGGGTTTGTGCTTTTAGTATAGGTTACCACCATTTTATCACCGGCGTACACCTTTTCGTAAGGATCTATATTAAAGGAATGTCCCCAATCACCAAAGGCATTTTCGCCACTCCAAAGAGTACGTGTAATTTCAACGCTGGTAGTCTTGATAGCATAGATACGTTTGATTGTGAACGATGCTTCCACCTCTGACCAGTTGGATAGTTCAATCCACTTTATTACATCTTCTGCAGAAGATAGATCAAAAGCACAACAATTTTGAGAAGCAGACATAGTATATTCTAATGGGGTATAATTGGACTCTTCTGCCTCTTCCCCAATGTTAAGCGTTTTAATTTTAACGTAGATAGGTTGTTCGTGAGTTGCTACCTCTATTACAAGTTTATCATACTCAACTCTGTTGATAGCTCCCCAGTTGCCAACACCTTTCCATGCTTTCGCCGTAACAACTCCTGTTTCACTATCAAAAGAAGCTGCCTCACTTCCTTCCCACGGTGACATGTCACTAAACGTCCAGTCCTGCGTTACTACCGTGGCGTGGGCGGAGAGGGCGAGGAGTGCCACGGCTAAAATACTAAATAATTTTCTCATAATTGTATCGATTTAATTAATTAGTTATTGTTTTATAGCGATTCTCTCCCGATGTCGTCTTCCGATTACGTGTCGATTACGTCTTGTTTTCGTCTTTTTGCCGTCTTTTTGCCGTCTTTTTGCCGTCTTTTTTTCGTCTTTTTTACGTGTTTGATAGCAGGAAAACAGCAAAACAAAAGCCAAACGACAGGGAAATGAGAGGGAACTAATAGGACTCAATCATTTGTCCGAGGGCGTTGAAAGTCTTGCCATCGCGGAGGATATAGAGTTGTCCATTGCGGAGTACTTTGTTACTGCTCACATAGTGATGTTGCACATCCTCTATGGCAGTGGTACCGCTTTTCGGTTTGCCGATGACAATAGATGTGAGGTGATAGCCTTGTCCGCGGATGACGAGACCATGGTCCGCGATATCCTGTGCGATTTCGTTGGAAGCGACCTTGTAGGCGAAGAAGGAGTCATGGTTGGTGACAGTGAGGTCGGTCCAATCCCAGTTCTCGCCGGCTTTGTAGGTAAGGGCGAACTGTGCTCCTTCGATAGCTTCGGCATAATAGATTTTGATACTGTCGTCTTTGGCAAGCCCAGCCAACATATCCTGTTGCACATTGTAGGTGTCGAATTGTTCACCCGGGTATTCCTCCGCGTTCCATGAGATAGCGAAATCGCCAGTCCAGACATTCGTAAATGCGTATTCAGCAGGAGTCTCGGGTTCCGGTTGTGGTTCGGGTTCATCGCCCGGCTCTTGGTAAGGCAGGAGTTGCAGTTTGGTCACGGTACAGAGTTTGCCTTGGATGGTCAGACCGGAAGTTTTGATATTAGCTACGAGGTCCGCATCAGCCACGGCATAACGATACGTGCCTGCTGCAGTCAGCGACTCCCAGTTCGTACCGGGAATAGCAGTCCATGGATCGTTGGCAGCGATATTGATTTGGCAATAGGAGTCGGTGAGATCAGTAATGGTGATTGCGATAGAGTCGTTGAGCGCCAAGTTTTGCAGTTTGGCCGCTTCGATGCCGAAGCCGTCATTTCCCTCTGCGCCCAGCACTTGCGTACCTTCCCAGAGTGTTTCCACTACGCGGTCAGTCGGTTGGGGCTCCGGGTCTTGCGGTTCGGGGTCTTGGTCTTCGGTTACCAATGTGACTTTGCTGATGAGGCTGTTGTCACCCTGATAGATGTAGATATTCTTTCCCGAGAAAGCTGTAATGTCTTCTTGCGTGAAGATCAAGTCGAAATGGTCTTCGCCACCATTGACCCACGGCCATTGTGAGTCGAGTGAGGGGATAGCGGTCTCGGACCATTCAGGCGCACCTTTGTAGCAGATTTTGAAATTTGCGCCGGACTCGGGCACAGAGAGATAGATACGGAGAATGTCACCCTGGTTGAAAGAAGCGACGGTCTCGCTGTTGATTTCCACGCCGTCGGTGTAGGTTGATTCCCATAGTGTAGTCTCCGCTGCGGAGAGGGAGAGGGTGGCAGCAAGGGCTGCGAAGAAAGTAAAGAATTTTTTCATAATAGTTTTTTTATTTTTAACATAGATTATTGCCATCCGGGGTTGTTGGCGTTGATAGCAGAGTTGGTATTAAGTTCCTGTACGGGAATGGGGAAGAGGAGGTTACGAGAGGTTCGTGTTTTGGATACATCGCAATCATCCATACCCACCGCATTCATGGCATCGAGGTAGATGCCCCATCGGATAAGGTCCCATCGGCGGTCGGCCTCGCATGCAAGTTCTTTGGCTCGTTCCTCTAAGATAGCAGCTCGTCGGGCTTCTTTGGTAGCGAGAGGTTTGTCTCCTCCCATGGAAGCACGGATAGCATTGGAACGTTCCCGCACTTTGTTGAGTTGCAGAAGAGCATCTCCGGGTTTATCCAGTTCGTTGAGCGCTTCAGCATATATGAGGATGACATCGGCGAGTCGTAGGAAAGGCCAGTTGGCGTCAGCGAAGTCGGTAGAAGGGTTAGAGACATCAGCATATTTGGTAGTGAACGCGAGACACTCGTCGGACATTGAATAGCGGTAATTGACCCCGTCGGCATAGATGCCGGAGTGATCCACCTCTGCCATCTGCCGGTACTCAGGCGTATTGGGATAGTAGAAGCCGGAGTTATCTTCTCTTTGGTATGTAACTCGCCAGCGGTGTTTTACCCCTTGTGTGATGCGATAGTCGTCATGGTCAAATAGGTCATACCAATGACGCGTACATCCGACCCATTGTCCCGACTGTATAAAATCGGTGTTCTCGGGCATGGTGTATCCTTCGTACCAAGAGTGTACGGTGATTTTATAAGTGGCATCTCCTGAGACAGTGCCGATAGAGAAGAGGAACTCGGAGGCAGTAGCATTTGCTTTCTTCCAAAGTTGGTCGTAGTCCAGCAAGGCATAATCGCCATATGTGCCGGAAAGGAGTTCTTCCGCCCAGTCGGCAGCCTGTTGGTAGAGTTGCAGGGGATCCAGTGCCTCATATCCTGGAACGGTCTGTTTGAAGAACGAAAGCGTTTGGAGGGGAGCATATGATTTAGTGCCAGAAGAGAAGTCGTATGCCGTACCGGTACGCACGACCAGTTCCGTTCCAGCAGGCATGGCGTACGAAGCTTCGGTAGCATAGACTTTGGCGAGTAGTCCTGCCGTGGAGCCTGCGGACACGTGTCCGGGTTTATAGTCCGGGTCGGTGTTCTTATAGAGCATGCGTGTAGCAGGTTCGAGCAGGGAGATAATGTGATTGAAGACGTCAGTAACCGGTTTGCGTGGTTGGTTGCGGTCGAAATTCTCGGTTTCGGGTTGAATAGGGATCTCGCCGTAAGCACGGACGAGGAGGAAATAGGCGAAAGCCTTATGGAAGCGCAGTTCGCCAAGGGCATTGTTTTTCTGCGCTTCAGTAATATTCTTCATTGCAGCAATTTGTCGTTCAGCTTCGTTAGCTCGTCCAATTAGTCCGTAGCAACCTTTCCAGAGCGCGTCGGTGACATCGCTTTCGCCCTGGAAATTGCCGACACCGAACTTCCCGAATGCCCACGCCGGTCCGGATATATAATCGGCATCAAACTCCAGTACTCTGGGGAAATAACCCCAGCAGAAAATATCGTAGATCCACTTGGAATAGACTCCGGTAACCCATTGTGCACATGCTTCTTCGCTGTCTCCGATGGCTTTGTCAGTGACGAGGGAAGCGGTGTCTTCCTCAATCCACGAGCAGGAAGGGAGCGTGAATGTGCTGACCGCTAACGCTATAAGACCGATAATAAAAAGTCTATTAGATATATTCTTTCTCATGACTATTTCTCCTTTCATTAGAAGGTAAAGTTAATACCGAGTGAATAGGTGCGTGCTGAGGGGTATGAATAAGAGTCCACCCCGGGGCAAGCGGCGTTGGTACCGGCGGCATTAACCTCCGGGTCGTACCATGAATAACGGGTAAGCGTGAAGAGGTTGTTCGCTGTGAAGGTGAAGTTGATTTTCTCAAGCCAAGGCGCCGGTTTATCCCATTGGTAAGCAAGCGTGAGGTATTTCATTTTGAGGAAAGATCCGTCCTCAACCCAACGTGTAGAGGGGAGCCAGTTTCTATAATAATCATCCGTAGCTTTGGGCCAAAGGATGGTAGCTCCGGAGTTTACACGTTCCTCCGTCCATCGTGTGTCGTAGGCTGCGCGTGTGATATTTCCCTGATTCTCAAGTTTGATGTCTTGAAGATTGTAGTTGAGGATATCATTTCCGTAAGAGCCGGTGAGCATAAAGGAGAGCGAGAGCCCTTTCCAAGAGACTGTAGAAGAGAACGAACCTGTGAAATCGGGATTGGTATTACCAATAATGGTTCTATCATCCGTTGTGACATATCCGTCGCCGTTACGGTCCTTGTACCGAATCTCACCAACATAGCGGAGCGCATCGGCGTCGGATAGTTCGGCATATGCCTTATTGAGGCGTACTTCATCGATAGAGTTATAGAATCCGTCTTCCTCATACCCGTATAGTGTTCCAATAGGACATCCGTTGCGTTGTAGGAATACTTGATCAGCTTTGGACCAAAGGGCAGTGGCGTATTGGTCTCCAGAGAGCCCGCCGATTCGGTTACGGTTCAACGAGAAATTGACATCAATATGCCATTTCCAGTCGCTTTTGTCAATCAGTTGCGCCCCGAGGGTAATCTCTACGCCCTGGTTGATGACATGACCTGAGTTCACCATCATCTGGCTATAACCGGAAGAAGACGGTATAGTAATATTCTGGAGAAGATCCCGTGTTTTTTTCCAATAATAATCGACGGTGAGGTTAATGCGGTTATTGATAAATCCTATATCCAGACCAACATCCGCTTGGTCAGTCGTTTCCCATCGGAGGTTGGTGTTGGCGGGTCCTCTCCAGTCGATGGTAGCGACACCAGACTCCAACGCGCCGGCATAGGGGTAGTTGGCGGCAGTAAGGACGGTGAGCGTCCTGTATGCGCCGATGCCCTGGTTTCCTGTCTCACCGAATGAGACACGCCATTTCCAGTTAGAGAGGACCTCCTGGTCTTGCATCCATGCCTCGTCAATCATTCTCCATGCAAAAGCTCCGGAGAAGAACGGCGCCCATTTATTTTTGGCAGCAAAAGAGGAGGAGCCGTCCACACGTGCAGAAGCCGTGAAGAGGTAGCGTCCCATGAGGGTATAGTTGACACGGGCGAGAAAGGACTCGAGCGATTGCTTGGTCTCGCTACTGCGTACCACGGCTCTGTCCACTGCCATGTCCATATTGGCATCCTTGGTAAGGTCATTGGGGAAATTGGAAGCAGACATCGACTCATTAGTTCCCTCACCGCGCTCAAATGTCACACCAAGGACAGCATTAATAGCGTGATTCTCATTGAACTTATGGTCAAACATAAGGAGGGTCTCCAAAGCGAGGCTTTTCCATATATTGGAAGCCTTACCCGCCTTGCCATTAATAGGCGAGCGCCCTTCATAGGTATGGCGATTATAGTAGGTCCCGCGATGACCATCGTTATAGCCCAGACCGATATTTTGGCGAAGTTTGAGCCATGGTTGAATCTTAAACTCCAAAAAGGAAGACGAGAACCATGACATCTGCTTGAGGCGGTCTTTGGTATCCGAGACATAATACTGCGGGTTCGCCGCCAGCCAGTTGAGTTCATCGAGCTGCTCTGTGGCAGTATGTACGCCATAGGTAGGCGGAAAGAGCAATGCCGATCGGATGATATTCTGGCTCTCTGAATTGGTTTTCTGGAAATCAGAAGTAGCCAATGAGAAATGCTGTGATGTTCCGACCTCAAGCCATTTTGTGATGTGCCAAGCGGTGTTAATAGAGAGCCCGAATTTCTCATAGCCGGAGTTCTTGACAATACCCTGCTGGTTGGTGTAGGAGCCGGAAAAAGAATAGTAGCCTTTATCCGTACCTCCGGAGACAGAAGCGAAATACTCCTGTTCCACCCCGGTACGGAATATCTGTTTTTGCCAATCGGCAACGGCAATCTCGGAAAGCGCTCCTGTCTCGGGGTTTGTGACCACCCGAGGGTTAAGATAATCCTCGGGAGATGGTTCATACTCGTTTCCATTCCAGATACCTCGTTGAAAATCGTGCTGATCTGGTTTCCCCATATAGGTTCGTGCGTTATACGCCTGCTCATTCCGATAAAGGGCATAGGTATATGGATCCAGCACGGGGATTGTTTTCATCACTTGCTGTATGCCTACCCGCAATCCCACCTCCACTTTCGGTTTACCTTCTTTTCCTTTTCGGGTCGTAATAATGACCACACCATTGGCACCGCGCGAACCATAGATAGCTGTTGCAGAAGCGTCCTTGAGCACCTCAATTTTCTCAATGTCGTTGGGATTAATCATTGAAAGAGGGTTTTGGGTCTGGCTCACTCCATCATTGGCATCAGAGGAAGGCATGTTATTAGGATCGGTGCCGAAAGGTACTCCGTCCACTATATAGAGGGGTTGCGAGGAGGTTGTAAACGAGTTGGCACCGCGCACAGTAATGCTAACTCCCGAACCGGGTGCTCCGTCGGATTGCTTGACATCCACTCCGGCAATCTTTCCCTGAATACCCATCGCCGCATTTGTCTGTGCACCGGATAGCAGTTCCTCTGATTTGATTTGGCTGACCGCACCGGAGAGGTCGCGTTTCTTCATCGTACCATACCCGATGACCACCACTTCGTCCATCAATTGGGCATCCTCCACAAGCGTCACTTCCACCGAGGTCTTACCTTTGATATTCACCACTTGGGTCTTATAACCCACCATGGAGATTTGAAGAATGAACTTATCATCCGGCACTTCAAGTGAGAAACGACCGTCAAGATCAGTGACCGTACCTATTGTTGTACCCGGCACAATGATAGATGCTCCGATGGCTGTCTCATTGTTCGTCCCGTCCATGACCAAACCGGTGACCGTCGTCTGGGAAAATGCACAAAGAGACAATGTACAAAGTACAAAGGTTAAGAATCTGTTTTTCATATTATTGAGCAGATATTAGTTCTATTTTGGTAAGCGTGAATCCCACTCCGGTGACGATCAGTCCGCGGGTCTTGACCTGATCCAGCGCCACGGGGTCAAACATATAGACTACATCGGTTCCGTCTAACGGATACCAGACAGGTTCTGCGGCACCGGTTATCTCCTGCCAACGTGAGTTTCGGATGGATAATTGTGGTTTCACTCCGGCTGCAACAGCCTCCGTATCAATGCGGTAGGAGATAACGAGCACATCGTTCTCCGTGCTCTGCTGGAACGGTGCAGCAGTCAGGGACAGGTTTCCACTCCAATCGGCTGGAAAGGCTTTCTCACCGCGGAAGAGTTCGCCGGGCTGCAATTGGTATTCACGCGGTGCGCGCTGAACATCCGTGAGATCTTCGCTCACCTCGCCCGTCTGGCGGACAATACCGATCTTCTCAAGCCGGTAACCTTTGCCTCCAACACGCATAGCAGTCTGCGAACCGTAGCCCGCCAGTTGCAGTTTCAGCAGCGGTGCGCGGTCATACACAAACCACGTGACTCCGTCTTCTCCTACCGGCATGCCATCTACAGACGGAGCAAGGGCATTCCATGTAAAATCCATCAGTTTGGCAGCTGCCCCCTCTTGAACCTTGCTGACATGAAGGCGCAAGCCGTCCCCTTCTTGCAGACTCTCGAAACATCGTCCGGGGATCTCCGCCGAGGCAGACCAATCGGCTTTCATCGTCACCGCCGGACCGGACCAGACTATCGTCTCTTCATAGTCCGAAGCTTCGGAAAGCGTGACCCGCAAGATGCGATAGTCATGTCCGCCGAGGATAACACCGTACGTGCGCGCGATATTTAATATGGAGTCAGAGAGCGTCATTCGGAAAGGACCGGCAAAACCGAAACAGCCGTATTCGGGTGCCACACCCTGCCAAGTTTTGGGGTGCTGGAACGCCGCCTGAGACATACCTTTGGCATGGTCGTTATAGACGGTGAGCACATCGCCGGCTTTGGCAGAAGCGAAATGGCGTGGCTCGATAAGGATATTATCTTTCCACGCCTTGCCGATCGTCTTCGGTCCGAGAAGGATGGTGCGCTCTGTGGCGAATACCTCTCCCCATCCCTCTCCCAAGGAGAGGGCGAAAAGGATTAAAAAGTGTAGTATATTTTTTCTCATTGTTTTAATAGTCTTTTCATTTCCTCGCGGTCGATGACGAGACCGGTGTTGAACGCGTCTTTCCACCACGCCTCTCCGGCGAAGCGGTGCTCATCGGAGGTGCCGGCGTTATAGTCATAGTCATACCAGGTCATGAACCAGCTCCAGCGGCTGCCTTCCCCCCATATAGCAGACCACAGCGACATATCCACTTCGTCGCCGCTGCCGCATTCGGCGAGAGTGATCAATTTGTTTGGATACTCTGCTTGCAGCTGCTTAAACTCCTTGGCGAGCGGGTATTGAAGCGCGTAGTAGTTATCGCGACCGACCACGTCCACTACATCGTCACCCGGATACCAATCCCGGTCGTTCATCTGTGAGTTCCAGACCCAGATGAGGTTGTTGAGTTTATGATAATTGACCATTCGGTCGTATAGGAAACGCCAGAGGGCTTTGTACGCCTCCGGTCCTTTGGCACCCCACCAGAACCATGCGCCGCCACCGCTGAACTCCGTAGAGTTGCCTGCCGCCTCGTGAAGCGGACGCCAAATAACAGGAATGCCGCGTTTCTGCATCTTCTTCAGATAGCCAGCCACTTGGTCTATATCATGAATCATACGCTTGTATTCGGCGGAAGAGGGATCGCTCACTTTCTCCGGATCAAAAGAAGTTTCGCCCGGCTGCGAACCCGGCGAGCAGGTGTAGTTAGTGCCGTTGTTCGCCGGTACCTGCCAATGCCACATACAGCCTACCACCCCACCGGCATTGTACCAGTCAGTAACAGGCGTAAGGTCGCTGTAATCGAGCCATCCGCTTTTATTTACATCTTTGGAAGCGTGGATATTGATGAAATCGAACACATTAAGCGCCGGATACTTACCCGTCCACTGATATACATTCTCAGTCTCACGCGTGTTCCAGTCCACATTCGCCACCACGCCGCTCATCGCACGTTTGCCATATTCGGAGCAGAGCACCGCCCACAGCCGCTGCGTCTCAGGCGTAGCGTTCTTATTACATAACACGTATAACGAAACCGGCTGAACCTCAGGCTCTTGCGCCTGCGTACAACCTGCCATCAGAAGTAAAAAACTTAATAGAAAAGATCCGTGTCTCATAGTAATTAGTGTTTTCGGGTGCAAAATTACTATAATTTTTGCGAACCTACTGACACAATTTTTGCAGACACTGACACTTTGCTAAATAATCACCTTTTTTTTGACATACCGCTCGCGAAACTCCGATGGAGAACACCCCTTACGATTTCGGAAAAGACGGTTGAAATTACTAAGTGTGTTAAACCCGCAGACATACGCCACTTCGCTCACCGGCGCAATCGTATCTATCAACATCCGCGCCGCGTGTCCCAGACGGATATCCACAATGAACTCCGCCAACGTCTTACCCGTCCGCTGTTTGAAGAAACGTGAGAAAGCTGACGGAGACATCACTACCATTTCACTGAGTTGTTCCAGCCGTAGTTCCTCCGCATAATGCGCGCGGATATACGTCTCCACTTTACGCACACGGCGGCTCTCACTGCTCTCCGCCACTTTGGCAAAAGAAGAGGAAGCCAAGGTGCGCGCCTCCGTACAAGTGGATAATTCATACAGGATTGTAAACAGCTCATTTACAGCCCAGAAGCCCTCCAAACTGCTCAATTTGGTCAGACGTGGATATACCTGCATAATTGCCGATTTTGGGAACGCCAGTCCCATCTGCGCCCGCTCAAACATAGTCTTGATAGAGGCAAACGGATTCGTCTCGAAAATCCCCGTGCGGAAATCCAAATAGAACTGTACGGTGATCTCATGAATGTCCTTACTATTGCATTCTCCTTGTGCCCATTGATGTTCCAACTGAGGTGAGGAGATTAGCACCAAGTCAATATCATCTGTCAACTCTTCGTTGTCGCCTACTATCCGCCTGCACCCGCGCGCGTTCTCTATAAAATTTAATTCAAAAAGATCATGCTTGTGTAACGGGAAGTCATACCCGGTCTTATGCCTGTCTGCCACAAACATAAAATCATGCTCTCCTAAGGGAGTGATCTCTTGTAAAATACCGTTATCTTCTTTAGAGTTCATGCTATACTTTGGTTATAAGCAACGTCAAAAAAGTGTAATTTTGTGCAAAGGTACTGCTTTTTTTACACATACGCAAGTTTTCGGGCAGAAATCTGTCAAAATTCATCGTTTTGTAAGCAAAGTGAAGAAAGTTTGTGTCCTTGCGCAAAAACATAACACAAAGACAAAGGGCGACACGCGCTAACAAACGTCCTCACGTGGAGAGAGGACGGCGCTGCGGTAATCTGCCTACACCGCGAGCCCACACACTACAAGCAGGAACAAACAAAATAACGGCATACGATGCCGGACTAACAAACGAAGAGAAAAGGAGAAATAAAAACGATTT
>OCVV011094844.1_pt1 | contig 21603 bp, 33 predicted proteins | sample 1539721 | NCBI WGS metagenome assembly OCVV01 (sample SAMN02144230, study PRJEB22623) | gut metagenome | biome: sheep rumen | host: Ovis aries | place: New Zealand
AAAGGGGGGGGGGGGGGGAGAAAACTCCTCCACTGCAATATTTAATTCTTAATTATCTGCCTTTTTAATTAAGAATTATGATTCTCTTATTACTCCTCCAAGTTTATCAGCCCATCGTTCTGTATAAAACTTGTAGTATCCATTTGCTGATGGCTTAACAATTGGTCCATATAACCATGCCCAAATAATTGAAGGTAAGCCAATTACAAGTAAATATAAAGGGCCAAGATATAAGGATTGTCTTGTGTGTCCCCATTCATGTTTTACAGTATCCCAAGTATAAGGATTATATGGGAACTTATTGACAATAACTACATATCCTAAAGATATTCCACCTGGAAATCCCTTACATACTCTAATAGTTCTTCCTTTATAATTAAGAGTATGTGTTTGATTGCAGAATAAAAGGATTATATATCCAAGTAAAGTCTGTGGTAATTGCCAAATAAAAGATAATAATTCAAGTAAAGCTTTCATAGTTATACTAAAGTTAATGGTATTAAAGCTAAAGCAATTCCAATTACATCAGCAAGGAGGTCTGAAAAAGCTGCTGAATGATTTGGAGAGAACTTGTCATACACCTCTTTAACAACACCAACTGCTAAAGTAAAGCAGAATGAGCAAAGAATACTTTCCCATTTGCCCATAAAAAGATTAAGCAGTGCAAACATAAAGAGTGCAATTACTGTACTAAAAAGAATGTGGAGAACCCTGTCTCCTTCATAGAGCCATTTAATAAGGTTAGGCACTAAACTCAATAACTTTTTCATAATTTTCGTGTGTATCTCTAACATCAACATGAAGCCAAGAAACTCCTTTCTCCATCCTTATTGGATAAGGAAGCAAGTGCTGATTAGCTTTAATTTTTTGTCTTGCCTGCTCACCAGTCATTGTTTTCATTGAAGCATCAAAAGCTTTACCCAGACCATGAGCAGTTATATAAAGCCTTCCAGCGAGAGTTTTATCTTTAACAAGTTGACAAAGATTACATCTAAATCCCCTTTGATAAGAGCCCCCATAATTAATAACCATAGGGGTTTTAAGAATATCTCTTCTAATTACAAGGAGAGTATGAAGAATCTTTGTATCAAAAAACTGCCATGCAGATGCACCGTATGATGCATAGGTATGACTGCAAGCAAGCTCTCTAATATTAAAATAATTCTTAAGCTCTCTGATGACCTCTTTTCTTGTTAATTCGCTCATGTTGTACTTTATTTAAATGTTCTTTTTCAAGTTCTTTCCTTTTGATTTCATCAATATCTTCCTTGATGAAAATTTCATCAGCTTCTGGACAAGTCAGTTGAGCTGGAGACCTTTTAAGGAAAGCTTTAATGAGAGCATTAAGGGAAAGACTTATGCCATGAGGCTTAAGTATATTGCCTATAATACTACCACCTTCAATAATTACAATAAGGAGTGCCGCCCATTTTGCATAATTGAATCCATCTTGAGCAGCAACATTAATACAACAAATCATGCAGACAAAGGCAGCATATACAAGCATTTTACCCATAGTCTCTCTGCAAGCCTTTGAAAATCTTATAGGAATCTCAAGTTTATAAGATTTCCATAGTCCTGCAATCAGGTCAGCCATGATTACAAAAAACATGGTTATGAACCAAGGAATCATGAGTACTAAGGCTTCTCCAAGAAAAGCCAATGCTACAGGAATTGCAACACCACTTGCTAACATCATCATTGTATTAGAAATTTTCATAATTATTTACCTTTAGGTCTCCTTGCTGAAATTCTGGAAATTTGATTACGCTCTTTCTCAAGAGCTAATTTTTTATTATCTTGTTGTATCTTAATGTCAAATTCTCTGATTTGCTCTTTAAGTCTTTCCTTATCAGCTTCAGACATCCTTTCTTCAATCCCATCTTCTTGTTGGGATATTTGCATAGCTGTTGTGTCCAGCTTGGCATCAGCTTGAATTTGTGCAGTCAGAATCTTTGTTTCATTGTTTTCAGTATTCATGGCTGCTTGATATTCAAGGTCTGCCTGATGTTGAGCCATTTGTGCTTCAAGAGCTTGTTGCTGAGCTTCCATTTGAGCCTGCTGGTCTCTTTGGGCTTGCATCATTCTCTTTTTCTCACTGTTTTCAAGTATTCTTATTTTCTCAGCAAGGGAGTTAGTAGACTGCCACATTCTCATAATATCACTAAGAGAAGCAGCTTGATTTTGTAAAGCTGCCTGACCAAGAGCTTCAATCTTCTGGTCAAGGTTTACAACATCAGATGAGTCATCCATGACAATACCATAGTCATTTTCAGCATACTCATCACCATCAAACTCCATAAGTTTCCAAGTTCCTTCTGAAGTCAGGTATCTAAATTTAATTTTCTTACCTCTTGCAGCAATTTTTGCAGTCTCATTGAAACAATCAAGAGCTCTTCTCTTTGTGTCATTATGCTTTGCAAAGAAGCTTTCTGTAATGTATGAGGATTGTAAAGTGGCTCTTTCAACACCACCAACAGTTTCTCTGTTTGCAATTTGGCCTTCCCTTTGCCTGTTAATGCCAACAATTTCACCCATCTCAACTTTAACCCATTCAGCAAGATTCATAAGTTGCTGAATGTAGTTTCCAGAAGCATCACTTATGATTCTCTGGGTATTATTGTTTAAAGCTCCTGCAAGTTTACCCTTTGCAGCACCTTCAGTTCCCTCATTAAAGGAAGAAGATATTGCTAAGTGATTAACTTTTGCAAAGTAGAGCCATTTATCAAATGACCATCCTCTTGGAATCTTGTCAATATCAACCTCAGCAAGAGTTCCCCAAGAAGCAGCAATGGCATCAGAAATTCTATAATGGAGAACATCATATAAATAATTATATGGCTTCATCATATCAACCATACTGAATGGCTTGTCTCCGTTGAGGTTATATATGGTTCCAACAATACCAAAATGACATCTTGATGGATTGGAAAGTCTGCTATATTGAACAGGTCTTGGTCTTATGTTTACAAATATACCATAAGTACCATCTGTTGCAGACTCTTCAAAATTATGATTATGTCCACCAATCAGTGTTCCTTCCCAAGCCTCGTTAACCCAAAGTGTCTCAGATTCCTCTCCAAGTTCCTTCTTTGGTACATAATTCTCAGCATAGAAGTTAAACTCTTCTTCTCCAGTTTCAGCATTATAGCTCTTTACCTTTTGAATTTTTCTTCTGGATTTCCAGAACATTCTCATTACTCTGATGTTTCCATCAGTATCATAAGGCAATAAATTGTCATATTCTGGAGCTCCATGAACAGGAGAAAAGAATTCTTTACTTGAATGGCTGAAGGAAAGAATATCATCCATCATGGAATGCATGGGTAAAAGACCATTCCTATAATCAGGAATTCCCATTGCATTAGTTCCTTGTCCTAAATAACTAGGTAAATTTTCAAGATACTCAATATCCCTCTTGGTGAGTTGGTCATAATAAGTATCAATAACTCTACCTGGAGACCAGAACTCTTCAATAATTATAATATCAGCATCTTCAATCTTATTAGACCTTCCAGACCTGAATATTCTTATTGAAAGAGGGTCTACCTTTTGTATAATAGGCTCTCCACCAACAATGTCACATTGGTAAATTTCTTCACCAATAGCTAAAGCATCTACAAATCCCTCATTAAACATAAGAGGCATATTGTACTCAGAAGAGTAGTGCTTTATGTATTGGTTAGACCTTACTTCTCTAAAGTCTTGCCAATTATAAGTGTAATAATCATTTAACTCTTCAAGCTTCTGCTCATAATCTTCCTCACTTATTGAAGTGTCTTCAATAATATTTCTAAGGTCATTGAGCAATGCATTCTTCTTTGCATTTTCAATCTCAGAAACTGCGCTTGGATTGGTTACAACAGCTCTCCAATTAAATGGTCTTTTAAGCTCCTCACCAATAAGAACTTGTAGTTTTGAGTTCATTATTGGAAAGTGTTGAATCTTTTCTGGAATATAATCAGCTTCTACATTAGCAGGATTTAAGATAAGAGCCACATCATCCATGTGAATCTTACCTCTTAATAAATCATAATTTATTCTTTTATTCCAGACGGACTTTCTTACTGGAGAGTAATTCTGAAAACTTCTTGAATCACCCCAGAGTACACACTGTCTTCCCCATTTCAATGTCTTTCTTGAAAAGGGCAATGCTTGTCTTGGAAATTGAATTGTATCGTACATAACTTATAATTAACGAACAAATATACCTATAATACTAAAGTGTACCAAAAGGCAATACTTTTTTACTATATTTACTGCCTCATTCTTACTTTGTAGTTCCTGCTAAAGTATGGGTCATTACCCAAATAATCCTTATCATTTCTTGTATTATTCTTACCAAAGTCATCACCAAGAGTAACAACCCTGTCCTCTCTAATAAGCATTAACATTCCAAGAGAAGAAACCCTATCGTAGTTACCATTTTCATTCCATTGTCTCATCTCTTCAAGGGCTGCTCTATTCCACATTGTCATAAGTCTTGTTACAGTTACCTCTGCTTCATCTTCATCAGTATTTGTATTTTGAACAATTACTGGTTTAAGAATCCACTCACGAAGCAAGTGTCTTGCATAATTATTTATTGGTTGCGTAGCATTTACTCCATAAGTACTATTACCAATTTTTTGACCTCTAATAAAGTCTTTATCCTTTAAAAACTCAGGTGTCTCAGCAAGGATGTAAAGACAATTCATTTTCTTGAAGTATCCGTACAATCCCTTCTTATTGTTTTCATAGAGTAACTTTGCATTATAAAAGATGCACCCAAGTCTTACAAGTTCATAACAATCATCAGCATAAGACAGTCTTCCAGTCCATTCACATACAATACTGTCAGTCCATGTGTCTAAAACAAAGAAACTTACTAAAGACATAGTGTCTGCCTCATCAGAATCTACAGGGTCACATGATGCTATGTATCTTCCAGAATAAACCTTTCCATCTTTCTTTTCTGGAAGCTTTGAAATTTCAACAGCTCCTGATATTTTATTGTCTTTAGTAGGGAATTTATGTATAGGAGTTTCTCCAGTAGGCTCAAATGAAACTTCTCCATTACTCTTTTGTATGAATTTTCCAACCAAAATAGTATCAAAAAAATTAGGATTTAAATCAATTTCTTGGATTCTGTCAGTTAATTGAGCCACAGGGAAGTATGCCCCATCCCTTTTCATAATAGCATCTTGCAGAGTAATTGGATTTTCTGCTTTTGTTCTTGTTATCTGGAATGGGTCTGGATTTTCATACTTTGCTATGTATCTGTCAAAGCAAAGAGCATACAAAGCTTTTGTTACATCAGAAATGCCATCTTTATTGTAGCACCCCTTTCTGTTTACATAAGCTGGAAAACAAAATATGGAAGTTCCTCTTTGCTGCTGAGCCTTATCCCAAACATTCTCAAAGGAGAGAAAATGTGAACCACTTGGGTGATAAATAAGGTCAAGTGCACCACTAAAGTCAGCACCTTCCTCACCACCAGTTCCAATACATACAATTATACCAAACACCAAATCACCATCCCTTACAGAAGGCTCTGCAATCTTAATAACTGAAGCAACATTAGGGAATTTACCAAATTCCTCAAAACCAATTAGTTCTGCACGTTTACCTCTTCCCTTGTCTGGGTCATCCTTAATAGCAATTCCAAGAACCTGATTTCCAGTACCTCTCTTAGTTCCAGTGTTAAGGTCAATATATCCCATAGTCCACTCCATGTCACTAAGAGAAGACTTGAGCCTTTTTCTTGGAAATTCCGTATTTTGAGCAATAAAGTCTGCCATATCTTCAAACATATTGAGAGTACCACTCTTATTAAGGAACTCCTTCTGATATGCCATCAATATGCCTCTTGAATTTGCCTTTTCTCCAACAGAACGTACATCATCATGTCTTGTTCCAACAATGAATATTTTAGCTAATGCTGAAGCTAAGGTGTACGACTTGCTAGCCCCTCTTTTAGATATTTCACCAAAGTTAAGGCCTAGTCTCATTGCAATGTCCCACCCAGTAAATCTCCATAGAATGCCTTCCCAGAACTCTGGAAAATCCATAGTTCTTACACCAGTATTTGAAGATTCATTTCCAACTGTAATAAGAATTGGGCAGTAATTTAAATACCAATACATATATCCAGGAATCCAAGCACCATCAGATTCTCTAAGATATCCTTCCCTAATTCTTCTTACCTCTTCATTTTGCCATTTCATATACTCACTTCCAGGAGCTCTGTTTGGCCTTAAGTCAGTAAACTTACCTGTCTGTTGAAAATGAATGGCTGTTGGTCTAAAATAATCAATATCTTCAATAATTGGAGGTTGCTCTATTCTCCAAATAGCTTTACCAGACTCATCTCTTGGCAAGTCTTTTATATTAGGTCTATCTGGACTAATCAACCATTGAACTAATGGAATTGTTGCTATGCATTCATTAAACTCATCCTGCACTTCCTTTGGAGCATTTTTGAATGCAATGGATACTGGAGTACCATTTAATACTCTCGTAAATACTAAGTCTTCTATTGGGGTTTGGTACTTATTGAATTCCATAGTTTCTCCTTATTCTTCAGTAACTCAATAATTACAGTACTTGTTACCTTCTCAGCAATTCCTCCAACCTTTTCATATGAAGATGTCATTGCATCACACTCAAGGATTTTCTTATACTTTCCAGTGTCTCCTTTCTTTCTAAAGAATACTCTTACAGTGTACACTTTTAAAGAGCCTATTGGCCCTTTTCTCTGCGAGAGGAGGGAAATAAACTCACAGTCTCTTTCTCCTTGAGAGTTACACCATCCAGTTAGAGCATCACTTATGACTTTCTCAATATTATATCCCATCTTCAAACATTGAATTTTCAATACCTCTTGCTCTTGCACCTTCCTTAATTTCAGAATCAACCTTTCTTTCAAGGTCTTGTAGCTGAGGAATAACTTTATTAAGCCTTTCAAGCATAGAGATTATTTCACTTGGTTTTGTTACTCTTGCTCCCTTATCAGTCCTCTCTCGAAGAATAGACTCTGTATTTTCAAGTTCATTTTTAAGAGCTTCTGCAGCAATTCTTGAAGCTTGAAGCAGTCTTTTTGATGTTGTTACTGTTGCATTTTCATAAACTTCCATAGCTTCTTTAAGGTCTTTTGATGGCTTAAAGTTGCTTGGAAGTCCTTCCTGCTTAATAATTTCTTTTGCTCTCTCCTCTTCGTTGGTGATGTATGCATAAACAGACCTTGGGTCTACCATAAAGTAAAGATAGGCTATTTGAGTCATAAAACTCTCTTTTTGCTTAGACCTGTCTGCATTATATAATTTCCTAATAGGCTTTATAAGTAAAGCTTCAGCAGTTGGCTGAACTTGATAGTCTCTAAATTCAATTAGTTTCATGTTTCTTAGGTTTTGTAATTAGATTTATCAGTTCTCTTCTAAGCTCACCAAGAGCATTGTCTGATAAATATACATAGTGTCCATTGAAGCATACCTTATTATGTATTGTAATGCTTGGAGGTAAATAAGTCCTTTTCATATTAACAAAATGACCCACCCATATGGGTGGGTCTTCCCGATTTAGTAAAAATGTACTGATTATTTAATTATAGTATCGGGAGATGCTATAATGGGAGTTTCATCAAACTCTTCACCTTCCTCAATGACAAAATGAACGTCATTATCATAAATAAACATTACATTATAACTATACTCATTTCCATTTTCATCTGTACCATAGATTGTTTCAGATGGAATGTTTACAGTTACATGCATATCATCCTTTACAACATTATTTTCAAGGTCTTTTTTGCCTTCCCTGTGCCTAATTTCAGCATATCTTGCAGGATTAATCTTTACAACATCTCCTACATTAATGCCTTTAACCATAGGACCAACTGCAAGAACAGTCTGATATTCTTTTATTTTATTCTCCTTTACTGTATAGAGACCTGAAATCTTTGCTTCAGCAGAAGAATAAATATTCTTTGTAACAACAATCTGATTAAACAGTGGACGGATTTTCTTTATCTTGTAAATCATTTTCCTTTTCTTTTAGTTTATGTATTGAATCTGCAATGCTTTTATGTCTGAAATACCTTTTTTCTGGTAAATACAACTTACCAACATAAGGAATTGAGAAACTTGTCTTTAGCTTTGAAAACTCTTCTGGAGTAAGGTCTTTATCCAAAGGAAGTGTATTAATAGTCTGTTTGATAAACTTAAATACATCAGTATAAGCCCTTTCACAAACCTCTATAGGAATGTCAAGATTATGTGCAACTTCCCTTATGATTTCATTAAGATTCATTTTTAAATATGAACATTAATCTGAATGGCTTGCCCTCTTCCCAATCTGGAATATACCTTGGATTGACTCTCTTATTAATCAGTACATTATTCTTTCTAAGATTATGAAGAATAATTTTCATGTGAGAATCAGTAATCCCAGCCTCTTTCAGCATCTCTGCTTTACTTTCCTCCTTGAAGAGAAGACTGTCAATAATAAAACTGTCTTTAATTTCTGAAGCAATCTTAGCTCTCTTTTTCAGCATAATAGCAAAGAAATCCATCTCTTTTGGTGTAAGTTTATGAATTGGACGCATAACTTGCAACCAAGCTCTAAAGAAGGAGTTGTTGTCTGTAGGAATCACAACAACTCCATCTACAAGCTTTGAAGGATTTTCAGAGCTACTCATTTTATTCCTCCTCTTGCTGAGCAGGTACTGTCATCAAGGACTTGAATTCCTCAGCTTTATCAGCTACAAAATCTTTGGAAAATACTTCTTCACTTCTTTCCCAAGTAATAACTCTCCAAAGCCATTCAAGTCTTGTAAAGAATTCAGACCTTTGATACATTTGAATCTGGTCAGAAGCTTGCTTAAGTCTGTTCTTAAGCATTTCATTCTCACTACTAAGATAGGCTACATGTTTTGCAATTTCAGTGGAATCCTGTTTTACAGAATCATTTTTTACAACTTCCTTTGCCATAATAAAATACTCTAATGTTTTGAACTGTGTAATTCTTTATATAACTTCTCCCATACTGTAATGTGTGCTTGTTTTATGTCTGTGCTTCCACAATCAGGGCAATAATCCCCAGTTGTTTCATCTGTAAGAATCCTTAAAGATAAACACTTTGCACAGTAATATACAGGCTCATCATTATAATTTTCAGTATTATTTGTCATATATTACTTTGTATTCATTTTTTACCCATACAATAGCAATAATATCTTTCTTTGTTAGTCCTTTTTCTTGTGCCTTTTTTACTAATTCATTAGAATCATTAGCACCAAATTCCTGTATCATTTCTTTACTCTTTTAGCAGTCTTTTTCTTTGGAGCTGCTTTAGGTTCAACTGTAGGTTCAACAACTTCTTCAACAGTAACTTCTTCAGGCTCTTCAATAACTTCCTCAGTATCAAGAACTTCAGGAGTTTCATCTGCTGGAATCTCAACAACTACAGTTTCCTTTGCAGCCTCAAGCTCTTTTCTAAGAGACTCTATAGTAGAATTAAGAACCTTACAATTATGCTCAAGATTAGCATTATCATTCAGAAGACTGGATTTCTCAGATACAAGTTTAGTGTATTCCTTCTTCCAGAATTCCATAGAATCTTCTCCCTTCTCAATAGCTTCATTTTTGTTAGTATAAGAGATAAACAAAAATCCCTCAGCAAGGAGAAGGATAGCACCAATAACCCATGCAAAAGCATTTGGAGGAAGAACTGCAAGAGCAATAACTGCTAAAGCAAAAAGAACAAAGCATACCCAAAGTAATACAGGGCTTTTCTTTTGAGTTTTTGTGGATTCCATTTGTAGTAAAAATTATGAATTAAACAATGATGACGAGCAAAAGTAAGTATTTTTATAATCAAATCAAAATAAAATATTAATTTTTAGAATTTGATTCCTCCAAATGCGTGTTTAAACTTTGTAGCTGCTTTTGCAAAGGCTGCTTTCTTTCTCATTGCAGTGGAAAAGGCATCTGGATGGGCAGATACATAAGATGCAAATTCCTGCACTCCCATATTATGTTTAGTAGCTGCTGCAGTAAATGTTCCTTTCTTTGATGGGTCAATATGAATAGAGCCTCCATGTGCTCTTGAACCTCCTCCAAAAGGACCTTGAAAGTACATTCCTAGTGGAAGCATATTGGCTATATGATTTGATTGTACTGGTGCTTGTGGAATTCCCTGCTTGAAAAGGTTTCTTTCATAGTCCCTTCTTATTCTCAGTCCTGGATTTTTCTTATCATTGTATCCAGCATCCATATTAAGTATTACATTCTCCCAGTCTTTATTAGCTAAAGCTTCCTGAAGTTTTGGATGCTTGTTTCTATATGATGTTTCTCCTACATTATAATGATAGGATAGTAATGCATCCCTTTGATTTTGTGATAAAGAATTCCAGTTTGGAGTATCTTTAGCAAGAATAGCAACTCTTTTAGCCAAGGAGTCTGCAAAGTATTTATCTGCTTGAGCTCTTGTTATTCCATTTGGAAAAAGCCTTTTAGCTTCTGGTCCAGTAAACCCATATCCAATTGTAGGTATACCATTGCCATCAAGATACCAATTAGGTCTAAATGCTTCAGTGTCTTTTATATACTTAATAATATCTTCACTTGGAGTGTATGTGTCTTTACTACCTCCATTAGCATAAGTATATGAGACAGGTCTTCCAAAAGTATCAGTTGCTTCCTCAAGGGAAGTGTTAAAGTCAGCAAGCTGTGAGTCATATATATTCTTCATATCAGAAAGAGAAGTCACTCCGTTTCTCCTCATGATATTCATAAGCTGTGACTTTTGTGCAATTGTGAGATTATTCCAAGACATAATTGTGTGATTTATTGGCACAAATATACACAATTATATAATATTAAAAAAGCAGGTGAGTTTCACAACTAACCTGCTTGCCACACTAATAATCATCAAAAACCTACATGTCAGAAAAGAATCTTTTGTTCGGCTTTTTCCGTAACACCCATGCAAATATAGAGATAAATTTTTATAAAACAAAATAAGCACACTTCACAGCGTGCTTATTTCTAAAATCTTTAGCCCTCTCATTTCTATGAGAACACTTCAGTGCTATGGAAAACACTACAAATATAGTAATTATTATTTAGAATACACAGCTTCAAATGTAACTTTTAACTCTTTTCTCTTCTCCTTATCTCCTTTCCAGAGCATTTCTGGGTTAATTAAAAAGTCTCCTTGAGATTCAACTTTTTCTCCATTTCTATTTGTATAGTACACTTTTGAAAGAACTTTTGCATCAACGAGTTGATTAATAGCATTATAGAATCCTGCTCTTGATATGCCAAGCTTTTCTATAATTTCTGCTCTTTTCCCCATAGATATAGACACTTTTCCAGTATTGACATATGTCTCTTCCATTAAAGCGTGTAGTACTTTTATAGGGATTACTCCTTTTATATTATACATCCACTGCACATAGTTTATAAACACAAAGTAGAAATTCTCATTATCAGAATTGTGTTTAAACACTTTTCTAATAGTGGTAACTCTGTCATTACCAAACTCATCTTTTACAGTAGTTTCTACTGATTCTACATAACCTTTTGACATAATTATTCTAGTTTAAATATTGATTTGTCTTTTACAAATATACAAAAAATTCTTTAATATCTAAACAGAATGTTAAACGATATTAGACTATGAGTCTAGTGTACTAGACTCCCAATCCAGTGTACTGGACACCCAGTCTAAAGTTCAATGTTTTAGAATCTTTGTAGCTTATTGATATATGTATAGTTATGGATAAACCTTAAAAAGCTTCCTTATCTTATCTAGTAATAGTTTTACCCACAATAAATTTTTTGAAATTTTTTTGAGTTAGGGAAAGGAGAAATTTTTTTTTTAAAATTATTTGTGGGAGGGGGGACATAAAATAAAATTTATTTTTTTTTTGATTTGGGAGAGCAGGACATAATACACCCAACACCCCGGAGGGTGTAACCCCGTTGGGGTTATCCCCCCGTGTTGTTTGGTGTTTGCCCTGTTCACTCTCTTTTGTCAGACTTTGGAATGAGAAGAGTAGAACTCTTTGAAATGTTCTGGAAAGGTGCAGCGAGATGCAGTGCCCTCAATACATGAAGAAGTATTGTGACAAGTACGAACAGAGTAGGAGTGTTTGAAACCCTCAAACCATTCAGCATGGTGCTGACAGCCTGACCAGCTGTGAATTGGTCTGAGTATAGAATTATGGCAGCAACAATGTCCAACAATTCTTCTTTCACTGGCAAGTTCATCAACAATGAGCGTCCTGCAATCACCTTTTTCTTTGCCCAGCATGGTGGGCACAGTGGCTCCCGCAAGGTAGTTACAAGTGATGGGGAAACTCGCATCATGTTCTCTTGCATGGATGGCACCGCTGTCTGGGCAAGTGAGAAAGCCACGGAGAAACTCCTCAACAAGACCCGTCCTGCAAAGGAACTTGTTGTTGGTGAGTGGCGCGATGATGAAACTGGAAAGACTGGGTTCACCGCTTATTATGAGGGTGGTGAGGAGATTGAAATCTCCTTTGAATAAGCCCTTGAAAGGACTCCTGATAGTGTTATCAGGAGTCTTTTTTTAAGGCGAAATTTGGCTGTGAAATTGGGGAGCAAAAGTGTTGTAAGTATTTAATTTTCAACACTTTAAATGTGCCAAAACAGGGCACAATGAACGCTCCCAATTTCACGCCAATTTCAACAAAAACCCAATTTCCGCTCCCCAACAAAAATGTAGCGGTTTTTTGGATTCCTCAAAACACCTTGCCACATGGAATGGTACAAAGTAACACTACAAAACTTAGTGTCTTTAGAGACCTTTTCAACCAAAATTTTGGCACCAAATGCCATCATAGCACTAAATTATGCCGAAGAAAAGTACAATAATACCGATTATTTGGCAATTCAAGCAGAAATCATAAACACTTAAACCTTTAGGCAGTATGAATGCGAAACAACAAGCCTTAAGAGACATGCGAAAAGCAGGGTTATCCACATCATTCTTCTATTATGAAGAAGCAATTTGTGGGAGAAGAGTGTGGGATGGGAGATGCATGAATGGGGGCAAAAGAGCCAAAAAGAGTAACTAATCCTCTTAAATTGATTAGTAGGAACACCTATCCTTGGGGAAACCCTAAAATAAGGCGTGGTGAAGCACACGTTATAACGCAGGGCAATCAGCATTCCTACCATAAGCTGATACTCATAGTGGTCTGGATTACCAGCATTGGAGTATAAATTTCAACTACTGCTTGGGCAACCAAGTTTCAAAAGGTTCTTTTCGTCCTTTTCTTACACAAGTAAAAGGGCTTTTATATATCTATCACTCTCAGTAGTATAAATAGTGAGAGAAGGTTCAGCTACGAATACTAAGTAATAAAATTATAGAGCATTTATTGATGAACTTTATATGTCTTGTTCATCTTTTTCACTTTAGTTCTGATGTGAATCACAACTAAAGATTTTTATAAAATAGCACTTACATTATAGTATGATTTCTGTTGATATTCTTCGCATCATAGAATTAGAAGAAGATGCTGAGTGTGGGCTTGAGGAGCTTTATACTCAATGGAGAGAAGAAGAACTTGCTTGTGAAAGAGATTTTTATAAGTGGTGGGACAATTGTGGTAAGTTCATCATTTCTGGAATAGCAGAGACTATTCAACAAAGAGTAAAATAAAATTACTCTTTTTTAAACTCCTAATTACAACAAACCTTTACGTGGTTTAGGAGATAAGTATCCTTCGGGAGAAACTAATTGTTGTACGGCAGGCTTCTTGTCGTTAGGATAAACCAGCAATGGGATAAAGTGACTGTCTCTCAACAGGGAGATAGTTGCGCTATTTGATTTCATCAAGTAGTCTGTAAGAAAGCCAGATTATGCAAAGCAGTTCATGGTGTATCATCGGGCAGATGAGATAGTGAATTGCGGAGGGCTTGACCAGCTCTCCTTGAGGAGTAATCCTGACAAACATAACTGCTTAAGGACCAAAAAGGATTAGCCATCCATATAGTTCTTATGATGAAAGCTTTTAGACCTATGTCTTGGCGGACACAATTGAATTAGCCATTCAATTGATATCAGAAATGGTAGGTTTGTATAGTTAGTAAAGTGAAAGTCTTGGCGGATAAGTAGCATAACCGTGTTGATGGGTAAACTCCTCAAAAGGGAGCATTCCATTCAAGCACAACCACACGGTTAGTCAGGTCATCTGTTATTTTAATTTATTATTCATGATGTATAATTTATTAATTTAGCAAAGAGTGTTGTGCACACTTGATAACAACAGAGTTATCCTTCTGTAATATGGAGGCATCATGCGCTCGCAAGGCAATTGATGAAGTGAAACAAGTATCCAAGTTCTAACTGGGGGCACCCAGCTAACCCGCAAGGAGTTCTGGAGAAAGGAGTATCTTATATAATCAAGTGTAGGAGTTGCGGAACTTGTTAATCCGTCTCTGTGTTGCCTACCCCAAAAGGGTGTGTTCTAGTCAGGTAAACTGGTGAAAATGGCAATTATATGGGTCATGACTCAGCCCATATGCAAATTCTGAACGAAGTGAAATTTTTTCAGAGTTCAAATTTACAACATTGTTTCGCAAAGCATATTGTTTATTTGTTTATGGTTAGGTAAATGGAGTAACTATTATAGCTCCATTTACCTTTTACTTAAAAAGAAATCAATTAAAACAGCCCTGATATGAAAAGATTTATTATTTCACTCCTTTGTGGAGTCATCTGTGTTCTTAGTGGTGCTAAGGACAGTCCTTGGAAAGAAATCCAAACAGTTATTCTTCCTCAAAGTGTAACTATCTATGAAGGTGTTACACGTTCTGGAAATGCTAAATACTGGATTGAAATTGAGAACATCAAAGTCTCAGTTGCCCCTACAAATGTAGCTAAATTTCAAAGGGGAGAAACTAAGCTAGAGCTTGTAAAATGGCAGAATATGGAAACTAAAAAGTTTAAATATTCTACAAGGCAGGTAAAAAGCTCAGGTTCATCCACAAGGAAAGAGGAAAAGAATATTGACTTGACCAGCCTCTTTTGATAATGCTGCCTTAAATATTTATGCTAACACGAATCAGGATAGTCTTTTTGTCCTGATTCTTTTTTACAGTTGATTTACATATGGGGAATTTTGAATATTATGGAGTATTTGTTGATAGGTCAACCAGAGAGAAAATACTCAAGCTTGTACAAGATAAAATACCTGAAGGATGGATTGCTTATGCAGAACACATAACTATGTTGCATAGAACCCATAAAAATCATTATATTGAGAAATACTTAGCTGCTTTCCTTGGGGAGAGAATGTTCTTTAAGATTATTGGATGGGGAATAAGTGACAGAGCTTTTGCTGTTATTACTGATTGTCCTAGTGAAAATAAAGTATCACACATGACAATTGCAGTTGCTCCAGGTGCAAAACCTGTTGAGTCTAACAATATTACAGATTGGCACTATGAGCAAATAGGTGATATTTTTCACGGTTATCTTAGTGTACAACCTCATGTAAAGTATAAAAATTATGAGAAATAAGTAGTACAATTTAACTTATTTTATCTATATTTGCATAGCCCCAATTACAGAGTTTCTGTCAATAATTACGTAGTTAGAAGGCCATAAGAATAAGTTAATGTATTTCAATCAAGTAATTGGGGCATTATTGAGGTATGGTGTAATTGGCAACACTAGGGATTTTGGTTCCCTCATTTGAGGTTCGAGTCCTCATACCTCAACAACATTAACTTTGGGGATACTCAAATTATGTTAAACATGATACTGAATAAAACCATTTGGGTATCCCTTTAATTAGAACATTAACTATTTAAACACATAAAGCCATGCTAACAATCAAAATGAAACAAGGAACAACACTCCTAGCTGCATCTTCCACTCTTGAGGAAGTACAGAGAAAAGCACTGAGTTATCAGTGCAAGAATGCTAAACAACCTTATGTTAGAAAAGACATATTTATTTCAATAAACGGAAAAGAATCATTTTAATATGGATGCAATATTTATCATATTTTGCTATGCTTTTATGTTTGCTTGCTTGGCAATTCCAATATACAAACTCATAGACAGACGTAACAAGCAAAAGCAAATTGAAGAATCTTCAAAAGAGATAATCAAGACCACTTACATATACACAGATGGGAAATGTGAATATGAGCTTTATCTTAAACCTGCATCAAAAGCAGTATTTTATGTAAGAAATAAAGTAAGTAATGGCTATTCCTACAAAGTGTATATTCAAGGAGACCTAAAGAATACAGTCTTAAAAGCTTATGGACTGATATAATAATCCTGCCCTCCTAGTATAAAGGTTATTACAGATGATTTGTAATCTTCAAATAGCTGTTCAACTCAGCTGGGGGGCTCCAAGCAGTTTAAATGGATATAATAAAGGTTGTTTATGTTTATTTTTCGTTTCAGGGCACATTTAAACTGCTTATTTAGTGGCGAAGCTTAATGAGTATAAGCACCAGTCTTATAAACTGGAGATATTGGGTGCAATTCCCAAGGCCACTACAGGTTACTGTACAACATGCTGTAACCCATGAAGTTTTACTTTTTGTACATTAAGTGTACATACTGTTGTGAAATATTATGTACACACACTCCTCCATAGTTCAAGGGATAGAACAGCAGTCTTCTAAACTGTCAATATGTGTTCGAGTCACATTGGAGGAACTAATAATTAACAATTAAAAACATTAACATTATGGCACTTAAAGTAAGTATTACCTCAACAAAGTTTACTACAATTGGTAAGAATGTAGTATGTACAATTGCTACAACTATAAAGAATGACAACCCTTTGCCTTCAGAACCAGCTTATCCATTCCTCATAAAAGTATTTACAGGTGAGGCTAAATACAATGAAGAAGATAAGTATGATTACAAGAAAGGTAGAGCAATTGCCCTTGCCAAAGCTGAAAGAGCATCTTACAAATACTGGAAGGAATTTCTTAAGAAATTGATGGATAAATACACAAGAGGGATTGCTCTTTGTACTCCATTGTATGGCAAATGCAGTGAAGTCATTGCACACAATACATTATTTATTGATGATTTAGTATCAAATAAATAATTAGCTCATCGGGGTGTAGTTCAGTTGGTAGAATGCCTGGTTTGGGACCAGGAGGTTGCGCATGTTCGAGTCATGTCACCCCGACACTTAGTTTTTATCCATAACTAAGTTATAAAAACCTTGTTTCATTCGGACTAATCTTGCTGTGAAGTAAGAAAAAGTCAAAAGTACTCTTACATTAAACTAATTGTTAGTTGGTAGCTCCATGCGGTTTAAAGACAATGTAAGAGTACTTTTTTATTATGTCATTTCCACAAGGGAAGAGGATAATCCTCATTAAACTATATTTTCTTGCTTGCGCTATCTAATCTAAGGTTTCAGTTCACCCTCTTCCCTTTCTTTTTAATATTCATATCTAACGAAATATAAAACACTAATCAAAAAAATTATAAAAATACACTGAAAAGGAAGTAATCATAATCTATAAAAATAGATGCATCCATTTCTTTGCTGTAAGTGATAAAATTGTACAAAGAGAAAAACGAGCCTTTTAAGGCTAAAAAAGTTAAATTTTAAAAAGTTTTAGTATGGAAACAAAAATAAAAATAGATGAATTCGCTAAAAGGGTAAAAATGGAGTTTGAGGGATTCAGGGAAATCTTAAAAAGAAAAGGAATTGACTTTCAACCAACTGAAATGGAGTGGAAAGACTTTACTGCAAGATTTTTATGGATTACAAAAGACTTTATCGAACTAAAAGATTCCATAAAAATATTAGAGCAAAAAGAGCCCTTTATACAAAAAACAAAAATGGAAGAAGTTGAAATAACTGGTGAAGTAAAAATGACTGGCTGGGTAGCAAGAGATGCAAATGGATTACTTCTACTCCATTTCAGGAAACCAGTAAGGGAAGATGCCCTTCATATATTTACACCATATTGGTATTCAGGAAAATGGGGAGCAATCAAAATAAGAAACAAAAATGCATTCAAAGCCTTACGATGGGAAGACGAACCTGTAAAAGTAAAGGTAACAATAAGAGCGGAGGAAAAATAAAATACAAACCAAGAAGACAATTTAAGATGAATTGCAACCCTCGAATATTCAGCACACATTATTTTTATATAAAATAAAGAGCAATAAAATAAAAAGAATACAATATGGATAACAAACTAATAATTCTATTAGATAATTGCAAAGATGCAGTTATTAAAAAGGACATAGTTGCTCTTATAAGTTCTGCTAAATCTCTTGGTTTAGATGGCAATTCAAGGTCTCCATTATTAGAGTTCATCAGAAATCTTATAATAGAAGATATTAAGAACTTTATAGTTCAAAATAAAAAGGATTCCATTAGAATCAGTAGGAAGAATGCATATCATCAAGATACATTCGACTGATACTCTTTAAAGGATGGAGAGTTATTTAGAAATGGATTTAAAGTAACTTTCGATTCTATCAGTAAACTTTATATAGCATATAAAAGAATACATAATATTGATTAATTAACAAAATAAAACTATTACAACAAATGTTTAAAATATAAACCTCCCTAATTCGGTGAAAGCTAAGTAAATGTGGTGTAAACACTTGGTAAATTCCTCTCAGCTGCGTACTGGAGTAATCATGGATGAAGCCACATTTATATGTCAATACCGAGCCAATGTTATTAACAAGTATGGGATTTATGTATCCTCCTTATTACTAGTGTATAAGCAGAGAAAACTTGTTATAGACAGTGTGTAGAGACGAGATACAGGAGGAACCTAAGTTGAAGTGGGTTATAGATGGAAATGAATTGTCTTTCCTTGTAACAGCCCAACTCATGAGACTTCAATATGGTTAAGATACAGTCCAGACCACAAATATTATAAAGACCCGAAATAATAGGAACATAAAAGGGATGTTACGGAATGACTGCAATCCTATTGTGCTGTAGGTCATTTTTAGTCTTTATAATAGTAGTGAAAACTATAGTGGTAAAAGTTGCCTTACTCTAAGGAAACTTAGAGATATGGTAATAGAATGATTATTTTCATATTTTTAATTACTTTAAAACAGAATAGATATGACACAAGAAGATAAACAACTATTACTTAAAGACCTTTGTGCAAGAATTCCATATTACACTTTTGTGCAATTAAATCCCGGTGCTTACAATAAGCCAGAAACATGCATACTGACTGGGGTTCATGGAGAAAAAATTCATTTGAATGTTGATTCTGACCCTTTCAGAATTGACCATATAAAACCTTATCTCCGTTCAATGTCTTCCATGACTGAAGAAGAGTATATCCACTATTGTGAAACCCGTGAGTGGAAGTATGTTGATGATGACCACTATGAATATTTTGATACTCTCAAAACCTTTGATTGGCTTCTTGAACATCATTTTGACTATCGTGGCTTAATTACTATGGATTTAGCTATTGAAGCAAAAGAAGGAATGTATAAATAATATAGATATTAGTTTTACTTGTTTAAATTTTTAAATTTAGTTAGTTATGGAAAAAATGTATAAAGTTTATAATATTGATATTTCATTTACGGAGTACAGTGTTGATGATATAATTGTTGGCGCAATAGATGAGGAAGATTTGGTTAAGCATCTTGAAGAAATTGCGTTGGATAATGACTTTAAAGATATAATTGAAAACATAGAGTTGATGAAATATTCATACGAACATCGTATAATTGAAGTACCTAATTGTTACACTGATAAACCATATACTGTTCTTAGTAGAACTTTTTATTATGAATAAGATTTTGGCATAGAATGTACATGGCATAGTTATATAACGGAAAAAGAGATATGATTACAGAAGACTATTGCTCTTTTGAAACAGCAAAACTCTTGAAAGAAAAGGGGTTTGATGTATATGTGCGTTCTTTTTACGAGAAAGATAAATATAGGACAAAAGAAGAGTTTAGCACAAATAACGCACTGTGGAACTACAATATTTCAAGTTTTCGCTATTCAGCCCCAACTCTTCAAATGGCAATGAAATGGTTAAGGGAAGTGCAGCATTGTGTAATATGTATAACCCCACTGACATTTTATTGTGGAGAAATAGTTTCAAAATGGGGATATTGTATCTGGGCTGATGATAATACAGAAGTAGATGAAGAAAGTTCTCCAAGACTTGAATCTTACGAAGAAGCTTGTGAGTCTGCAATTAAGTATTGTCTTGAAAATTTAATTTAATATGAAATGGTATCAGCTTAAATACAACTACAATGTTGAAGAATGGTGGCGTCATAATGGAATTTTTGACAGAGAACAAGCAAGTGGAATACCATATATGGCAGGTGATAACTATCTCCAAAAGACTGATGAATGGTGGGAATCACTTTCAAATGAAGCAAAATTGGAGATTTATAATGAATTTTTTAACGAATGCTAATTTAATTTAATCATGGATTTGAATAAAATTAAATACAATCTTAAATGGTTTTTCATTAAAACAAATCTTTTCAAGCACCATTTTAATGTAGAAGGATTTGTTTATATGGATACATTTAGAAATCCTGTACATGATACTACTAAAGAAGTAAAATGGCTTGGAACTGTTGATGTTCATTGTCGTTACAAAGACATGAATAAAAAAGCTATTGAAGCATTTGGTAATATGTACCCACGATATAGAGGATATATTAATTTATATTAAAAAGATTAATTATGTTGATAGCGTTAATTTTAACAGTTGGTTGTATAGCCCTTCTCTTAATAGGAGCTGTAATTTCTTCTTGGGCAGGAATGGAAATACAAGATGATGGTCCAGATATCAAGAATATAATAATGTTTCTAGTTGGGACAGGAATACTTACTTTTGCTTGTTTCTGTATATATAAAGCAAGTAATTATTATCACGAAAAAGAAAGTCCTAAAACGGAAATTACCACTTCTGTTCCAGCTCAAATTGATACTATTATTACTATAAGAAATAGTGTTCCTGATACTGCTTATATCTACAAGTTTAATCTTACTGAAAAATAAGTATGACACAAGCAGAGAAAGAAAGGCTAAAAGATTTACTTTATCAAGCAAAATTTATTACTGATAAAGAAAATGAAGACCCATTTGTTGGTATATATTTGACAGACCTTATTGATTTGTTAGATGATTACAAAAATGAGAAAATATGACTGATAAAGAAAAAGCAAGAGCCTATGATGAGGCTCTGGAACGAGCAAGGAAAAGAATAATGGTAGAACCGCAAGACCATACTGATAAAATACTAAAAGACATCTTTCCGCAACTCGCAGAGAGTGAGGATGAGAGGATAAGGAAGTTTCTCATAGACATATTGAGTCACGGCACTTGGCGAAAAGAATGGCCATTTGGACCAAACGAAGTCGTTGCCTACCTTGAAAAGCAGAAAGATAATCAATATTTCATTGGTTATGCTAATGGGTATTCAGATGGACAATTAAATCCAAAGCAGAAAGAGCCTAACTACACCAAGCGTAATGAATTGTTTGATAAATGCGTAGAGAACTGTGACCCGAAGGTAATGAAAGAAGTATCTGACAATGTTGATAAGATGTTAGAACCTAAAATAGCATTTGGAGA
>OCVV011348902.1_pt1 | contig 21598 bp, 20 predicted proteins | sample 1539721 | NCBI WGS metagenome assembly OCVV01 (sample SAMN02144230, study PRJEB22623) | gut metagenome | biome: sheep rumen | host: Ovis aries | place: New Zealand
GTGAAACGACCATCACGTGGTGCATTCGCATCAGCGATAACGATAGAATAGAAAGCGTAGTTCTTTCTACCATGACGCTGCAATCTAATTCTTGTTGACATTTTTAGATGATTTTGTCTTTGTGGGAGAAATGTGCTCGACAAGCCTCCCGGGTTAATAAAATGATGATTTGAGTGCCGTCAACTCGTGACAGCGGCTGCAAAGGTACGACATTTTTCGGGAATGATAAAATCTCAGAACAAGAAATTCTTCTTCAGCATCGAAAAAAGTGTAAGTTTCTACACATTATTTATAATTAGGACACATCATCAGGGCATAAGAATCATCATTCAAGCATTCTTCAATCAGTGGCTGTCTGCTATTTCCCGTTCTCATTTCTTGATAAATTCGTTCAAACATGCATGAAATATGTACGAAATATGCGGATTTATTTTTATAGTTCAAAGCAAATCATTACATTTGCATGGTGAAATAAAATTGTAATCTCAAGTTTGCAATTAGACGTTTCATCTATGAATGAGACTTTAAAAGTTCTTAAAACTATCCACGTACAGCAAAATTCATAATGAAAAGCAAGATTGACCACAACGGTGTAGTAGAAAGCATCGAAGGCAATCATATCAAAGTGAGGATACTCCAGGCATCGGCATGCAGTGCGTGCCAAGCGAAAGCTTTGTGTGCATCGTCCGATACCAAGGAGAAAATCATCGACGTATGGGATGACAATGCCGACCAATATCATGTTGGGGAAAACGTCATGGCTTGTGGCTCCCTGTCGATGGGTCGCAATGCTGTCTATCTTGCCTTTCTCATTCCTCTCGTTTTGATGATCCTGTGGATGGTGCTGTCGCTGAAAACGTTTCATCTCAGCGAACTCACCGCCATTCTTGGTGTGGGCATCATCCTTGCCATCTATTACCTCCTCCTTTCGGCATTGAAAGACAAATTGAGTAAGACATTCTCCTTTTGGATTGAGAAGCTTCAATAAATTATCAACAATAAATAACCAATAAACAAAACATTTATGAACGTAATTCTAATCGCTGTAATTGTTCTTGGAGCTATTGGATTGATAGCAGCCCTCGTGCTCTACTTCACATCCAAGAAGTTTGCAGTAAAGGAAGACCCACGCATTGGTCAGGTGAACGAAGTTTTGCCAGGTGCCAACTGTGGTGGTTGCGGATTCCCAGGATGTGGCGGTATGGCAAGTGCCTGTGTGAAGGCAGCCGACGCTGGTAGCTTGGAAGGACTCAACTGCCCCGTTGGAGGTCAGCCAGTGATGGAGAAAGTTGCAGCCATTTTGGGCATGAAGGTAGAAGTTTCTGCACCAAAGTTGGCTGTTGTGCGTTGTAATGGTACTTGTGAGAATCGCCCTCGCACCGTCATCTACGATGGTGTGAAGTCGTGTCGCATTGCCAACACCACTTGCATGGGTGAGACCGCTTGTGCTTACGGATGTCTCGGATGTGGCGACTGTGTGAATGCCTGCCAATTCGATGCCATCAAGATGAACGAAGAGACAGGTCTGCCAGAAGTGGATTCAACCAAGTGTACCGCCTGCGGTGCTTGTGCTAAGGCTTGTCCACGCAACATCATCGAGATTCGTGTCGTGAAGGGTGCGAAGAAGATGGGTGTCGTGGTGGAATGTATGAACAAGGACAAGGGCGCTGTTGCCATGAAGGCATGTAAGGCAGCATGCATCGGATGTCAGAAGTGCGTGAAGGTTTGTGCCTTCGATGCTGTGCATGTGGAGAACAACCTTGCTTACATCGACCCTGAGAAGTGCCGCAACTGCCGCAAGTGTGAGCAGGAATGTCCAAAGAAGGCAATCCATGCGCTCAACATGCCTGTGCTGAAACCAAAGCCAGCAGAGCCAAAACCAGCTCCAGCTGTTGCAAAGTCTGCTGAAGTTCCTGCCAAGCCAGCTGCAGCACCAGTCAAACCAACCACTCCTGAAGCACCAAAGGCTCCAGAGGCTCCAGAGGCTCCAAAGACAGAGGCATAATGCTTCATAGTATCAGTTTTCAAAAAGTAACAAATAAAATCATCATAAATAGTGAAGACATTTAGAATTGGTGGAGTACATCCAGCAGAAAATAAATTGTCAGCCGCTGAACCTATCAAGGTAGCCGAATTGCCAAAAGTGGCAGTGTTCCCTATGGGACAGCATATCGGCGCACCTGCCAAGCCCGTTGTTGCCAAGGGTGACAAGGTGAAGGTGGGAACCATGATTGCAGAGGCTGGTGGTTTCGTGTCGGCACCTATCTTCTCCTCGGTTTCTGGAACAGTGCTGAAAGTCGATACGGTGGTTGACGCAAGCGGTTACGCCAAACCAGCTGTTTATATCACAGTTGAAGGTGATGAATGGGAAGAAAGCATCGACCGCTCTTCCACCCTCGTCACGCTCAACGACCGTCCTGAACTCACCAGCAAGGACATCATCGAAAAAGTGAAGAATGCGGGCATCGTCGGAATGGGTGGTGCATGCTTTCCTACCCATGTGAAGCTCTCCCCTCCTCCAGGCTCAAAGCCTGAATGGGTCATCATCAATGCAGTGGAATGTGAGCCTTACCTCACTGCCGACCATCGCTTGATGCTCGAGCATGCAGACGAAATCCTTGTGGGTGTCACTCTTCTCATGAAAGCTGTGAATGTAAACAAGGGTTTCATCGGCATTGAGAACAACAAGCCTGATGCCATCAAGTTGATGACAGAGCGTGCAAAGCAGTTCTCTCAGTTCGACATCGAAGTGGTTCCGCTCCAAGTGAAATACCCACAAGGTGGTGAGAAGCAGCTCATCGATGCCGTGGTAGGTCGTCAGGTTCCTGCACCTCCTGCACTGCCAGTCAGTGTTGGAGCAATCCTTCAGAATGTAGGTACTGCATACGCTGTCTATGAGGCTGTTATGAAGAACAAACCACTCTTCGAGCGTGTTGTCACAGTCACAGGAAAAAGTTTGGCACATCCAAGCAACTTCCTCGCACGTATGGGCACACCGATGAGCCAACTTATCGACGCATGTGGTGGACTTCCAGAGGATACAGGCAAGGTGATTGGTGGTGGACCAATGATGGGTAAGGCACTCATCAACATCGAAGTGCCAATCTGCAAGGGTTCGTCAGGCGTTCTCATCATGAACGACAAGGAAGCTCGCCGTGCTCAGGCACAGCCATGTATCCGTTGTGCCAAGTGCGTAGGCGCTTGTCCTATGGGTCTTGAGCCTTACCTCCTCTCCAAGCTTTCTGCCTATGCTGATTGGGAGAGAGCAGAAGCAGAAGACATCGTGAGCTGCATCGAATGTGGTTCCTGCTCATTCACCTGTCCTTCTCATCGACCTCTCCTCGACCAGATTCGTCTTGGAAAATCTACAGTAATGGGTATCATCCGTTCCCGAAATGTGAAATAAAAGCCCCCTCCGGCTCCCCCGAGGGGGAGAGAAAAAAACATCCGGACGGCAAAGCCTTCATTATCGTTTTCTTTTGAATTTTTTAAAAGTTTAAGGTTTATGGTTTTATGGGAGCTGAATCAGAACTACTCAGTGAAAACTCAAAAACTTAAAAACTTAAAAACTTATCAACTAAAAAAACAATGGCTAATAAATTAACAGTATCATTGTCACCACACGTCCACTCGGGCGATTCAGTGAGCAAGAACATGTACGGAGTACTCATTGCACTCGTGCCTGCCCTCCTCTGCTCGTTCGTCTATTTCGGACTGGGTGCAATCCTGGTAACAGCAGTGTCTGTTGCTTCATGTGTATTCTTCGAATGGGCCATCAACAAGTATATGCTGAAGAATCCCGAAACCACCATTTGCGATGGTTCCGCCATTCTCACAGGCGTATTGCTTGCATTCAATGTTCCTTCCAACATTCCTCTCTGGATTCTCATCCTGGGTGCACTCTTCGCTATTGGCGTTGTCAAGATGACATTCGGTGGACTCGGATGCAACCTTTTCAACCCTGCACTCGCAGGACGTGCATTCCTTCTCATCTCCTTCCCTGTGCAGATGACCACTTGGCCAGTACCTGGACAAGCATTCATGACTATTGACGGACAAACCGCCGCTACTCCTCTTGCCCTGCTCAAGCAGATGGCAAAGTCGGGCGACGTATCCTCCCTCGCCGACATGCCTGATTCCCTCGCCATGCTCATGGGTAACACAGGTGGTGCCATGGGTGAGGTCTGCGAATTGGCAATCATCATCGGTCTTTGCTACATGCTTTGGAAGCGTATCATCACATGGCACATCCCAGTGTCCATCGTTGCTACTGTATTTGTCTTCGCTGGAATCCTCCACCTTGCCGACCCACTCCACTATGCAAGCCCAGTCTATCAGGTAGTCAGTGGTGGTCTGCTCCTCGGTGCAGTATTCATGGCAACAGACTACGTGACATCTCCAATGTCGAAGAAAGGCCAGATTGTATATGGAGTTGCTATCGGCTTCCTCACGATTGTCATCCGTACATGGGGTGCATATCCTGAAGGTATGTCGTTTGCCATCCTCATCATGAATGCCTTCACTCCGCTCATTAACACTTATTTCAAACCAAAACGATTCGGGGAGGTAGTCAAAAAATGAAAAAGTTAGAATCATCACTCACCAATATGGCGCTCGTGCTCACCATCATCGCAGTGGTGGCAGGTGCAGCTCTCGCCGCAGTCAATGCAGTGACAGCGCCACAGATTGAGAAAATCAATGCCGACAACCTCGCAGCGGGTATCAAGAGCGTTATGGGCAGCGACAACATCACCGTTGCCGACCCACAGGAAAAGACCGCTACCGTAGCAGGTAAGGAAAAGACCTTCAACATCTACAATGTCACAGATGCCAGCGGTGCAAGCCTCGGCAAGGCAGTGCAGACCTCCGAGAACGGATTCGGAGGAGAGCTTCAGGTGCTTGTAGGCTTCGACAACGAAGGCACCATCCTTGGCTACACCATCCTCCAGCATGCTGAGACTCCAGGACTCGGTGCCAAGGCTGGCGATTGGTTCCAGAAGGAAAATGGCGAAAAGCGCACAGTGGTAGGAAAGAACCCAGGCAAGGTGAATTTCACTGTCAGCAAGGATGGTGGCGACATCGATGCCATCACCGCATCCACCATCACTTCTCGTGCTTTCTTGCTTGCCATCAAGAACGCCTACGACAATGTTTGTGTCACAGATGCCAATACAGGTGCAACAACCCAGGCAAAAAACTAAGAGAAAGGAGAAACAACTATGAACAAGTACTTAAAGATATTTAAGAACGGTGTCATCGACGAGAACCCAACCTTCGTGCTTCTCCTCGGTATGTGTCCAACTCTCGGAACCACCGCATCCGCATTCAACGGACTCTCCATGGGACTTGCCACCACGGCAGTGCTCATCCTTTCCAACCTCATCATCTCCCTCATCAAGAACCTCGTTCCTGATAAGGTGCGCATCCCATCCTACATCGTAGTCATTGCCTCCCTCGTTACCATCCTCCAGATGGTCATCAAGGCATACGCACCCGAAGTAGATAAGTCTCTCGGACTTTTCATCCCGCTCATCGTAGTAAACTGTATCATCCTCGGACGTGCAGAAGCTTACGCAGCGAAGAACGGTCCAGTAGAGTCCATCTTCGATGGTATTGGTATCGGCATCGGTTTCTCCCTCGCCCTCACCCTTCTCGGTGCAGTTCGTGAATTCCTCGGAGCAGGTGCCATCTTCGGAGTCACGCTCCAGGGCGAGAATTACGGAATGCTACTCTTCGTGCTTGCACCTGGTGCTTTCCTTGCCCTCGGCTACCTCATTGCTATTGTCAATCAATTAAGGAGTAAAAAATAAGAATTATGGAATACATACTTATCTTCATCACAGCGATATTCGTTAACAACATTGTCCTGTCCCAATTTCTTGGCATCTGTCCATTCCTCGGCGTGTCGAAGAAAGTATCTACCGCTTCTGGTATGGGACTTGCTGTTACCTTTGTATTGACCTTAGCCACCATCGTAACCTATCTCATCCAGAAGTTTGTGCTCGACCCTAACGGACTCGCATATCTTCAGACCATTGCCTTCATCCTCGTCATCGCAGCCCTTGTTCAGATGGTGGAGATCATCCTCAAGAAGGTGTCCCCAAGCCTCTATCAGGCACTGGGTGTGTTCCTTCCGCTCATCACCACCAACTGTTGCATCCTCGGTGTGGCAATCCTCGTGATACAGAAGGACTACAATCTTTTGCAGGGCGTAGTTTATGCTGTTTCCACAGCACTCGGTTTCTACCTCGCCATGGTTATCTTCGCAGGACTTCGCGAGCAGCTCTCCATGACGAAAGTGCCAAAGGCGATGGATGGAATGCCTATCGCGCTTGTCACCGCAGCATTGCTTTCCATGGCATTTATGGGATTCAGTGGAGTGGATGGTGGTCTCAAAATCCTCTTTGGACTCGATTAACCATCCAGTTCCGACAGCTTATGTGAAAATCGCAGACAGGTTTTCACATCACAAAAAGGTGCTCCCCATCAAGGTAGAGCACCTTTATTATTTCACGTTCATAAGGGATTCACGGAAGTCAATCCACTATAGCGTTGAAGTCAGTCCCCTATAGCGTGGGAGTAGTGAGCCTATAGCGTGGGAGTGATGAGCCTGTAGCGTGGGAGTGGTGAGCCTATAGCGTATGAGTGGTGAGCCTGTAGCGTGGGAGTATTTCACTTATCAGGTTGGGATGCATCAACAATAAGGAAGGGAAAAGCTGATTCCTTCCTACGCTCCATGGGGTGTTACCATCACCGAACTAAACCAAATTCATGGGTGTGTGGAAAAATTCTTCGGCAATAGTTAGTGAATCGATTTTGCCTACATCCAACAATCGCAAATCATCCTTTTCCACTCCTATGATTCGATGTGTGGCACATGACTGGAGGTAGAAGTCGATGATGGAGAAGCGGTCCTGCCATGATGCCATGTCGGGAAGAAGCGTGGGGGAGAATATATGTATGCCTGAAAATGCCAGTTTGCGATAGGGAGTGATGTCGGACTCCACAGATGGGAACGGACTCTTCACTTCTCCTGTTTTGATGTTGGTCCATCCCACCAATTCATCACAATCATTGAAAAGCAGATAACGCTGGGTGTCACGCTGACTCACCAAAAGAACGGCATCTGCCTGGGTGGAATAAGTGTGGTAGAATGCATGCAAATCGAGATTGTGGAATATATCGACATTGTGGACAAGGAATGGTTTTCCATCGGTGAAGAGCGGTCCCGCCTTCTTGATGGCTCCTCCCGTTTCAAGGAGTTGGTCTCGCTCATCGCTAACTTGGATATGTATGCCGAAACCCTGTTTTTCCGCCAAAAAATCGATGATTTGCTGGGCGAAATGGTGGACATTCACGACGATGTCTGTGCATCCGTTGGCTTTCAGGCGGTCAATGAGATGCTCCAGAAGGGGCTTGTTAGCTACAGGGACCAATGCCTTTGGCATCGTATCTGTCAGGGGCTTAAGGCGTGTGCCAAGTCCAGCAGCAAGAATAAGACACTTCAAACCCTCAGGCCTTAGAAAACCTCCCCTCGGGGAGGTTTGGAGGGGGCTATTTCTGAGAGGAGCCAATATGTTCTCTATGTTTTGTTCGCGGTGGTGGATGTGGACTTCGATGCCGAATTTGTGGTGGATGTGCTCTGCCACATGCTGGGCGGAATAGACACTGCGGTGCTGACCTCCTGTGCATCCAAAGGAAAGCATGAGATGGGAGAAACCTCGGTCGATGAATCGTTGCACATGGAAATCGACTAATCGATATACGGATTCAAGGAATGTGAGGATTTCTCCGTCTTCCTCCAAGAAATCAATCACGGGCTGGTCGAGTCCTGTAATCTGCTTGTATTGCTCATAACGCCCTGGGTTGTGGGTGCTGCGACAATCAAAAACATATCCTCCTCCGTTTCCACTCGCATCTTCTGGTATGCCTTTCTTATAGGAGAAGCTATAGACATCTACGACGAGTGGCGTGTCGGACTTCTTGCAATAGGTGGTGTCAGATGCGAGTAAAGAAGAAATTAATTTAGTTTTTGAGTTTTTGAGTTTTTGAGTTTTTGAGTTTTCATTTATTAAAAGGAGGGAGATTTCCTTCAGGTAGGGGTATGCGTCACAACAGCCATGGGCGATGCAATGGGAGAGGTTTTGAAGGGCTTGGGGGATGCTGTCGATGAAATGTTGCTTTTTCTCCCACAGTCCTCGGAAGCCGTATGCACCGAGCACTTGGAGGGTGCGGAAGAGGACAAAGAGATGGAGCTTCTGCATGAAGTCTTTCTTGTCTATCTCCATGTAGCAACGTGCGGAAGTGATGTATTGGTCAATCAGTTTCTGTCGGAGTTCATCGGAATACTTTGCGGATGCTTGCCAAAGGAAGGATGCCACATCGTAGTAGATTGGTCCGCGTCGGCCTCCCTGGAAATCAATATAGAAGGGACGTCCTTCTTTCAGCATCACATTGCGTGCCTGAAAATCCCGATACATGAAGCCTACTTCCTTTACTGCCAACAAATCGGCACAGAGACGACGAAAATCCTCCTCCAGACGTATCTCATGGAACTCTACGCCTGTCAGCTTCAAGTAGCAATATTTGAAGTAGTTGAGGTCGAACATGATGCTCGTCTCATCGAAATACTTGGTAGGATAGCATTGCTCATAGACATATTCCGATGCGGCTTCGAACTGAAATTGGGGTAGTTCGGAAATCACGAGCTGAAGCATGATTTCCTCCATGCCGTCGTACTTCCCATCGGATTCCCTACCCCGTCGGATGAAGTCGAAGAGGGATGTACTGCCAAGGTCTTCCTGTAGATAGCACATGGAATCGTCGGAAATGGCATAGACGGCAGGAACAGGTAGATGTCGTGCCGCAAATAGGAGAGCCAAGTTGTAGAACGCTCGGTTTTCTTCTGCCGACGTGCCATACACGCCAATGAGGGTAGATGCATCATCCTCGGTGATGCGATAATAGATGCGGTTGCTGCCTGCTCCAGGCAAGCGATCGACGGCAAGGGGTTGCTTTCCAAAAATGGATTGATAAAGCCTGACTATTCTCTCTTGTTCCATATCGACATCACTTTTCGCTTGATAGCAATCAAATTAAAAATTGAAACCAACAAAAGGAGTGCTATTCCTATGATGAATGCTGGCCACATGCTGGGTGCCTCGAAATCGGGGAAGAAGGATTGGAATTGGTGGAGATAGATGGAACGCACCACATAAAGCAACGCCAAGGCAAGCACCAAGACGAAGATATTGAGCCCGACGGTGAGCCACTGGTAAGGGCGTGACACTTTGGAGGGACTATACCCCAGGAGCAGTAGATTCTCCAGCTTGGTGTTGTTCTTTTCCACCAAAAGATAGATGCTCAGCATGAGAATATAGAACGACAAAATGCTGATAATCAAACCTATCGCCATGACGATTCCCACAATGATTCGGAGGATGAAAGTGGTTTTGGAGGCATCGAGCTTGTCCTCATCCGTGACATAGTTATTCTCTTGCAGATAGGAAGTGATGCGCTCATCCGCAGGGTTATTCACTTGCAGGATGAGTCGGGTTGGCTCCGCTGCCTTCTTCTCTGCATACTTCTCGTTTGCCCAAAGCATGAACTTCTCAGGCACGAGGATGGTGTTGAGTCGGCTACTGAATCCCACGATTCTGCCTTCGAACTCATCCACTTGGTCTTTTCCACGAATGGAGAGCATCAGTTTCATCGCTCCGAGAATGCCCTCGGAAAGTTTTGGCATATTGCGACTTTGGGCAAATCCGAAGTTATAGAGGTCAAGATAGTTGCGAGGGATGATGATGGGGATGTCCTTTGACCCTTCGTGATAGTCCCAGCTCTCGGTTTTCACATCCACAAACTCATCGGGAACAGATTCAAAGAACATCTCTGTGGAGAATCTGGAGAAATCCTGAATGTCGAAACGTGCACTCACGTCGAAAGCCGAAGGGATGAAGGCACCTATCTTCTCGACAAAGTCCTGGCTCTTCAGGTCTTTTATCTCGGACTTGGTGAACGCATTCGATTTGCCTGTGATGGTCGTAACGGCACCTATCTGCTTGTTCACAATGAGATAGTCCTCCTTCATGAAACTGTCCTCACCATTATATACAGACTGCGTGTCGATATAGAATTGTACGCCCAGAAGGACTATCAACATTCCCACCAAGTTGGCAAAGAAGAAACCTGCAAATTGGGGAACACTGATGTGCTGACGAAGTAATTTCCAAATTAATTTCATGTTTCCTATAGTCTTAACACTGCATCATAGGGCAGTTCCATTCGTTTACCTATACTTGTTACAATCAATCCTGCACCTTGCTTTTCCACCTCCTCCTGCAAGATGTCAGCCATGATTTGACTGTTCGAATCATCGAGGTGGCTGACGGGTTCGTCGGCAAAAAGGAAATCGAAGGGTTGGCAGAGTGCACGAATCAATGCGACACGTTGCTGCTGTCCGAAGGACATCTGACCTACCTGTGCATTCTTCTTGTCGTCGATTCCCAAACGGTCGAACCATTCCTCAATGGTCTTTTTCTTTTGGAATCCAGTGAGTTTATTCTTCAGTTGCACATTCTCGAATGCAGAGAGCTCAGGGAAGAGTCGGAGGTCCTGCCACAACAACGAAAGATGTTTCTTGCGCTGATCCACCCACTGTTTCACTGTCAATTGAAGGATGTTCTGCTCATCGAAGAAGATTCTCCCTTGGTAATCCTTCCGATAGCCATACACGAAACTGCACAAGGAGGATTTACCAGTGCCTGAATTGGCTTCCAGAAGATATGTCTTTCCCTTCTCGAAGATAATGTCCTTGAGCCACACATCGCTGATGATGTCGGAACGCTGGGCAAACACCTGAGGGAGCGTATGTTTGAGAATGATGGTATTCATATTTTTATAGCGTTTAACGTTTAAAGTTTAACGTTTAACGAAGTTTCAAGTTTTAAAATCCTTTTAAATCCTTTAAATCCTTGATTCACTTTTACTTTTTCAAAAGTATAGTTTAATCAAATTCTAAGAATGATTTTAGAAGGGATTTTGATGGGTCCCTGCCTTGGATGCGGATTTCGAAATCTCCCATCTTGTCGGATTTCATCACGATGCCCTGAATCTTGTTCAGCAAATAGTCGGCACTCTTGCCTGAGAGGGAAGAACGAGTGTTGGAGAAGGCATCGAGGCTTATGTATGTGAACATCTTGGACCGATGGATTTCATCGGAATAGCTCTGCAAAGTATTGCTTTTCGTTCCCAAGGCATTATTTACGAAGGACTTATCTGTGGTGAAATACAGATTTTGGTCCTCCACACCCCAATTCAAACGATAGTCCGCTGCAGAAAGCTGATACTGGTTCCTTCCTACTTCCTGCATGGAAATATTGTAATCCCGCATACTCTGCTTCCATTCTCCTACATCATTCAGAAAATCGTGGTTTTCGATTTCTGCCATCGCTAGGAAATTCATATCTCCTCCACTCACTGCTTCAGCGGAATTCATCACAAAGGTGACATCGCCATCCACGGCTTTCAGCATCTTCTCGATATCCACGGCACGTTCCAATGCCCTGAGCCAATTCTTCATCGTTTCGTTTCTCTTAAGGGTGCTGAGAAGCCAGTTTCCATCGCATCCCAAAGTGGACCAAACGAAAAAGCCGTCGGCTGGAGCGTTCAAATATTTGCCAGAGATGGTGTGCATGTTCTTGTCCGCTTCGTCAATCAATTGCTGAACGGCTGGATTGTCACTGAAAATCGTTGAAACAAGACGAATGGCTCCCTTGTCGAAATGCACGGACGAGCTGAGTTGCACATCCCCAAAGCGAACATTCTGAGGGAGCATGGTGCTCATATATTTCTCAGCCGCTTCAGGCAGTGCGTTTGCCTTTGAGAAGAAACGAATGACTCCCTTTGCATCGGTCAATTTCGCATAGTTCTCACTCTGCTGGAACTGCTGATTCTCATCCAACGAAAGCAAATGGGTCATCAAACTCTTCACTGCTGAAGGGTTATCGCCCTTGGTAGGAACCATCAGAAGGAAGGTATTGGCATCGAAAGCGAAATTGATTTCGCCCAATAGCATTCCCCATTTCTTGCCATCCTTCTCCGTCAATTTCGAACAGATTTGGAGCATGCGCAAGAAGGAAAATGTGTCTTCCAAATCGCTATCGTCAGCCACTTTCAGAGCCAATCCATAGCAATGGTTGGGAGTTTGGAACAGGTAAGCAGGCTCTCTGAAATCAAAGCCCAATTTGTTGGGCTCTTCCAAAAGAGCATCCATCTTCCTACGCATGGAACCCGTTGCCACCAATCCCATCCACTCCTTTGCCTGTTTCAGAATGGCTGAATGGGAAAGGTCCGCCTCTTCGATAAGCTCACCCACATTCAGCGAAGCCACCATGTTTGCATCCTGAGGAATGACGGATTTATAGTCTTCCTTCTGGCACGAGGCAAAAAACAGTAGGCTGACCAATGACAATAAGATAAGAACTTGCCTTTTATTCATATCGATAAACATATATTCAGTTAAACAAATTCATTAAATGAACTGCAATAAGTGCAGCTGTTTCAGTTCTCAATCGGCTCTCACCCAAACTCACTGACTGGAAGCCATTGCGCTCTGCCTCCAACACTTCATTCACACTGAAATCACCCTCTGGACCTACCATCACCAAGGCATCCTCTCCCGCTTTCAGCACATCTTTCAACAGCACTTTTTTGCCCAATTCAACGTCATTTTCTTCACCGTAGCAATGGCAGATAAATTTCCCTCCTTTGAAATCCCGCTTCATGAAATCCTTGAAATCGGTCATTTCATTAAGAATCGGTTTCCATGCCTTATGGCTTTGTTTCATTGCGGAAATGAGAATCTTGTCAATGCGCTCAATCTTCAAAACCTTGCGCTCGGAGAACTTGCAATTGAGGAAGGTCAGTTCATCAAATCCTATCTCCGTTGCCTTCTCAGCCAACCATTCCACACGATCCAAATTCTTTGTGGGTGCCATAGCCAAATGCAGATGCCCCTGCCATTGGCGAGGTTGTGGCAAGGTTTCCTTCAATTGATAGAAGCATCGTTTCTTCGTTGCCTCAGTGATTTCTGCCAGATAGAATGAACCTTTTCCATCCATCAGCATGATTTCATCTCCTGCATCTAAACGCAACACACGCACTGCATGCTGTGCCTCTTCTTCAGGCAACTCATGCGTTGTTGCGGCATCGGGAGCGTAAAAGAAACGAACTTCTTTCATGTGTGAGTTTTTGAGTTTTTAAGTTGATGAGTTTTTGAGTTCTTGCGGAAAATGAGGAATTAGGCGAGATGATAATCTTTTGCAGAGTCGATTCGAACTGATTCATTTAAAAGGTATTGAAGCATCAGTTTGAGAGCTTCTTGCGTTGCTCTTTCCACATTAGGGATTCTGCCTAAATCACCAGAAAGACGCTTTGTGAGGATGGAATCTCTTGAACCACATGCTATCCAAATGGTGCCAACAGGTATTTGTTCGGTTCCACCAGTAGGTCCAGCACATCCTGATGAAGCAATAGCATAATCCGTTCCGAAGAGTTTGCAAGCACCCTGCACCATCTCCTTCACCACTTCCTCACTCACCACATCATAAGTGTCAATCGTTTCGGGATGCACACCCAGCATCTCTATCTTCACTCTGTTCTGATAGGCAACAAGTCCACCTTGAAAATAAGCCGAACTACCCGAAATCGCCGTAATTTCCGCTGCAATTCCACCTCCCGTACAACTCTCTGCAGTGCTCAACGTCTTCCCTTGAGCAATCAGTATTTCTTGAATGACAGAAGACACTTCCTCCGCCTTCCTCAAATGGGAAAGAGAAGCAACTCCACTACATGAATTATCTATTTGCTCTATACTCATAAAATAATTGCTTAGTCATGTCTAACAACTCCCCTCCCTCTCAGGGAGGGGCAAGGGGGTGGGTCTTTTTTATTTTTCCATCCTTGCAAAGGCAGGTGCATCGATACTGCAAAATTGCTCATCAAGATATTTGAAATAGCCCGTGATACCAATCATTGCAGCATTGTCTGTAGTGTAGCTGAATTTCGGAATGAAAATCTTCCATCCATAGCGTTTAGCATAATCCCGATATGCATTGCGCAATCCATTATTTGCCGACACACCACCTGCCACAGCAACCTGCTTGATACCCGTATCTTTCACTGCCAATTTCAGTTTCTTCATCAGAATATCTACAATGGTCTTTTCCAACGAAGCTGCCAAATCCTCCTTGTGGTGCTCGATGAAATCGGGATCTTCCTTCAACCAATCGCGCAGTGAATAGAGGAAAGAAGTCTTTAGTCCAGAAAAACTGTAGTCATAACCCTTTATCTGAGGCTTGGAGAATTGGAATGCATCAGGATTTCCTTGTCGAGCCAACTTATCGATGATAGGTCCTCCAGGATAACCCAAGCCCATCACCTTTGAGCATTTGTCAATTGCCTCACCTGCCGCATCATCGATGGTTTGTCCCAAAATCTCCATATCGTTGTAGGCATTCACTTTCACTATCTGTGAATTTCCGCCACTCACCAACAAGCAGAGGAAAGGGAATGTGGGTTGGTCATTATCATCCTCACTCTCACGAATGAAATGTGCCAGCACATGCCCTTGCAGATGGTTCACATCTATCATCGGAATACCCAAAGCACGGGCAAATCCCTTCGCAAAAGAAACGCCCACCAACAGGCTACCCATCAATCCGGGTCCACGAGTAAATGCCACAGCGGAGAGTTGTTCCTTCTCTATTCCAGCACGCTTCAGCGCTTGGTCCACCACGGGAACAATATTCTGCTGATGCGCTCTCGAAGCCAATTCAGGAACCACACCACCAAACGCCTCATGCACCGCTTGACTCGCCGTCACATTCGATAGCAAAATACCATTCTTCAGCACCGCTGCCGATGTGTCATCGCAAGAGGATTCAATACCTAATATATATACATCTTTCATTTTAAGTTCCAAGTTTCTAGTCGTTGGTCAAAAGTCTAAAGTCGAAGGCCGAAGGTCAATGGCTTGCCATCCGGATAGCTTCCCTCCCCCTCGGGGGAGCCGGAGGGGGGCCTGGGTCTGTTCTTTAGTATGTCAATATCTCCACTCCCGTTTCCGTCATCAAGAAGGTATGTTCCCACTGAGCACTTGGCAACTCATCTTCTGTTACCACAGTCCAGCCATCTTCCTCATCTACAAACACTTGCCAATCGCCCATATTGATCATCGGTTCAATCGTGAAAACCATTCCAGGAACCAACAACATGCCCGTTCCCTTTTTTCCATAGTGCAGAATATCGGGTTCCTCATGGAATGCATTACCCACACCATGTCCACACAAATCACGAACCACGCTAAAACCATTCTTATGAGCATGTTTTGCAATGGCATTGCCTATATCACCCACGAAGCAATATGGCTTGCACACATTCATTCCTATTTCGAGGCATTCCTTTGCCACATCCACAAGTTTCTGCACCCGAGGTTCAGGCGTTCCTATCACAAACATTCGCGATGCATCAGCAAAATAGCCATCGAGAATCGTTGTACAATCCACATTGATGATGTCGCCATCCATCAGTTCCTCTTCATCATTCGGAATTCCGTGACACACCACCTCATTGATACTCGTACACACACTTTTCGGAAAACCCTCGTAATTGAGTGGAGCAGGAATACCGCCATGCTCCACGGTGTAAGTATGTACCAGCATGTTAATATCTTCAGTGCTCATACCCTCATGGATATGCGCTGCTACATGGTCCAACACTGCTGTATTGAGCACCCCCGCTTTGCGGATACCTTCTATTTGTTCTGGAGTCTTAATCAAATCGCGAGTAGGTACGAGCTTACCCTTATTCTCCCAACCCATAATGATTTTATCCATCTCGGTAAGAGGTTCACCGGCAATCGTATGCCATCTGCGCTTTTGCTTTTTCATTCTATGATGGTTTTAATTTCAACGTTTTCCTTGTGCAAAGTTACAAAATAATCATTACCACTCTCCCCTCTTTCACTTTTTTTATATAAAATAGCATGGTATATTTTGCCAAATCACATTCTTTCACTACTTTTGCCGTTCCAAACGGTAAAAATATCAAACCACAAAATAAAATGCAAAAGACAACACATCTATTCGAAAAGAGCAAACGGTGCTCTTCCCTTCTCCTTGGGAGAGTTGGAAGGGGACTTTCATTACTCATTCTTCTTCTCTCAGCAACCCTCCTCTCATGTCATGGAAATTCCAAAGGAAATGGGGAAAACGATAGCATTTGGATAGCACCTCATCAATCAGATTCCATCTTATCGCTCGATGATATAAACGCTTCGGAAACCTTGCTTATCAATGGCGAAAAAATCAGTTATGTGTTTCGTATGTCCCCTGCTGATTCCCTCCCTATCGTTACGAATCTCGATGGAACCCGATACAAGGACAATATTGTAAATCTCACCGTGAGTCGTGGGAATGATGTCATTCTCAAGCGAGAATTCACGAAATACTCTTTCAAGGACTATGTACCAAGCAACGACATGTCGAATTGCGCACTCGTAGGCTTCAGTTACAATCTGAATGAAACCAACGATTCCACCCAACTTCGTTTCATTGCTACCGTAGGAGACCCTGACGAAACGGCTGGTGTGAACTATCCTACTGAAATATTGATTTCTCCGAATGGAAATATCAAGATGCAGGTAGCAAAAGACATCGAAACAGAGCCTGAATTCGACAATCTCAACGAAGAGCCATCCGAGGATGAAGGAGTCTAATCATACCCTTTACCAACTAAAATACAACGAATTAGGGGACGCACAGAAGTACGTCCCCTATTTCGTATGAGATATAAAAGAAGGATTAAAAAGAGTATGCCACATTGGCAGTGAGAGAGTTTGAAGCAATGTGGTATTTGCCCCAAGCAACACCCACTTTTACTTTCTTGATGGCAAGACCTCCACCCAGTGAAAAACCAGCCCAATGACTCTTGTCGTTGACCTCCATTTCATAGGCACGGCGAGCATTATATCCTACTGCTATCCATGTTTGAGAAGAAGGGAAAATGTCGGCACCAATCACGAAATGATTGAAGAAAAGTTTGCTTCCGCTCATATTCGTATCTTTTCCCGCTAACGAATAATAGTCCTTTTTCCAATGCGTTAGATCCTGCAATGTGACACTCACTCGAATCGGTGCATTGGCAAAATCCTTACTGATTCCCACAGCGAGGTTGAATGGTAACTTGCGATGGGAGTCGAAAAGTGTTTTCACTTCTCCTCCCACATTCTGTCCCACTAAGCTGAAACTGAATCCGTGGTCCGCATCGAAATAATTCACACCCATATCAACAGCAAGGGCTGTGGATTTGAATTCGCCATAATTATTGAGCAGTACCTTCGCTTGCACTCCACCCGTCCAATGATCCGTGAAGAGATAGGTATAACCTGCCTGAATGCCTATGTCGTTTACTTTGAAATCTCCTAAGGTTTCAAAATCAGATGTTGTTTCCGTCATCGTACCATAATTCAACAAACGCGCTCCCAATGCCACTGTACCTCGCTCTCCCGCTTGCATAGCAAACGCAGCGGATAGGGATGAGGAACTGCTCATGTAATTCGTATAGTTGAAATTCAACGTCTTGTCCGAAACATTTGCAAGCAGAGCTGGATTGGTGAAAAGGAGAGTGACGTCGTCCTCTATGATGGAAATGTTATTTCCACCCAATGCAGCAGAATGTGCAGAGGCAGGGATATTGAGAAACTCATATCCCGTAGTACCTGTTTGCGCTTGTGCATCAAGAGGATGCAGCAGAATGCACAACGTACAAAATGCAATATGTGATAGGCTGATTTTCAAATAATTAAAAATAAATAATTAAAAATTAAAAAAGGCATTGGCTTTAGCTTTAGCCACCATTCAGTTGGCAACGCTTCACGCTTCACACCCCACGCTTCACGTTCTCTCCCCCTCGGGGGAGTTGGAGGGGGGCCACACTTTATCAGTTTATAATAACGTCAAATCGTTAATAATTATTGTGCAGAATACCCTTTTTGAGTAAATCGAAATATTTGTCCAACAGGCGATTTGCTGCAATGAAGGAGGAAACTTGTCCACCCAGCACCTCGTTTTCGGTAGGCTGGATAAGTTGGTGGATTTCCTTATTGTGATAGAAACTGTTCTTCAGTCGCTCGTTGATGGTTTCATACATCCAGTATTTCGACTGCTCATTTCTACGATATTGGAAATAGCCATTTTCCTTTACCTTATTTATATAATCGAAAATCATTTTCAGCACCTCGTCGATACCCAGTTCATAGAAACCTGAGTAGCAAAGCACTTGTGGAAGCACACCACTTTCGGGCATTGGGAAGAGATGGAGCGCATTGCGGAACTGAGTGGCAGCCAAATGTGCCCTATCTACATTCTCGCCATCTGCCTTATTAATGACGATTCCATCGGCAATTTCCATAATTCCTCGCTTGATTCCCTGCAACTCATCTCCCGTTCCCGAGAGTTGAATGAGGAGGAAGAAATCCACCATCGAGTGGCATGCCGTTTCACTCTGCCCCACTCCCACAGTTTCAACAAAGATATGATTGTAGCCTGCCGCTTCACAAAGAATGATGCTTTCGCGTGTCTTGCGTGCCACACCTCCGAGCGACCCAGCTGTTGGTGAAGGGCGAATGAAAGACTTGGGATGCACAGCCAATCGCTCCATGCGGGTCTTATCTCCGAGGATGGAACCCTTTGTTTTTTCGGAACTTGGGTCAATGGCAAGGACTGCCAGTTTTCCACCGTAATTCTCGAGAAGATGAGTGCCAAACACATCGATGGAGGTACTCTTTCCCGCTCCTGGAACACCACTGATACCCACTCTCACTGAATTTCCGCTATAAGGCAAGCACTTCTCAATCACCTCTTGAGCAATCACTTGATGCTCAGGGAGCAGACTCTCCACGAGCGTCACCGCCTGACTCAGCATCGACACATCGCCCTTCAATATGCCTTCCACATATTCACCAGCAGTAAACAAGCGCTGACGTTTCTTCCGAAACTGCTTCAGATAGGGATTTACTATCGAAGGCTGTTCCACTCCTGCATTCACCTGCAATCCAGCATATTCTTCATTATTCTCAGGATGTTCCATGAAAAGAAATTAAAAATTAATAATTTAAAATTTTAAAAGCATTAGCTTTAGCAACCATACAGAGGCAACACTCCACGCTTCACACTCCACGCTTCACTCTCCACGCTTCTCTCCCCTCTCAGGGGAGTTGGAGGGGTCCAGGGGTCGGGGGTGAGGCTTCGCTTTCCCTCCTTACAATTTGCAAAGATAAAAGTTTTCATTGTTAAATAAGGAAAGGCAAAGAAAAAATTTGTATTTTATTAAAATATTTGCAAAGTCGAGTTTGCAATTTGAAGTTTTTTTAATAACTTTGCAACGAATTCACAAAAAAGCCCATAAATTTAGGTAAGAACAGGAGAAGCATGGAATCTTTTTTTCGAACCCACAAGTATTTGATTGAGCATCTGCAGCCCACTGTCAGACGCGACCTGATGGACGAAATCAACTGGAAAGACCGTATGATAGGCGTGAAAGGAGCAAGGGGAGTTGGTAAAACCACTTTCCTTTTGCAGTATGCCAAAGAGAATTTCTCACCCGATGACCATACTTGTCTGTATATCAACACCAACAATTTCTATGTGCAAAACTATGGCATTGCCAATTTTGCAGGGGATTTCTACCATGATGGGGGCAAAGTGTTGCTCATCGACCAAGTGTTCAAGCAGCCAAACTGGAGTCAAGAGCTGAGAGAGTGTTACGACCGTTATCCAGGGCTCAAAATCGTTTTTGCTGGTTCGTCGGTCATGCGATTGAAAGAGGAGAATCCGGAGCTCAACGGCATCGTGAAATCCTATAACTTGCGTGGTTTTTCCTTCCGTGAATTCCTGAACTTAAAGACTGGGCAAAACTTCCGTTCTTACACACTGGATGAAATCATCAAACACCATGAGGAAATAGCACCTGCCATCATGCAGTACGTGAATCCACGCGACTATTTCCAGGACTATCTGCACCATGGTTTCTATCCTTTCTTCCTTGAAAAGCAGACTTACAGCGAGAATTTGCTCAAAACGATGAACATGATGATTGAGGTGGATATTTTGCTGGTGAAGCAAATCGAATTGAAATATCTGTCGAAAATCAAGCAATTGTTCTACCTGCTCACCATGAGTGGCAGCACGGTGCCAAACGTGAGTCAGTTGGCTCAGGAGTTGGGCATGAGTCGCGCCACGGTGATGCACTACATTAAGTATCTGATGGATGCTCGTCTTGTGAACATGATCTATGCTCGCGGTGACGACTTCCCAAAGAAGCCAGCGCGTGTGCTTCTCCACAATTCCAACCTGATGTACAGCTTCTATCCCAAGCGGTTTGATGAGCACGATGTGCAGGAAACCTTCTTCTGCAACACCATCTGGAAAGACCATCGTGTGAACAAGGTGGGAAACCTTGGTTCCTTCCTCATCGACGAGCTTTACGAATTCCGAATCATTGAACATGCCACCCGCCTCAAGAGCAAGGCAAAGACGCTCTTCGCAGTGAATCAGTGCGATGTGGGTGAAGGCAATCAAATTCCTCTTTGGCTTTTCGGTTTCCTCTATTGATTTCTATCGCAGAGACACCGAGGAGCAGACCATCTTAACGAAAGGCAACGACGTAATTCATCCAAACAACGTTTCAAGTCTAACAATTCTCTCTATATAGAGTGGAACCATAACACTAACAAACTGAAAGAGACTTTTCATCAATTAGTCAATCTCTAATAATTATTTAATACATTCATTCTGTAATTAATAATGATTCATTGAATGCCAAAAATTCATTTCATTATTGATTATTAATTAACAATTTTATGGGTAAAGAAAAGAAATTCATCACGTGTGATGGTAACCAAGCAGCTGCACATGTAGCCTACATGTTCAGCGAAGTTGCTGCCATCTACCCAATCACTCCATCGTCTCCAATGGCAGAGCACGTTGACGAGTGGGCTGTCGCAGGACGTAAGAACCTCTTCGGCGACACAGTAATGGTACAGGAAATGCAGTCTGAGGCTGGTGCTGCTGGTGCAGTCCACGGTTCTCTCCAGGCTGGTGCATTGACCACCACATTCACTGCTTCGCAGGGTTTGTTGCTGATGATTCCAAACATGTACAAGATTGCTGGTGAGCTCCTCCCAAGCGTATTCCACGTTTCTGCTCGTACCGTTGCATCTCACTCACTTTGTATCTTCGGTGACCACAGCGACGTTATGGCATGCCGCCAGACTGGTTTCGCTATGCTCGCTGAAGGTTCCGTTCAGGAAGTAATGGACCTCTCTGCCGTTGCACATCTCTCTGCGCTCAAGGCACGCGTTCCATTCATCAACTTCTTCGACGGTTTCCGCACATCTCACGAGTATCAGAAGATTGAGGAAATGGACATGGAAGACCTCCGTCCACTCGTTGACATGGAAGCACTCGCTGAGTTCCGTGCACGCTGCTTGAGCCCAGAGCATCCAATGGCTAAGGGTATGGCAGAAAACCCTGAGACT
>OCVV012871988.1_pt1 | contig 21597 bp, 18 predicted proteins | sample 1539721 | NCBI WGS metagenome assembly OCVV01 (sample SAMN02144230, study PRJEB22623) | gut metagenome | biome: sheep rumen | host: Ovis aries | place: New Zealand
CAATTCGGTTGCTTTTTGTTTGATTTGAAGCCTTTTTGCCACTTTTCTCGGTTACATAGCTCGCTATGCGCCCTCAAAAACTGACAAAAACTCAATCAAATCAATTCAAAAATCAATCCGACATAATTTTCAGAACCTACCTTAAATCGAAAAAGACCGAATTGCCAATCAAAATCTTAGCGCGATGAAAAAAACTGGATTTTGGCATAGAGTTTGGGACCTGTACTACGACGGGTTCAGAAACATGACGATTGGAAAAACGCTTTGGGCAGTGATTCTCATCAAACTGTTCATTATCTTTATCGTGTTGAAAATCTTTTTCTTCCCGAATTTCATCTCTCATCATTCCGAGAAAGGTGAAGAAGCCGAATTCGTCAGTGCTGAAATCACCTCAAGACAGGAATAGGTAAAGACCATGGCACGAACTAAATGATAACTAACATATTGCGTAAAAAACAATCAAAACCATTTACTATATGACTAACTTACTTTTAGACGTCGATGCCAGCATGATTGACTGGGCAAGGGCGCAATTCGCACTCACTGCCATCTATCACTGGCTTTTCGTTCCACTCACCCTGGGACTCGCAGTCATCATGGGGATTATGGAAACGTGCTACTACCGCACGGGAAAACAATTTTGGAAGGACACGGCAAAGTTCTGGCAACGCCTGTTCGGAGTGAATTTTGCCATGGGTATTGCCACAGGTATCATCCTCGAGTTTGAATTCGGTACCAACTGGAGCAACTACTCGTGGTTAGTTGGCGATGTTTTTGGAGCTCCACTTGCCATCGAGGGTATTGTGGCATTCTTCATGGAATCCACCTTCGTGGCGGTCATGTTCTTCGGATGGAACAAAGTATCGAAAGGCTTCCACTTGGCATCCACATGGCTCACAGGACTCGGTGCCACCATCTCTGCATGGTGGATTCTGGTGGCAAACTCATGGATGCAATATCCTGTAGGACAAGAATTTAACCCTGACACCGTTCGCAACGAAATGACAAGTTTCCTCGATGTGGCTCTCTCACCTGTAGCAGTCGATAAGTTCATCCACACGGTTCTTTCCACATGGGTGTTGGGTGCTGTATTTTGTGTGGGAGTCAGTTGCTGGTACATGATGAAAAAGCGCAACTTGGAATTTGCCAAGGCAAGTGTGAAGATTGGTGCTATCGTGGGACTCATTTCTTCCATCCTCATAGCCATTTCGGGAGACCATTCCGCCTATACCGTTGGGCAGACTCAACCCATGAAATTGGCTGCGATGGAAGCGCTCTACAACGGAGGAACAGACCAATCACTGACCATTATTTCTGCTGTGAATCCTTTCAAGCAACCTGATTACACCAACGAGGAAGAACCACCTCTGCGCATTGCTGTACCTTACGCGCTCTCCTTCCTTGCCACTCACGACATCCATGGATTCGTGCCAGGAGTGAACGACATCATCAACGGCTACACAAAAGCGGATGGAACAGTGGAAATTCCTCTTTCCGAGAAAATTGAACGAGGACAAAAGGCTATCACGGCACTTCAACAATTCCGTGAAGCAAAGAAAACAGGAGACCAAGCTACGATGGATAATACACGCTCCATCATGACTGAAAACATGAAATACTTTGGCTATGGCTACATCAAGGACAGTGAACAAATCGTGCCTTACATCCCAGTATGCTTCTATGCTTTCCGCATAATGGTGGGAGGTGGATGCCTCTTCATCCTGCTCTTCGCCGTCATCCTTTTCTTCCTCTACAAAAAAGACATCCTTCAACCAAAATGGTTGCATTGGGCAGCTCTCATCTGCATCCCAATAGCCTACATCGTAAGCGAAAGTGGATGGCTCGTTGCTGAATTTGGACGCCAACCTTGGACCATTCAGGACATGCTCCCAACATGGGTTGGTGTGAGCGACTTGCAATCGAGCAGCGTGATGATTACCTTCTTCCTCTTCCTCATTCTTTTCACCACCATGCTCCTTGTGGAAATCAACATCCTCTGCAAGCAAATCAAGAAGGGACCGGAAGTGAAATGAAGAATGAAGAATAAAGAATGAAGAATTCTTACTTATTGGCATTATTATCTTTTAACTATTAACTTTTATCTTATCCAAGTTTACGTATTATGTCATACGAATTCTTACAACAATATTGGTGGTTCCTCGTTTCACTGTTGGGAGCCCTACTCGTGTTTCTAATGTTTGTTCAAGGTGGAAATTCGTTGCTTTTCCAAATCGGAAAAACAGCAGAAGAGCGACGCATGCTCGTCAATTCCACAGGACGCAAATGGGAATTCACCTTCACCACCCTCGTCACTTTCGGTGGTGCTTTCTTTGCCTCGTTCCCTCTCTTCTATAGCACCAGTTTCGGCGGTGCCTACTGGCTCTGGATGACGATCCTTTTCTCCTTCGTGCTTCAAGCCGTGAGCTACGAGTTCCAAAACAAATTGGGAAATTTGCTTGGCACTAAAACCTTCCAATCGTTCCTCGTTATCAATGGCATTTTGGGTCCCCTCCTCTTGGGAGGAGCCGTTGCCACTTTCTTCGATGGCTCTAATTTCCTCGTTCAGAAAGAAAACATTGCCAACGAAATTCAACCCATCATCAGTCAGTGGGCAAACCGAAGCCACGGTCTCGATGCGTTGCTAGACATTTGGAATGTCGTTTTCGGATTGGCAGTGGTGTTCCTCTCCCGCATCCTCGGAGCTCTCTATTATATTAATAATGTGAACGACGAAATCATCCGCCAACGTTCCCGCAAGCAAGTGTTGTTCAACACCGGTTTGTTCCTCGTCTTCTTCCTCGCTTTCATGTTTCACCTCCTTCTCAAGGACGGATATGCCTACAACCCCGAGTCGGGAGAGATATTCATGGAGCCAAACAAATACTTCCACAACCTTTTCGGGTCTTTCCCTTTGCTGGCACTATTCCTCATTGGCGTAATCTTCGTGCTCAACGGCGTTTCTTTCACTTTTGTTGTGAAGAAGAAAGATGGAAGCGCAAACACCCAAGGCATTTGGCACACAGGTATTGGAACCGTGATGGCAGTCCTTGCCCTTTTGCTTTGTGCAGGACTTTTCAACACAGCGTACTACCCTTCGAATGTCGATCTGCAGAGCTCCCTCACCATACAAAATTCATGCAGCAGTGAGTTCACCCTCCGCACCATGTTCTATGTCAGTTTACTCATTCCATTCGTCCTTGCCTACATCGTCTATGCTTGGCGTGCGATGGATAAAAAGAAAATCGACAGAGAAGAAATCGCACATGATGAAGAAGCCTATTAAATGTGGAGCGTGAAGTGTGAAGCGAAAAAAAACGTGAAGCGAAAAATGAGAATAACCAAATTCTCGAAATCGCTTCACGTTTTGCATTATATATGAACACCGCTTCACGCTTATCACTTCACGCTTATCACTTCACGCTTCACGGCAAAAGTTACGTTATTACCACTTAATCCATCTCTCCAAATCTACCTTTCCTTCAAACATTGGAGCGATGCCAACATTTCCTCTCATGTATTCCTTTCCGAGCAGGAACCTATCCACGAATGCCTCCACTTCAGGGCATTGTACCGCTGGAAGCATGCAGTGAGGATGTCCTGCCTGAATGGAATAGCCCATTCTATCACCAATGCCAAATGCCTGCCATACCTTTTTTGCTGCATTGGCAGACACATACATTGCCTCATCTGCCAACCACTTATAATCGGGATTACCCAATAGCAGCAAGGCTCTCGGACATACCAACGCACATAGTTCGTGTTGGTCGTATGGCAATTTCTTCACGTTTTCCCCACCGAAATTCGTTTTCTGGCTTTCCTGGAACCAATGATAATCCGTGCGGTCGATGCTTTCCACTTCTTCCATTGTGCTCGACACTCGCCATGCAGCAGCACCGCCACCACCAGGCTCCTGAGCAATCGTCAAAGCAATGCGCTCATCAAAAGCTCCACAATAAAGTGCCATCTTGCCAGCGTAGGAACAACCCGTCACACCGATATGCTTCATGTCAATCTTCGTCTTTCCAGGACCCAGAATCTGCAAGCCATCCAGCAAACGACTGATGCCCCAAGCCCATTCAGCGTAAGCACCGTTATCCTTGTATTCAGGATAAAGCGAATCGAAAGGATAAGTGCCACGTCCACCCTTCTCACCACCAAACTGAGAATAAGGGTTCACTTGACTTTCGCGATAGGTAGCGTAAGCAATCGGACGCTCCAAGAATATCCATGAAGGCAAGGAATTATTGCTCGTTCCTATCATCAGCGGATAAGGCGCAGATCCTGTCTTTGGGTAATGCAAATCCATCTTCAGTGTAATCGATTTGCCGTTTCGCTCCACATCCACGATGAGTGTTTCTCCTTCCATCCGAGCCTTAACATCTTTCAAATCCACGGCAGGTTTCACACCAATGCCGTAGTGCTGAATCTCCTTAGCAATCTCGTCTCTTCTTTTGCTCCATTCCGCAAAACTCTTTACCCTACCCTTTCCATTCGACCACATCAGCGGATCAGTCAAACTTTCCACAACTGGAAGTTCCGACACATCGGGCAGCGCAACTTCTACGTTTGCTCCCGTGTTTTCTTGCTCATACACAAAAGGGATACGCTGTGCCTTTGCCATACTGCACATCAAAAGCAACGATAAAAAAATAGTCTTCTTCATAATAGTTAGAACAAAATGATGATTTAAATTATGATTCAGTATTAGATTAAGAATTCTTGACTCTCAACTGAATCGCATCACAGTTGAAAGCCAAGAATTAGGGATAGTATAAGGAATTACTCCTCCACAAAACCCACTTCCGTCCAATCGGAAAGGAGTTTTTCGCAATCAGCCTTAGCAGTAGCCTCATCGATTTCATAGGTGTCAGTAATCACCTTCACCATATCATCCAATGTAAACTCCTTGCCCACGAGTGCATTCCAAACGTCGGCTGCTGATTCGTTCAAACTAATCACTTTCGTGAAATTGATGTTTTGTTTTCCGTGAGCAATGATGATATTCTCACCACAGATACTACGGAGTTCAAATCCTTCTTTAATTTTCATGTTATTTTAGTTTTTGAGTTTTTGAGTTTATAAGTTTTTGAGTTCTTGTCGCCTATATGGTTTCTCTCCCCTCGGGGGAGCTAGAGGGGGGCCTTACTTCCTCTGCCATCGATAAGGCAATTGTCTTAGCCACAGCAACTTATAAAGTGCTAAAAGATACCTTCTTGCAGGTAGCAACCTTGGCCAAGTCCACGAATACACTTTCCAAAAGCGAGATGTTCGCAAATCCCAAGTTTTGCCCTTCCGCACAACCTGACTGCACAGTGCACGAATATCCCGCAACTCGCAATGTTCCACACCGCCATTCACCGGATTGGGCACGTTGCCATCGCCACGAAGTGTCACCTTGGCATCTGCATCCTTCGTCTTGCCCTTCACCAGCTCTCCATTTGCATCCTCAATCTTATCGATACGATGGAGCACATAGTGTCCGGGGTCGATTTCAGCCAGCACCACGTCACCCACCTCAAATGCTTCCTCCTTCGAAAGCACAGCTATGTCGCGTTCACTCTCAATGAATGGACGCATGCTCTGGCCCTTGGCACGAATCGACACATCGTGTCCCTCCGCCACCAATCCTGTCACATGCGGCAGAAACTCTGCATTTGATAATTGTATAACCTTCATTTCAATAGTAATTAAAAGCCATCAGCAACTATCTATAGAAAGACTCACCTCGGGGAGGTTTGAAAAGGGGCACTTTACTTCACTCTGATTGTTTCGTACGACAGTTTCACAGCATCTTCGTTAGGAAGATTCTCCAAGAAGTAAGTAGGTACATGCTCAATCAACCGAGTCACGCCGTCGCAAAGACCACCATACACACGCTTATCCCATTTCATCACCGAGCAAGAAGGCAACAAAGAAGCAAAAGCCTCAATCACGCTCTGGCGACGAATCTTATTCTCAGGAGCCTGTTTCAGCTGAACGAATGCACCGATAGGAGCCTCCACATTGCGATAGCAAGGAGTCTTGCCGCTCCACGGACTACCAAAAACAATTGCCTGTCCATCAATGAAACGAACCACAGGATTGTCGTCGTTCATTAAGTCGGTTCCAGGAATATATTTCAACCAATTGCCCGTGTGCGTACTCTTTCCCGTACCACTCACACCCAGGAACAAATAGCCGTAACCCTTTTCGCGAATCACAGAAGCATGAAAAAGCATCGTATTCAAGTGAGCCGCACTAAAAGCATACATAATCATCAAGGAATTGTTCAAACCAAAATTACGCATACTATAGCCACCGTTCAATGCCACCCAACCCTTCGAGAAGTCAGAGGTAGTACACAAAAGGCAGCACTGCTGTCCCATATAATTGGTAATACGGATTTCGTACCCACCATCTTTGCGTTGATACACACCGTGATTATTGCCTCCACAATCAAATTGTCCGATTTCCTCACCCGCTTCAGCAGGGCGATAGGTATCATCCACGGTCAGTTCAAAAATCAATGGTTCGTCCGTCAAGTCTGTTTCAAAAGGCTTACTTGAAGGAATCAATTCTTCGTCGTTCTTTCCACCTTCAACAAAATTCACACGGTAGGAAAGCCTACCCACTTTGTACTGTTTAATCACTGTATTATCGTTGTTTTAATTATTATTCTTCTCATTTAAAAGAGTTCCACTTCATCTTCCAGTACCCTTCATAGAAACTCTCGCCCTCATACTTTTCCTGAGGTACACACATCGACAGTCCTCCAAATTCATTCTCATTGATGTGAATTGGTCCCGACTGGTATGCCGTATAGACTGTCCTCGTTGACAAACGTTCGCTAACCGCCTCGTCATACACAGCTTTCCATTTCACATAGTCCACCTCTTTCAGCAAATGCTTCATCAACGAAAGCATGTCGTAATAGTCGGGCATCTCCGACAAATGCTTGCACGCGTCATAGTCGAAATAGTTCAGCACCGAAGCGAAATCCATCCTTTCCAATGAATTCTCATATTGCTTCACCATTCCCTTCGTGGCATCAGCCAACGCATCCAGTTTCGAGCAATCCACCACGGAAAGCGCACAACCCTCGTTAGCATACTTATTGTAATAGCATTGAATCATGCCCTTAGGATTGGCACCCTTTTCCGTAAACATCTGATACATCATGGTCGTGTAAGGAGCACCCAACAGAGGAATCTCGGCAGGAGAGCCGATGATATAATCCGCACGATCCTTCAATTCGTAACACACTTCCACTGTCTGCATGAAACAAGCATCGAAAAGGATGAAATCGAATTTCGGGAAACCAGCAAGCGCTTTCGCCATTTCACCAATATCCATCTCGTCCCCCACATTTGCTAATGTACCGCTACCCACATTGTGTCCGTTATCCACACCGAATGCACGTCTTGGAGCCCTTGGAGGAATCCACCCAGAGCCATGCGACCACATCACCAGTCCATATTCCTCGGCAGGGCAGTTCGTCATCGCCCAGTCAAGCACCTGTTTCAGAATCTCAGGAGAACAAGAATTCACGTCCTCAGCAAACTGATAACTCGCTTTCAGCTTCGCTATGCTCCTCTCCTTTGTCTTGTTCGTCAGCACATAAATGCGTGGCAGTTCCACATCGTCGATAAAGAGCACCAACCAGTCATTGTCTGACATCGCATCCACCGTCCTCAGCATCTCATCCGCATCGCAGAGTTCACCATTCAAATCATAAGTGGCATAAATCGATAGCGAGTTTTCAGCCGCCATATATGCCACCACCGTCTGACTCACGCTCTCATCCACTGCATCCTTCTCATCCTTCGAGCAAGACACCAAAACGGAAGCAATGAGAGAAAAGAGAAACAGCCCCCTCCAATTTTCCCTAAGAGGAAGGAAGCCACTCAGATGGAACAGTGCAACATCATTCTTCATTCTTCAAGGCACTTCGTGCTGGTTTCAAGTTTTAGGGCGCAAGCGCCGCTTCAAGTTTCAAGTTAAAAAAACCTTTTAAATCCTTTAAATCCCTAACTCATTCTACTCCCCTCGCCCTTTCTCTCCCCTCTTTGGGGAGCTGGAGGGGTCCTGGGGCTGGGGGGTGAGGCTTTTTTCCTCTCCTCCCCTCGGGGAGGTTGGGAGGGGGCCTTATTCCGGCTTCTTAAACTGGAACTTTTCCGTATCTACGATGTGCATATCTGTCGTACCCAAATCGAGATAGCGTTTCTTCATCTTGTAGAACCACTTCGACGCCTTTTTCTTCTTTTCCGAGAAGAAGACGCTCACCGTTTCGTCCTTCAGTCCCAGTGTTCCTTCCAGGTACTCCTCAAACTGCAAACTATAATCCACACGCGAAGGCAAGAACTTGGTTCTCTTTTCGAGGCGAACAAAACTGATTTCGTTCACCTCTGTCATGTATAAAGAAGAGTCGTTGAAATTCTGTCCCACGCCGAACAGATACACCTTGTCCTTCTCCGTGAGCGGATGCTTAGCAGCTTTGGCATTTGCCTTCGCTTCTTTCTTCATCTGTTTGGCAATAGCCTTCTGTTGCTTCTGGATGAGTTTCAGGGAATCTGCATGAGTCAGTACTTTCGTCTTGCGGGACTTTTTCATCGATTCAGTCTGCACCTTCTGCCCACTGCCATTCGTTTGAGCCGTGAGCGAAACTGATGCCATCATCATGGCAACCAGCAGCATATATCTCAGGTACTTCAGTTGTTTCATTGATACTTTCACTATCAGTTCTGGAATTTTCAAGTTGCAAAGATACATCAAAAACTTATCATAGCAAAATTCAAACCTCACATTTAGGTTTCTTTATCATAAAATCACCAAAATTGAGTAAAGTATCTATCCATCAATCTCCTAAGATGGAAATCTTAATGAAACCCATGCATAAGGGGAAAACAAAAAGGAAAGTTGTTTGGGAGAATTGTTTTGAGTTTCATCGTTTTTTATTATCTTCGCAGCGACAATAGAATGAAAAAGAATAACTATCACCTAATAAGACAATATGATAAACACTCACAAACCTTTGAAATGGGAATGCAAGGCATGGATGGTACTTCTGCTACTGGCTATGCCCATGCAAACGATATGCGCGCAAATGGAGTTTTCGTTTGCGAAACTCAGTGGGGTGACAACAAAACAATTGACGGACGGAAGCACATTGGTGGAATTGCCTGTGGGAAGTAAGTTGGCCGATATGGCTTCGTACGGAATGAGCGTGACAGTGGATGGAAAGCAGGTGGAGCTGGCGGAACTCAGTCCCAAGCCTGCAAGCACCGAAATAGAGGATTTGGAGAAGATTGAATTTCGATACAAAAGGAAGAAATATGCGTTCAGATTTACCGTGGGTGCGTTCTTCACGGCGGTAGTGATTTCAGATAGCCATACGGCTCAGACGAAAGATGCGAGCATCGAGAACGAATACCGATATAGCGAGGCGATTGCCACGATGGGTATGGACGGGGGTAAGAAGTTTGGTTTTGACAATTTACCCGGCTATGTACCAACGACGAGTATCGTGCTCTTTTTGGGCGATATGGACAAGGACAGCAAACGGGAGGACACGGAATTCGCCGCTGCCATGTCGCCTATCCTCGCTCACGGCATCCCTTTTGTTCCGATGCTGGGAAACCATGACTTCGTGCCTGACTACTGGACGGGGGACAACCCCGACTACGGACTTACTGTGACGGGCGGAGAACCTGCGAATCGGGCTGCACTGAGAACCATCGACGCTTATCTCGACTCGGCTCAGATGGTGAAAGACCCTATCAAGAATCTAGAGCGTATCAACGACGGAAGCTCGCATACGCAAGCGAACCCGTTCACGTTCGTGTTCCACAACGTGCGTTTCTATTGTGGACAGGCTTACTGGTTTCAGAAACCATATAGCATCGATTTCGTAATGAAGAATGAAGAACCTTTAGCTCGGCGAAGCCAATTTAGAATGAAGAACGAAGATCCTTTGATTCGGCAAAGCCAAAAACAAGTAAGGAATAAAAGCCTCAGCCTCGAATTCGGAGAGAAGGGCGACGTGAGTAGTTACACTCTCAATAAGAAAAGGGCAAGCTATTATGCACCTGATGGTGTGATTGATGCATTGAGGAGGAAGGTGGAGGAACACCGTAAGGATGCTTCGATTTGGATGCAGCACTACCCTTTCGTGGCAGGATATAATTGCGATAGATGGTGGCTGGACCAAACGGATGTGGGACGATACATCAAAACGGAGGATGCATCGATATATGGCACAGACCGAAATCTTGGGTTCTTTGCTACGGACTCGGCAAGGGCTGTGGCTCAGACGAAGAAGGATGCGCTGGTGGACATCATCGCCATGACGAAGAATCCTGTGCACTTCTCGGGACATACGCATTTCTATGCGGAACACAACTACGTAAACGAGAAGAGCGGTGCTCAGGTGAAGGACTACACGGTGGCTGCCTACGGAGAGGACCGCGGAGATGCGTTTATTGTGCTGTGCAAGGAAGGCGTGGGATGCGTGGAAGTGAAGAAAGTGAACTTCGGAAGCCTCTCCAAAAAGAAGAATGAAGAATATAGGATGAAGAATGAAGAACGAAAAACGATAACGGAAAAGGAACAAAAAACTGAGCCGCGTTATCCATTGGGTGTGGAATTCGGAACGGATTATGAGACGATTCTTGAGGCGGTGAAGAATGAGTTTGGGGAACCAGACTATGTGGATTCTACGGCTATCATTTATTATAATAAGAAGTATCGAGAAAAGGAGTTTGCGTATATCGCTTTTGGCATTCAGTATAACTCGGCGGGTGATGGGTTCTACAACCAAGCAACGATGATGCTGGCTCCGACGGAGAATGCCAATGCTGCCAATTCCAAAATCGAGGAGTTATTTGCAATGATTAAAGGGGATTATAAAATGATTGAAATCACCAAGACGGCTAACCACTACGGATGGCTACAATACACTGGTGGCAAGGACCCGATGGATGAGGACAATGTGTTTTTCACTATTTCGAAGGAGGAAAAGACAGATACGAGTACGGGCAAAATGACTTATACGCCTTACCTCACCTATGGACCTTTTGAATTTACGAGAAAGTAAATGACCCCCAGAGGGGGAGTTTCAAGTTGACTTCGTCAAGTTTCAGGTTTCAAGTTTCAGGTCTGGCTTACGCCGAGCTGAAGGTTCATGTTTTAGGTCTAAGGCTTGCCATCCGGATGGTGTTCCTCCCCCTCGGGGGAGTCGGAGGGGGGCTGAGGTCGGCTTGGACATTAAAAAATAAAATTATCGTCTTCGTTATTGGCTGATTGCTGCCGTTCGCTTTGCTTGGTTGCTTCCTTGTTTTGGTTCTGAAGTTCCTCGATGGTCATGCCGTAGGTAGTGCGGAGCACTTGGAATTCAGTGCGACGGTTGAGGGCGTTGCAGATTTCCTGTTCTGCGGGTTTGAGCTTCTTGATGAAAGCCTCGGTGAGGGTGTCGCCTTCGTTCAGGAATGAGTGGGCCTCAGCCAATTTCTTACGGATAACCTTTGGACGTGCCTCACCATAACCCATAGCGGTGAGACGATCCTTTGCCACACCATGCTCAATCATGTAATTCACAACGGATTCCGCACGACGCTGTGCCAGACGAGCATTGTACTGGTCATTGCCTCGGTAGTCGCAATGTGAACTCAACTCGATGGTGATGTTCGAATTTTCCTCCATCATGCCAACGAGTTTGTCGAGTGCCTCGGTGGATTCAGGGGTGAGGGTTGCCTTGTCGTATTCGTAGAAGATATTCTCAATGAGCACAGGGATATTCATTGGAGGAAGTGGGAACTGGAGTGTGTATTCTTCGCTTTCCTGACTCTGCTCCACACGGATTTCGTTCTTCACGTTGAGATAGCCCTTGCATGTGCCCAGCAGCACATAATCGACTCCAGGCTTAAGAACATAAGTGAACGAGCCATCTCCTTTCACACTAAGTTGCTCCTTCGTTCCATCATTACCAACGAGATGGACGAGTGCTTCGGGGAGTTCGTAGCCATCCTTCTCATAGACCCAACCTGTGACGGTTTGGAGGATTTCGGGCAATTCAAAACTGTAAATGTGGTCCCATCCCTTGCCATCGTTTCGGCTGGAGGAGAAGAAACCACGATTATATACACCCTCGAAGGTCATGCCAAAGTCGTCGGCAGCAGAGTTCATTGGGTATTGCAAGTTCTCCACAATCCATCCCTTCACTGAATCGGGAGTGGCTTTCAGGATATCGAGTCCTCCCATACCTGGATGCCCATTGGAGGAGAAATAGAATTCACCGTTAGGACGGAAAGTAGGGAACATCTCATCGCCAGGAGTGTTGATAGGACGACCTACATTCTCCACGCCACCAAATCCAGAGGAGAGGATGCGGACTTTCCAAACATCGTAACCTCCCAGTCCACCTGGCATATCGCTCACGAAATAGAGCCATTCACCATCGGGCGAAACGGCTGGATGGGCGAAGGAGGAAAGTGTGTCCTTCGAGATTTCGCACTTGGAAGGTTTTGCCCAAGATGCATCGCTTCGCTGGGATTGCCAGATTTCGGCATTGCGAGGATAGTCGGGGTCGGAAGAGCAACGGGTGAAGTACATGGTCTTGCCATCGGGAGTGAAACAACAAGCACCTTCCTCGTAGACGGTGTTGACTTCGGATTCCACCACTTCGGGCTGTCTCCACTTACCATTTTCATCTTTCTTTGCCAAGAAAAGGTCGGAAAAACTGGTTCCGGTGATGCCGCTGTAGTCATCGCCTGTGGCATCGTTTCGAGTAGAAGAAATGACAAGTTGCTCACTCTCATCGCCTACGAGCATCGGACTGAAATCGCTGCGGCGAGAATTGAAAATGCCTTCTTTCTTGACCCTATAGAGATTCGGATTCGCTTTCCACTGAGGAGCCATCTCGCAAGAAAGGAGTCCCATGTGTGCCAATTCGTTAGCTGGATCCTTTTCCAAATAGAGACGGAAATTCTGTTCTGCCTGTTTGTAATTGCCAATTTTGAGTTGCTGCTGTGCCAAATAGAAAAGCGACAAACTATCGGGATACTTATATCGCACTGCATTCTGATAAGCTGCCACAGCCTTTTGGGAATAGTTGATGTGGCGATAGCATTCGCCCATCATAAAGGCACGCTGAGCACGCTTCTCCTTGTCTTTCGGAGAAACTCGGGAATAGGATTTCTTGAAAAAGTTGGAGGCATTGTAGTATTCGCCCATAGCGTATGCCTGCTCCCCCTTTTTGTAAGAAATAGCTTCATTGCTGCATGATGCCAAGAGCAGCATGCAGACAAAACTAAATGAACTGATGATATGATAAAAAACACGCTTCATCGACTAAATAACGAAGATGTTGCGGAATTATTGCATGAAAGGGAAAATAAAAGCCTGTTCAGCTTTCCCAAAATGAAAGCTTACAAAAAACGAGCATACATGTGTGCAACCAATGAATGATGTCAACACAAATGTATGCTCGATGTGAGGGTCTCATCCCCTATGGGGAGGTGGAAGTTGCTTCCTAAAACGAATAATTCAGTCCGAGAGTGAAGAATTCCTTGAATTGGAAGTAGCCGAGATTGTGATCCCAGAAGTCGCGTGAACGGTTATCATCGAAGCGCCAAAGGGTGTAGAGCTCGGTAGAGATGTATTTCGAAAGTTGATAACTGAAATCATTCTCCAACTCAGATTCAGCATATTTGTAAGAGGTGAAGTAGTAGAAACGGCACTTCCAAGTGAAGTCCTTTGCCAACTTGACAGATGATTGTAGTTCGATTTTCGAACCGAAGTCCTGCTGGAAATCTTTACCAATCATTTTGTATGACTTGTGGATATTCAAATCATCGTCATTGATATATCGGAACTTGTAGGAAAGTGGAAGAAGTGCCACCGAAAGGGTGTTTCCATTCTCGAACTTTGGCTTATAGTCCATACCGACAGAGAAATAGAAGTCGAGAGGAGCAAGGAAATTGGAATATTTCTTTGGGTCGTTCACACGGTATCCTGGCATAAACTGCGTGTTGGCTTCGAGCGATGCAGTATAGTACCAATTCTTTGCTGCCTTGACACCTAACTTGCTGTAGAGGTTCAACTTATCGTCGCTGGTCAGAAAATTATGGCATGTGTCACCTGGAGAAGTGGCAAACCCCAAACGCATCGTCAGACGGTTCTGCCAAGTGATTTTCTTGGTATCGTCGTAATTAGCCTCAAGAATAATGCTTGCGAGGAGGGACTGGTTGTTGATACCTCCCTTGTACCATTGTTGACTGAAATAATTCTGAGTGAACTGAAGTCCGAACTTACCTGTCTTCTTCCAAAAGTTTGGTTTTTCCACCTGCAAACCAATATCTTTCACATCGTCTGCCACTGCATCAAGTGTAGGGTCTTTCATATCCTCAGCCAACACATTATCCACTTCCTTCGTGATATTCTCCTGCGCTGTGCTCTTCGACTTCACAAGATCGACAGATTCAAACTGCTCATCGTAGTGACGTACCAACTCGGGATTGTTGACATAGAGCTGAGTAAGTTGGCGGTTGATTTCGGTATTGAGGTCTGCATCCGAAGAATTATCAACCAAAGAGAATGCATCGCTAACAGCAGACGAATAGTAAGTGGTAGGACCTACCAAACGATAATAATATGGACTCACGTAATCGGAATTCGCATTCGAGCTGTTAAAAGTGGATGTACGCAAAGCACTCAACTGATTCTTGAAATTCTGCACAATGTTTTGAGCAGAGAGGGATGAACAGTGAGGAATGAGCAGTGAAGAATGAGCAATGAGAAACAAGACCCACACCCTACTCTTCCAACAATGGTGTTGGCTGATTTGCTTTATAAAAACATTCATAATTTTAGTTTTCATGATGCACGTGTTGATTTTATGTTTTTATGATATTCACTTCTATCTACTCCCCTCACCCTTTGGAGAGGGGTCAGAGGAGTGAGGCTTTTATCCTTCAATCAGCTTTGATGCCAATTCTTTCAGTGCTTCCACTGTTTCAGGTTTCACAGTGGATTCCACCGTTACGACAGGCTCAACAATCTCGATGTTCTTGAGTGCAGACATCGCCTCACGCATCTTCTTACCCGACATTGGAGCCCACGAACCATTCTCGATAAATGCCACCTTGCGATTCTGATAATTCTTGATTTGCAGATGATGAATGAAATCTTCCATCACCGGCATCACACCTCCATCGTAGGTTGGGGCAGCGAGCACAAGACGGTCGTAGCGGAAGGCATCCTCGATGGCTTCTGCCATGTCGTCACGACGAAGGTCTGCTGTAGAAACCTTCACGTCGGAATCACTATTGATGATGCTTGCCAACTTGAGGGCAGCTTCCTCGGTGTTGCCATGAAGTGAACAATAAGCGATAAACACACCTTCTTCTTCTGGCTGATAACTACTCCATGTGTTGTAGAGATTCAGATAGTAATCCAGATTATCTTCGAGCACAGGGCCATGGAGAGGACAAATCTTCTTGATTTCCACGTTAGCCAGCTTCTTCAACAATGATTGCACCTGCACACCATACTTTCCACAGATATTAAAATAATAGCGACGTGCCTCGCATGCCCACCCGTCTGGGTCGTCATACGAAAGAGCACCAAACTTGCCAAAAGCATCAGCAGAGAAAAGAATGCCTTCTTTCTGTTCATATTCAACGATGACCTCTGGCCAATGAACCATAGCAGCCGTGAAGAACTGCAAAGTCTGCTCACCCAGGGAGAGTGTGCTGCCATCCTTCACCACAATGGTACGTTCTGCTGGAAGAGCTACGCCAAAGAAACGGGTAATCATCTTGAAAGCCTGTGCACTTGCCACCACCTTGATGTTAGGATAAGTATCGAGCATGAGCTTCACATTCGAAGAATGGTCGGGTTCCATGTGGCTCACAATCAGATAGTCTGGCTTACGGTCTTTGAGAGCACCCTTAAGATTCTCCATCCAGTCAATGGTCTTGCGAGCATCGATGGTGTCGAGAATCGCTACTTTCTCATCGATGATAAGATAGGAATTATAGGAAATACCTTCTGGAATAGCATACTGACCTTCGAAGAGGTCAAGCTCCTTGTCGTCGGCACCAATATACTGGATGCCTGGAGCAATCATATTTTCAGTCATTTTAATCTAATTTTTCTTTGATTTGGAATGCAAAGGTACAACTTTTTTATGGGAATTCAGTTTTATCCCTGTTAAAACTTCAATCTACACAAAATTATTAAGATGTAAACATGTGTAATTGAAAAAAAATGTGTTACTTTGTCAGAAATAAACATACTAACTAAAAAACATAAAAATGAGACTAAGACTAACAATCCTACTTTGGACAGCAACTTTAGGTTTAAGCATTCAGACTTCTGCACAGGAAGTGAAATTGCCTGAGGGAAAAGCCATCTACATTCCTCAGGACTTACGCAACAACGATTTCAACAACAAGGACTCGAAGTGGAGCTACCACCGCATGGCATGGACCGACGACGTGGTGCTCTTCTGGGAAAAAGGATTTGGCGATGACCTATCAAAAGCTCCCGACTTGGATGGACATCCTATGACGGTGGATAAGGCAAACCTGCTGGAACGTATCGAGTCGTTCTACAAGTTTTATCGCGACAGTCTGAAGTTTGTGCTTCCCGGCTCAAAATCAGAGAAGTACAGAATGATGGTGATGCTCAATTACTCGCTGGAGGGTACAGCCTATGGTGGTGACTACGACGGCGAAATCGGTGCACTCTGGATTGCACCCAACCGTGTGCAGGACCGTAAACTCAATTGTATTGCACACGAACTGGGACATTCCTTCCAGTCGCAAGTGGGTGCAGATGGCGCAGGTCACTCATGGGGAGGTGGTGGCATCTTCGAGATGACCTCGCAATGGATGCTTTGGCAGGTAAATCCCGAATGGGTAACTGATGAAAACTACCATTGGCAGGCTTTCCGAAAGCTCTTCCACAAGCGTTTCCTCGATGGTGAAAACATCTATCATAGTCCTTATGTGTTGGAGTACTGGAGCATGAAGCATGGCATCACCATGATGGGCGACATGTTCCGTGCAGGACAAAGAGGCGAAGACCCTGCCATGACTTATATGCGAATGTTCAACCTGAACCTCAGTCAAATGGCAGACGAAATGTACGATTGCTACAGCCGTCTCATCACGTTCGATTTTCCACGTGTGAAAGATACGCACAAGAAACATGCATGCCAACTCACCACCGACGTGGAAAAAACGACGAATGGCAAGCAAGTGATCATCAAACCCGTGAAAGAGATGCTTCCAGAAACTTATGGATTCAATGTGATTGAATTGCCTGTAGATGGGAAAAAGCACACGGTTCAATTTAAAGGACTTGGTAAGGAAGAAACGGATTGCTATCGCTATGGCATCGTCTTGGTGGACAAGGACAAAAATCCAACTTACTTGCCAATGCAAAGCGCTTTCAATGGTAAATTGAAATACAAACCAAATGTAGGAACAACAGAAAAGGCTTACCTCGTGGTAGTAGGTGGTCCAATCGACAAGTATGAACCACAATGGGGAGGCAGACGCAGAGGTGCAGAACCAAATCCTGAAAAAACTTATTCATACGAATTGATAGTGAAATAAAGACAGTATCTTTTGAATAATAAAACCAAGATGATGAAGATAAAGAATATTCTTACAATTCTCTGCTTGCTGATTTCGAGCAATTTATCAGCAGTAAGTGGACACAAACTCAAGTCTCCAAATGGGAATCTTGAAGCAGAACTTATCATCGAGGAAGATGGTATCTTTCTGCAGTTGAAAGAAGGAGAAACGGTGTTACTTGACAAGAGTCGTATCGACCTCGAGATTGAAGGCAAAGGCTTAGCTTCCAACAAAGCTTATCATAGAATTAAGAAATATACTTCCAAATCAGTGAAGGAAACCATCAAGGCTCCTTTTTATCGCAATCCAGAATTCGAAAGCGAATATCAACAGAGCCACACCAATTTGAATAATGGTGTTGCCATAGAGCTTCGCCTTTTCAATGACGGACTTGCGTATCGTTTCTGCACCACAGGTTTCAAAAACAAAGAATACAAAATCAAGAATGAGATAGCAGAATTCAACTTCAGCGACAATTTCGTTAGTTATCTCCCCTACTCTACTAATCCTAAAAAGCCTGAGGCACAGGCATTCCAAGCCACTTACGATGTAAAGCCACTTAGGGAACAAGCTACCAATAATTTAGCGTTTCTTCCTGCTGTAGTAGATGCAAAGAAAGCGAAGTTGACACTCATGGAAAGCGATTTGGAAAGCTATCCTGGCATGTTTATCAAGCCCGATGGAAAAACACTCAAGGCTTGGTTTGCCAAATATCCAAAGTCTTTCGACTACTACACTTGGCGCTATCAGCGTTATGTCACTTCCACTGAGGATTTTATTGCCACCTGCAAGGGCAATCGTAACTTCCCTTGGCGTATCATTGCTGTGAGTCACGACGACACCGAAATGCCTGTCAACAATCTCGTTTATGCTTTGGCTTCTCCTAATCGCATTGGTGATACCTCTTGGATAAAGCCAGGACAAGTGGCATGGGACTGGTGGAACGACTGGGGTGTGAGCGGTGTGGATTTTGCAGCGGGCATTAACATGGACACCTATAAATATTATATAGACTTTGCAGCAAAATATGGGCTTTCGTATATCATCCTCGATGAAGGTTGGTTCAAACCAAGTGTAAACGACATGCTTACGGTGATTCCTGAACTGAATTTGCCTGAGCTCGTTGCTTACGGCAAAAAGAAGGGAGTCCGCATCATCCTCTGGACTGTGTTCAATATTCTTGACGACAATCTGGAAAAAATATGCAAAACCTATTCAGACATGGGAATCGCAGGCTTCAAAGCGGATTTTCTCGACCGAGATGACCAAGAAGGTGTGGAAATGATATACCGCATTGCTGAAGTTTGTGCAAAGTACCACCTCATGCTCGACTATCACGGCATTTACAAACCAACAGGTATTAACCGAACTTATCCCAACATCGTCAATTTTGAGAGTTGCTTCGGCATGGAAGAAGCCAAATGGACAAAGCACGATGAGAAAGACATGCCGCTCTACGATGTGACTTTCCCTTTCATCCGCATGCAATCGGGCTTTGTGGATTTCACTCCAGGCGGTATGCGTAATGCTACAGCAAAGGACTTCCAACCTATCTACTACAATCCACTCACGATGGGAACACGATGCCATCAACTTGCCATGTATGTTATTCACGACTCTCCACTCACCATGCTTGCAGACAATCCAACGGCTTACGAGCAGGAGCCTGAATACACACGTTTCATTGCTTCTATTCCTGTCACTTACGACGAGACCAAAATTCCGATGGGAAAGATGGGGGAATATATCGTTACAGCACGTCGTAAAGGAAACAACTGGTATGTGGGAGGACAAACCAACTGGAGTGAGCGTGATTTGACGCTTACCTTTTCTTTCCTTCCTACTGGTAACTTCGAAGCTGTCATCTACAAGGATGGCGTGAATGCCAACAAGAATGCATGCGATTATAAAGTGGAAACGCTGCAAGTGAATAATAGCACCTCTCTACCAATTCACTTAGCCAGCGGCGGCGGTTTTGCAATCCGTTTAATAAAAAAATAATGAATAATTCCAAGGAAGTTATCGATGCACTGAATAGCAGAGCCAGCAAAAAATACGAGGAAGTATTTATTCGTTTCTTCAAGACTGGACCTGGCGAATATGGTGAAGGCGATCGTTTTTTAGGCATCAGAGTGCCGCAAATAAGAGAAGTGGCAAAAGAAGCTCAAGAATTGACCCTTACTGAAATTCAGACACTTATCAATTCTCCCCTGCACGAAGTGCGAGAATGTGGATTCTTTATTCTCGTTCTTCAATTCAAAAAACTATTGAAGAAAGCTCATCAGAATGAAAAGGAGCTACGCAAGATTTTGAATTTCTATCTGAAGAATGCACAACGTGCCAACAACTGGGACTTGGTAGATTTATCTGTTTACAACATCATCGGAGAATGGCTGATGCTTCCTTTCGACTCCGAAGAAAAAAAGAACGAGATGATGGACCGGCTGGCAAAAAGTGACAATTTGTGGGAACAGCGCATGTCTATTGTTGCCACCGCTACTCCCATCCGAAAAACTGAATTTTCATGGATTTGGAAATATGGAACACTTCATCTCTCTCATCCTCACGACCTCATGCACAAAGCTGTGGGATGGATGCTTCGTGAAATGGGAAAGAAAAGTAAATTAGACCTCACTGCTTTTCTTGAGCTTCATCATCACGAAATGCATCGCACCACACTTCGCTATGCTATCGAACGCCTTCCCGAACAGGAACGAAGAATGTGGCTAAGTAAGAATAACAACATTAAACAATAATCTTCAAATACAAACCATTAATCAGTCAATCATGGCAATACTTTTGAAAATCAGTCAATGGATTTCAACTCACATCACCATTGTCATCGTAGCAGTTTCAGCACTCGCTCTCTTCGTACCGTCATCCTGCATTTGGATTAGTACCAAGGCTATCAACCCCCTTTTGGGTATTGTAATGTTCGGAATGGGACTCACGCTGAAACCAGCTGATTTCAAACTCGTTTTCACACGTCCAAAAGACATCATCATAGGATGTTTGGCTCAATTCACTATCATGCCGTTCCTTGCTTGGCTGCTTTGCAGATTGTTTTCATTACCAACAGAACTTGCAATTGGCGTTATTCTCGTAGGGTGTTGCCCAGGAGGAACTGCATCCAATGTCATCACCTATTTGGCAAAGGGAGATGTACCCCTTTCGGTTGGAATGACAACAGTTTCAACGATTTTGGCTCCACTTCTCACTCCCTTCCTCACATATCTCTTAGCAGGAAAATCAATTGATGTAGATGTGATGGGTATGTTCATTAGTATTCTGCAAGTGGTGATTCTCCCTATCATGGCTGGTCTTATTATCGACTACTATTTTGGAAAATTCACAAAAAGAATCATGGCTTTCCTTCCAATGGTTTCAACGATTACCATTGCAATTATTATAGCATGTGTCATTTCTCACAATGCTCAAAAAATACTCGAATGTACCCTTTTGATTTGGGGAGTAGTCATTCTTCACAATCTCTTAGGATTTGGTTTGGGCTACACAGTTGGAAAACTTCTCAAGCTACCTAAACCAAAGCGTAATGCCATCGCCATCGAAGTAGGCATGCAGAATTCAGGACTTGCTACTTCACTCGCTACTACGCACTTTGCCCTCTACCCTATGGCAGCCATCCCTGGTGCCATCTTCAGTGTATGGCACAACTTCTCAGGCTCCATCGCCGCATCAATTTTCAGAAGAGGAGTATAATATTTCAGAAGAATATCATTAATAATTGTTTTCCTTAGATGCCTTCGTTATTTGGCATCTAAGGTTTCTATAAAATCTAAGGAATCTATAGCTTCCATAACTTCAAATCTTTATCTTCTATAAAACGCAAAAAGAGGAAGCACCAGCGAAACTGCTGATGCTTCCTTCCTTAAAGACGGCGGCGACCTACTCTCCCGCATTGCGGCGCAGTACCATCGGCGCGCGTGGGCTTAACTTCTCTGTTCGGGATGGGAAGAGG
>OCVV012877755.1_pt1 | contig 21597 bp, 18 predicted proteins | sample 1539721 | NCBI WGS metagenome assembly OCVV01 (sample SAMN02144230, study PRJEB22623) | gut metagenome | biome: sheep rumen | host: Ovis aries | place: New Zealand
AAGCCAACAAGAAGCAACACCTGCCTCAGACAGCATATATTATGAAACTGACGACGAAAAATATTACAATATAAGAATCGCATCGTTATATATTATCGGCGAAAAACTATCTATCATGGGCTATTGACGGCTTAAAGTTTTTATATAGCGACGGGGGGACTTTGCCCGAGCGTTGGCGAGCGTATGAAACGCGAGCCCTACAGCGAAGGTATGCCAATTTATTGGCTGAACCAATGAATTTTTCACAACCTAAAAAATTCATGTTCAATCTCGCCTGATGTAATTTAACATACAGAACAAGATTAAATTAACTATGAGATAGAGATGATATATTAGTGATAAAATAATTATATGGATAATGGTATAGATTTAGATATAAACCAAATTTTTGAATATGCAAGGAAAGGAGTTATAAGAGCTTCTGCCTTCTCTGGAGCAGTTCTTAACGAAAAAAATAATTTTAATATAAAACAATGGCGAATTTTTGAGCAGTATGAATTAATTCCAGAACCGGTAAACAATGAGGAAACAATAAATGAATTTAAATCTTTTGTCGTTCATAATTCATTATGTGAAATGATGTCTTTATTCGAAAAAACATTAACAGAATTGTATAAAAAAATATATTATTTGAATTGCTATAATGAACGAAAAATATATGATGAAAAGATTGCCAATAATTTGACCAAAAAATTTTCAGGTCGAGATTTCCCGAAAAAAATAAAAATTATAAGTAGATTACTTAGAAATATAAAAAGTAATAAAAATTTATGGGAAAACTTAAAATATGTAAGAAATTGTGTTGCTCATAATAATAGTTTAGTTAATAAAGGTGAAATTAAATTAAAGATAAAAGCATTTACTTGTAAAATGGTTGATCAAATAACAAAAGAGGAATATTATTTTACTCCTGATAATCCTATACACAAAATACAAAATATGGCCGGACATACAATACAATGCTCAATAAAGCTTGAAGAAAAAGAAAAAATATTTTATCAAGGTGATAAAATTAAATTTAGTCCTCAGGAAATAGCTTTTTTATTTTATACAATGTTGGAATCTATTAACGAATTATATCGTGCATTTTTAATTTATCTCATTGAGCAGGGTATGCAAATAAAACTTCCGGGGAATGATAAATTAATTACGACTAAAGAAGAATTAATAAAATTTTGGAAAAATGAAAAGCAGGAAGTACATTTGAGTTTAAATGCTATGGATAATGACTTAAATTAAATAAATATAAATTACCCACTTGAAATATTGTACCATTTTTGGTACAATATAAATATAAGTTAATTTTAATAAAAAAGGATAATAAAAATGGTAAATAAAAAGCACATAGGTTCCAGTTTTGATAATTTTCTTGAAGAAGAAAATATCCTTCAGGAATCAGAAGCTGTTGCAATAAAAAGAGTTATTGCTTATGCATTGGAGCAAAAAATGCTTGCAGATAATATTTCTGTTAATCGTCTTGCCAAAGAACTTGCAACATCTAGAACAGCTATTTGTCGCATTTTAGATCCTGAAAATACTTCTATTACTTTGAATACAATTGAAAAAGTTGCAAAATATTTGGGTAAACGCATTGTTTTATCTTTTGCATAATTCTTTATAGCGTTTAATTGCAACATCCAGTTCTTTTTGCGGGGTTTTCTGAGTTTTCTTTATAAATGCGTGAAGCAAGATTATTGTGTTATCTTCAACGCAGAAAATTATTCTTGCAATCCCATTAGAAATTTTGCAGCGAATTTCCTCCAAGTTTGTACCTTTTAACACTCTCGTTAAGGGCATTCCAACAGGATAACCGTATTGAACGGTTTTAATATCATATCCAATAGTTTTCTTATCTTCTTTAGGAAGTTCTTTTAACCACTCACGCACGGGTTCGTTTTCGGAATTTGTTACGTAAAAATATACTTCCAATGCTTCACAACGACTATTCATGCCCTAATTATAGCACAAACACACGATTAAAGGAAATATTATTAAGAAAATACATGTAACTTATTGTGTCATTTTTATTGATATGACTGTGCTTTTAGGTAATGTATGTCTTGCATTTAATAAATGGAGGACGTATGGAAAAAGTCGGATTGAATATTACTCCAAAAGAGTTTAAGCAATTGAGCAAATTGGTGGAGAATATTTATAACACTGCCGTTGTTATAGATTATTTTGTAGCAAATCAGCCGGAGATTGAAGAGTGCTACAATCTTGCACCGGTAGTAAAACATCTGCGCAATGATGCGGATGTGTTGAATGCATTCTTTATTGATCGTGATAAAGAAATCAATCAAGATTCCTAAGCTGTTTTTGCTCTTCAATAATTCTTTCGGCATCTTTTGCATAAGAATCCGCTAATTCTCTTAATAATGTTGCCAATCGAGCATAACCTTTTGCTTCAGTATCTGCCGCTAGTTTATTATATTTTGCCTCTAATTCTTTTTCCGGTTTGGCCTCCGGATCAACCCAATAAACGCCACGAGAATTCCTAGTTTTAATATAAAAACCGTGTCGCATATCCTCATTTTCTTTTTTATTTAATAATGCTGCAATATCTTTGTTTATCCAAAAACCATCAGAATCTGTTGGTACATTATATAAAATTTCACCAATATTATACAATGCAACTTTCATGTGCCCAGATTTTTTTAGTTCACAAGTGACATAATCAAACCATTCTTTAAATTTGTCATAGCTGAATGTCCCGTCTACCAAAAAACCTGGAGGAGTCTTCCATTTTTTTAAAAGTCTCCATGCGTGCTCGGCAATTTTTTGTTTATCTTTATCAAAAATTATATCCTTTTTTTCTTCATTTTCTGACTTATAAATTAGCTGAATAATTTCACAAAAAATCGCAGGATTGGAAGCTAATTCCATATTTAAGGCAATAGGATGATGCCCATCATAATCGTTTAGCCAATTTAAATATATCCATTCAATGTTTGCCAACTTAGTTCTATCTACTGCTGTATCTTTTTGTAATATTTCAATTAAAGAAACTGTTTGGAATGAGTCTAATCTAGTTGCTGGTTCTATTCTGCTTTCAGGCATATTAAGAACTTCTATAATTTTATTTGTGTCAATATCCTCCTCTTTTTTAAGGAAGTGGTATTTAAAATATAAACATTCTATTGCGGTATTTTTTCGTTTGTAAATAATCATTTTGTTGATTATTTCGTCTATTATATCTTTAACTCTGTATGGATTTATATTTACATATTGCCAATAGTTATCTTTTATTTTTTTATTAAGTTTTTCTACCATTTCTAATGTTTTAGAATCTATAGATAAATACTGATATAATTTAGAAATTTCTATTAGAGACCACTTATTTTTATCAATACTTTCTACCCAATTAAAATTATTGTTAACATATTTCAATTTTTTATAATGAAATTTTGCATTTATATAACCTGCTATAAACTGACATTCATTTCGTTTATCAGAACTCAAAAATTTAGGTAAAAATTCTTTATCAATATTTGTATTATTCATTTTTCCAAGAACAAATCCAAAGTCGTATGGATTTTCTATTTTTTCTATTAAAATAAAAATCCATTTAAAAGAAGATTCTTGTTCTATCTTTTCCTTAACTTTTCGATATTGAATTTTTATTAAATCCTTTGTGTAATCAATATTATCTTTTTTATTTCTTTTATTTAATTCATAGTCTGTAAGAGCAGCGTTTGAAAATAGTCTAATATATTGATATATTAAATCTCTGGGCGTTAAAATTGTTATTACTTTTTTTAATTTTTTTATTCTTAAAGCCTTCATTGCCCATTTAGTTTCAGAATACTTTATATGATGATTAACCAAATTTTTTAATTCATTCCATAGCTGATATTTTTTATCATCTGAAGAATTAATAATTTCTTGTTCTGATAAGTATTTAATAATTTTATTAAATAAATTGTCTGGCATTTTAGATATAATATCAATTAATCTTTGAAGTTTATCAATACTATGTCTTGATTGCTCAATTAAAAAATTTGTGTAATAACAACAAATATCAGCATATTCTCTATTAAGGATTTTATATCTCCAATCTTTATCTATTGCATTTCTATATTTAGGCTTAGCAGTGCCAGTTACATACTGATGTTCATCAGGAAGAATGCTTATTAGTACATCCCACGCTGTTTTTGGATACTCATTATTTAAGCATTTTATAGCATTTTTTTGATCTTCAATTGTTGCTAATGTCTGTACATGCCAAGGTATAAATATTTCTTTTATAGAGTTAATAGGTCTATTTCCATGATTGCCACCTGGATCTATACTTGATAAATATCCTAAAAATATAGTTATTTCACTTAAATATTTTTTATCCCAGGCTATAGTCTCAAGAGCTCTTAATATTCCTAAAATATAGTTTCTTCCAGTTAATCCATCCCCTTCTTGAGCATATAATTCTTTAAATACGCTTTCATTTTCTTTGTTTAAAATTGAAATAAACTCTTTGGGTGAGGCCTCGGCTAATAATGGTAAATAATCTGATAAAGTTGCCCATAATTGCCAAGAAGAATTTTCAAATATTGTTCTCAGTATGCTTATTATCGTATTAATAATTTTGTCTTTAGAACAATTTTTTATTTTATTTTCATATGAACCAATAATCGCCAATGCCTCTGCAAGTCCAGAACGCAAGGCGTGAGAATATTTACACTTTTTATCAAACATTGCAGCACAAAATCGCTGTTCTTTACCTAATTCATATTGTGGCTCAATTTCGTTTAAGACACTAATAGCAGTGCTTTTTAGTGCATCAATATCTTCGTCATAAATACAAGTTTTTAACTCTTCAAATACATCTTTTTTATCTTTTATACCCCAAACGCCATTGTTTAAAAATATTGGAGCATTATCCTCTTGTATTATATTTCTTAAATTTGATATCCATTCGTTATATTCTATACGAATAAAAGTTTTAACAATTTCAACATCATTTTCATTATTTTCATTAAAACTCCCTAACAAAAATAACAATGATATATCACGAGCATTTATATTCTTTCTTTTTATCAATATTGGAGCAATATTATTTGATTTGCATACATATATATTGTTATTTTTATTATTAAAATATGATTTTATTTCATCTGGAATATTTGATAGTTCTATACTCCCAGCATTACTATTAATATTTAATACATAATCTTTAATTTGGCACCATACAGCGTGAGAATTATTTGGAGAATGCATTTCTATTATTGTGTATAATAATGACGAACAAATTCCCTTTATATGCAAATCATATATAAACACACGAAAACATTTAAAAAATTGCCATATTTCATCTTGAGATACTATTTTATTATCATTTGCTGCTATTAATAATTTTACAATAGTTTCAAATTTAATTTTTTTATTCTTTGAAGAAAAATTTGTTTGGTAAATTCTATCGTAAAATTCTTGAGAATTATTAACGGTTTTGGCCTGCTCTAATATATAATAAATTGCATCATTGTCATTGGTACTTAAGGAAGAAGTTATTAATGCAAGAATATCATGTCTACGATTAAAAAGTTTTAAATTGTTAAAGTCATCCCAAGCTGCTTTAATTACCTCCTGAAATTCAATACTGCTTTTTTGAATTGATATATTAAGTTTAACTTGAGTTAGCATCTTGTATATTTGATTATTTCGAATATTTTTTGCATGAATAATTAAATCATCGAGTTCATACCCTTTAATCCTTGCTTGAAGATCTATTTTCTCAATAATAGCATTATTATCAATAGGACTAAAAACACCTTTTGATAGCATAAGTAAAACAAATGAACTTTGAACTTCATTTTCAAATAGTACTCCTGCCCCTCCTGTTGATATTGGATTACTTAATTTCTTTGCTATTATAGGTTTTGACAAAAATTTACCTCCAGTAAGAACTTTACTATTTTATTATACATTATTGAATAAATTTATTTGGGAATTAGTTAATTTATATTAACAACAATTTAAAAGCCGTTTAAAAGGTGTTTAAAAGCTGTTTAAATCGTGTTCAAAAATTATTGTGTTGAAATGATACGTTTTAAACACATTAAGTTGATGTTTGCCGATGCTGGATCAATGAATGGTATAGCTTGAAAGGAACATACTATGGTTGAAAAAGATTATAAGTTGTATGGAACAAAGATTTTGAATTTAAAAACGCAAGAAATTGGATTGTTAATTTGCTTATGGGAGAACAAATTTGCTGATAAAACAGTTGATTTTGCGACTTGCGTAGATAAGAATGGCAAATGCTACAACATTGAACTTGATAATATCAGAGGATTTGAAGATGATTTTGAAAAATAAATTGACGAAAGAAATATTAGATATTCCGTATTCTGAATTTAGAAAAAAGTTTGCAAAAGAAATTCAGGATGCGTTTGAAAGTTACCGAAAAACGCAATTAAATAAATATTCTTGGAACTTCAAAGATGACAACTCTTTGGAGTTTAATTTTTATTTTGAACTTCATTGGAACTTTAACCATTTTGGTAATAGTAACTGGTATATAGAAAGATTTTAGTTAGATATAGATGCTTATGATAAAATCTAATTATGAAAAAGAAAATAAAAAATTCCTCTAAAAACGATTATGATTATATTAATGCTATTCGTATTTCTTTTTCCAATAAAACAAAGTCCTGCGAGATATATTTAGTTTAAGTCCGATTTCTTCTAGCGGAATTTTGTCATAAATATACATCTTTTCAACTTGTTTGTAATCTTTCATTTCTCCTATATCATGAGTTAAATTATATATTGAGAGATTTCTAAAAGTCAAAAACCATAGAAATTACAGGAATTGTAAAGTTTTATAAAATTAATAAAAATTTTTGAATAATATAATTTATTTAATTTGTTTTTGATAAATTTTTAGTCTTTTTTATATATTTTGAAAATTTTGACAAATATTTATGAAATTTCTGCAATTTTTTTGCGGTTTTAAAACCTAACCCTGAATCTGCACCTGTTATAATAACTGTTTTCATATATTTATTCTACTATAATTTAATCTTATACATTTATTTTTTTTATTTTCTCAAAAATTTCTATCTCACTTATTCCCTTGTAATTAATATTAGAAGATGTAATCGGTTGTTTATAATCATATTTATTAATTGAACGAGAATCAACAATTATGGAAGGTGGCATTATAGACCATTTATAAAGAGCATTTGACATTCTCTTGTAAAATTTATCAAGCCATTTTACTTTTTGTGTGTAGGAGATTTTGTTGTACTTCTCATATAAAAATTCAGAATTAAGCATATCCCAGTAATGTTCTTTTTTGTTTTCAATTCGCCAAATTATTTCGTCTAAAAATTCGTAAGGCATTAGAGCATCTTCTGCTGTTAACGGTTCTCCTGTTTCACTGTTTATTGCAAGTTCTGCCCCGGGTTTTTTATTAATAACACTTTGTGGGATTGTATTTTTCTGTGCTCTGTTTTCATTTAACCATTTTGCAAGAGCGAACAGTTTTGTTTTCGGAACATCAGCGATAGGTGCGAAGCCACCTGACATATCACCGTTTATTGTTGCATAGCCCATATATAATTCTGATTTATCAGATGTTGCAATGGGGAGTGTTTTTGAAAATTCGTTGCTTATTCCCCATAAAAATACCGCTCTTGACCTTGCTTGAATATTATCCATAGTGAATGATTCTTCAAGCCTATTATTCCACTTGATTTCAACTTTTGTAAATATATCTTTTAAAGAATTATTGATACTATCAACCACATTTTTAATGGATGCTTCAAGAAAATTTATTCCTAAATTCTGTGCCAAATTTCGGGCATCATTTTTACTTTCTTTTGATGTAATAACAGACGGCATACTTATACCAAAAACATTATCTTTACCAAGAGCATCCGCCAATAAAACAGCACACACGCTTGAATCAAGTCCGCCCGACAGACCTATTACCGCTTTTTCAAATCCTGATTTATGAAAATAATCTTTTATTCCCTGAACTATTGTTTTATATGTTCTTTCTAAATCAGGATTATATTCAAGAGTATATGCTTTTGCTTCTGTCAAAGTTTTTTCAGGACCATTAGTTAAAGGATAAATCTCTCCAATATTTTTAATTGGATTAACTATCAAAAACTGTTCTTCAAATGATTTTGCTCTTGCTATTAATTTACCTTCTTTATTAAATACCCTGCTTGAACCGTCAAAAGAGCTGTTGTCTATTGCTCCAACTTGATTAACATATACAAAAGGAGTCTTATATTTTTTAGAAATGAATGAAAGCATATTGTGTTTTAATTGTTCTTTTTTGGCACGTGTAGGGGAAGCTGAACAATTTATAAAAACATCGGGATTTTCTTTTGATAGCTCTTCAACAGGATCTTTTGAATAAAGAACATTGTCATTAAAAAATTCTTTGTTATTCCAGCAGTCCTCGCAAATTAAAATTCCATATTTAATGCCATTTATGGTTACTGTTTTAGAACAATTTTCGACTTTACTTTCATCAAAATTACAAAGTGTATCGGCACTTTGACACCCTACAACAGGTGACGGTTCAAAATATCTGTAATCGTTAAACTCACAATATGTCGGCAAGAGTGACTTTCTTACAATGCTTTTTATTGCTCCATTTTGAATAACAGCAAGTGAATTATAATATTTTTTGCCAACATTAATATCTTCTCTTGGCTCAACAAAACCGATAATTGCACAGGTTTTTGTTGTGATTTTTGCAATTTCTTTTAGCCATTTTATGTTATCTTCGACAATTATCGGATATCTGTCTATTGTATCTTCAATAGGATATCCCATTAGCGTTAACTCAGGAAATACAACTAAATCTAATTCGATACTCTGAGCAAGATTTATGTATTTAACGACCTTTTTTGCATTATATTCAATATTTCCTGCAATCGGATTAATTTGAGCAATGCCTATTAAACCTCTTTTTTGTGATAATATTTTATTTTTAAATTTATCTGCAAATAATTCTGTCATAAGAAAATTATATGTAATAATTATTTGATTTTAAGAAATTGGTTCTTTTATTAAAATATTAACAACTGTAAATACTGTAATTTATTGGAAAATTTTGTAGAAGTTAAGGTTATTTTTAACTAAAATTTTCAAAAATTTCTAAAATTTTAATTAAAATATCAGAAATTTGATGAAAAATTGCCAAAAATTATCTAAAAATAAAAAACTTTAGAAAACTTAATAAACCCTTAAAATTGACGGCATATAGTACCTGATAGATAATTGTACTATGTGCAGAATAGGCTCAATCAAGTCAAAACATTATATACATCCATCTCTTGCTTTAAAATTGATGCGTTCGCAGCAAAAAGGACACGATAATTCAGGTTTTGCGTTTATTATGCAGGATTTGGGCGGTATTTTTGAAAATTATAAGGATTTGCCGATTTTATCTATGGCAGTTACAGATGAAGGCATGAAGTACGCTGAAGACTTGCTTCACAAAACTGGTTTTGTTCGTATTTTTCAATACAATCCGGAAGTTTATCCGGATAAATCATTAAGAATAGAAACGATGCCAAACTATGTTTTTGAGGTATTTCAATATCCTAAAACATATAAAAATGCTTCAAGAGAAGAAAAAGAGGAGTTACTTCTTGATACAAGATTAAAATTAAGAGGGTATTTAGAAAAAAATGAAGAAGGTTTTGTTTATTCTTTCTATCCTGATGTCATTTCTCTAAAAGAAATAGGGGATCCAAATGACATTGGTACATATTTTAACCTCTGGAGCGAAGATGTTAATCTAAAAGCAAAGATTATAACAGCTCAATGCAGACAAAACACTAACTACGACATTGTTCGTTACGCAGCACACCCATTTTTCTTGCAAGGTTATACCACTTTAACAAATGGTGAAAATACATTTTATGAAAAAAATAAATTAATGCAGAAAAAACTTCATAAAGGGTATATTGGGTTTGAAAGTGATTCTCAATGCTTTTTATATACACTTCATTATGTTCATAAAATTTTAAAATGGCCGCTAAAATACTATAAGCACGTTTTAACACCGCTTCCGTTTGATGAAATGGAAAAACGTGACAACAAAAATGTACTGGAAAGAATCAAATCATCTTTGCAAAATTTAGAAATCAACGGACCAAACACAACTATTGGAGTTTTACCTGACGGCACAATGTTTAATGTTATAGATTCTAAAAAACTCCGACCGACGGTAGTTTGTAAAGACAAAGATATTGTTGTTATGACTTCAGAAGTTTGCGGTGCTAATGAGATATTACCAAACAGGGATATAACGAAAGACATCTACACAAACGAAAGAGAACTCGTTGTTGTGGATAATGATTTAAATATTCAAAGGATTGCTCAATGACAGATATAAATATAAATAGCATATCAAAAGATGATTTGCCTTGGATTGTTGAATACGACAGTGATAAATGTATGCTTTGCGGACATTGTGTTGCAGCTTGTTCATTTGGTGCAATTAAAGTTGATGTTCAAAAAAGAAAAAAGGTTAGAGCAATTTCCAATGAAGAAGGTTTTCAAATAGATGAAGATCAAAAAGCAATACCTGTAATAAGGCAAGTTATTGATGCTAATAACTTTTGCAGAGGGTGCGGAATTTGTACAAAAGTTTGCCCGAATGGTGCAATAAAAGTAACCCGAAACCAAACCGAAATCTTTGGAACCAGATATAGAGCTAAAACTTCACAGTCAGTTAAAAGAGGCGGAAGAAGCAATTTGCATACTGAAGGGCGAACCTTAGACAAAATTAAAGTCGGCAGAATCTCTCAAATGACAGACCCTTCTTTAGACGCTCTTCGTCATACATTTGATTTAAGAACTAATTTAGGCAGAGTCGTAAGTGCGGATAATCTTGATTTTGATTTAGTAAACGGAGAGTTACAGGAAAAGAAGAATGAACATTTACCCATTAATACATCAATTTACCCAATAATGTTTTCCGATATGTCAATCGGCGCGTTATCTCCAAGAATGTGGGAAGCGATAGCAATAGCTACTGCTTATTTAAACGAAGTTAAAGGAATCCCGATAAGAATGGCAACAGGAGAAGGCGGAATTCCTGACAAACTTTTAAGGTCAAAATATTTAAAATATATGATACTTCAAATAGCTTCGGGTCATTTTGGTTGGAACAGAATTATAAATTCTATGCCATATATGCAGGAAGATCCGGCAGGAATATTAATCAAAATAGGTCAGGGAGCAAAACCGGGTGACGGCGGACTTTTGATGGCAGAAAAGAATGTAAAACTTATTCAGGAAATAAGAGGAGTTCCAAAAGCTGATTTGCTTTCGCCTCCTAACCATCAAGGACTTTATTCGATAGAAGAAAGTGTTCAGAAGATGTTTTTATCTATGAATTGTGCTTTTAAATTTAAAGTTCCTGTTGCAATTAAGGTTGCGGCATCATCAACAAGTGTAAGCGTATATAATAATCTTCTTCGAGACCCCTATAATATCGTTGGCGGATTCTTTATAGACGGTATCGCAGGCGGAACGGGAGCAGCTCACGAGATTTCTTTAAACCACACAGGTCATCCTATTGTTTCAAAACTGAGAGATTGCTATTTGGCGGCAGTTCATCAGGGAAAACAAGGTCAAATCCCTATTTTTGCAGGTGGTGGAATCGGAATGAACGGGAATCTTGCGGCAGATACTTTTAAAATGATATGTTTAGGCGCAAGCGGAGTGTTTATAGGTAAATTGATACTTCAAATTGCAGGGTGTGTAGGAAATGATTTTGGTAAATGCAACGGTTGTAATACAGGCAAATGTCCAATAGGAATTACAACTCAAAATCCAAAATTAATGCAAAGACTTGATGTTGATAGAGTTGCTGAAAATATTGTTAATTATATTTGTGCAACAGATATTGAACTCAAAAAACTTCTTGCTCCTGTAGGTAATTCAACCTTGCCGATAGGGAGATCTGATGCTCTTGTTTGTGTTGATAAAAATGTTGCGGAAAGACTTCAAATACAATACTCCTGCTAAACTAATTCTTCTCCCTCGCCCCTTATGGGAGAGGGTTGGGGTGAGGGGTAAAAGGAAATTAAAATGAAAAAAATAATAAACACAATTGAAAATGATAAAAGAACTTCTACGCAGAATTTAATGCAAGAGATTTGGAGTGCAATTGAAGAAGGTGCTACTGATTTTGAGATAGATGCCTGTGGTCAACATAATATCGGAGGTTCAGTTTGGTCTAAAAACGGCGAAGATTTAAACTTTTATATTAAAAATCCAGGTCAACGTGTCGGTGCTATGGGGGCAAAAGGCACAAATATTTATGTAAACGGCTCAGCTCCTGCTGATACAGGTTGGTTAAACAGCGGTGCTAAAATTGTTGTAAACGGTGATAGTGGTGATACAACAGGACATTGTGCGGCATCGGGGAAAATTTATATCGGCGGAAATGTAGGTACAAGGTCGGGTGCTTTGATGAAAAAAGATCCTAAGTTTGTTGCTCCCGAACTTTGGGTGTTAGGTTCAACAGGTTCTTTTTCATTTGAATTTATGGGCGGAGGTATAGCTGTTGTTTGTGGTTTAAATTGTGAAAATTTGTCATCAGTTTTAGGAGATAGAGCCTGTGTCGGTATGGTTGGCGGAATTATTTACGTCAGAGGAAATATTAAAAATCTCTCAGATGATGTATATTTGCTTGATTTAGATGAAAATGACAGGGAATTTTTAAGAACAGGTTTAAAAACATTTTTGTCAGAAATTCACAAAGACGAATTTTTTAATCAACTGTGCGATTTCGCGCAGACTCCTAATACATCTGCCCCTGCCATATGGCATAAGATAGTTGCAAAAACTTATGAAGAAAGACAGAAACATAATGATATTTCTTTAAAAACATTTAGGGTAAACAAATGGTTTGATGAAATTGGCGGTTCAATATTTTCTGATTTAATTCAAGATGATTTTAAATCATATGATTTAGTTCAAACAGGTATTTCAAGACTACGCAAACCTCATTGGAAAAACTATGCGTATAGCGCACCTTGTGAATACAACTGCCCGATAAAAATTCCGACACAGAAAAGATTTTCACTACTTCGCTCAGGGCGTGTTAAAGAAGCTCTTGAATTGGTTTTAGATTATAGCCCTTTTCCAGCTTCAGTTTGTGGTCAGGTTTGCCCTAATTTGTGTTTAAGTCATTGTTCAAGAGGAAATTTTGATGAACCGTTAGATGTTAAAATGCTCGGTTCTTTGTCAAAAGATATAAAACTGAATCCCGTTGAAATTACGCATAAAGAATGTATTGCAATTATTGGTTCGGGTGTGGCCGGTATTTCCGCCGCTTGGCAATTATTAAGACATGGTTATAACGTTGAAATGTTTGAAGCGGATGACAAAATCGGAGGAAAATTATCTCAAGTAATACCAACTGAAAGACTGCATAAAGAAATATTGGAAACAGAGCTTGAAAGATTTAAAAGTACAGGTGTAACAATTCATACTTCAACAAAAGTAACGCCCGACCTGTTTAATCAATTGGAAAAAGATTTTGACGCCATTGTACTTGCAATAGGCGGACATAACCCCGTTGTAATACCGTTTGAAGGGTATGAAAGATTAATCAAAGGTCTAAACTTTTTAAAAGATTGTAAAAACGGCAAAAAATATAATTTAGGCAAGAAAGTTGTTGTAATTGGTGCAGGAAATGCAGCAATGGATGTTATAACAGAAGTCTATAAACAAGATGGTATCGAAAGTGTTACAGCAATAGACATTCAAGAGCCAAGTGCTTTTGATAAAGAAATCAAAGCGGCAGAGAAACTTGGCGCAAAAATAATGTACCCCTGTTTTACGCAGAAAATAACCGACAAAGGTGTATTATTAAAAGACGGAAGATTCTTAGAAGCTGACAGTGTCATTATATCTGTTGGAGATAGACCCATCTTTGATTTTGTACCAAAAGATTATTTAGATGAAAAATCAAGAATTCAAATAAACGAATTTATGCAAACGCTGAACCCTAAAGTTTTCGCTATTGGCGATGCCATAAAGCCCGGATTATTTACAAATGCGATAGCAGACGGAAAACAGGCAGCAGAAAATATTATTAAATTTTTAAACAATGAAGAATTAACTCCAATTAAGGAAAAAGATTTGATTCCTGCTAAAAGAATTAAATCAGAGTATTACGAATGTTATTCATCTAATTGCGACAATGAACAAAATCGCTGTATGTCCTGCGGTTATTGCAGGGATTGTGGATTATGCAAACAAAGTTGTCCGCAAAACGCAATATCGAGAGTTGAACATGAAGGTAACAAATTTGAATACGTTTCAGACCCAAACAAATGTATAGGTTGTGGAATTTGTGCAGGTCTATGCCCTTGCGGTATTTGGGAAATGGAAGAAAATAAATAATTCTATCTTTTTTACTTCTAAACTTTTGCTAAAGATTTAGAAATTAAATCCTGCGCTAATTTTGGCATATCCATTTTATCCGTACAAATTTCTATATAGCATAATTTATCTTTTTGTTCTTGTTCTGCATTAATTAATGCTTCATGCAGTTCTTGTTCTGTTTCAACTTTAATACTCCATGATTTGCCGTTAAATACATCGGGGAGTTTTGAATAATTCCAAGAGGCAATATTGTTAAATAAATCCATAGGGTCTTTGCATAATGCTCTTTCAATTGTATAGCCTGAATTATTTATAACTATAATTATCGGTTTAACACCATATCGCATCATAGAGCTTACTTCCTGAGCTGTTAGTTGATGAGATCCGTCCCCTGTTACTAATATAACCCTTTTATTCCTTTCTGCTATGGTTGCACCAAAAGCGGCAGGAGTTGCCCAACCGATAGAACCCCATAAAACTTGATTATATAAATGGGCACCTTTAGGTAATTCCAACGTAGCAAAGCCAAATTCAACAAGACCTGTTTCAGAAAATATTATATCATCTTCTTTTATAAAATCTTGTATCTTTGAATATATAAACTTAGATTCTAACGGTTTATTTTCTTCCGTTTCTTTAATTAAATTTTGAGGCAAAACTTCAGGATATTCATTTTTATATGCGGGCACAATTTTTGAAAGTCTTGATAATACATCTTTCATTAAAACATTATCATATCTTATATATTCAACCGTTGTATAAGTGCCTTCTATATCAATCATTGACGTTGGTTCAAAATTATAATCAAAACCGAAAGTATTTAAGTCGCTATAAATTGCGCCTATAGTTATAACACAGTCAGAATTATTAACCGTATTGTATGCAATTTTATTACCGTATTTACCTAAATATGTTCCTAAATATCCTTTATAGTCCCAATTTAATAACCCTTTTCCCATTAATAAATTAACTGCAGGATATTGAGATTTCTTAAGAAAATTTATAAGATTATCATGTGCTTCAAATCTTTCAGCTAAAATATCTGCTATTACAATAGTTTTTTTTGCTTTTGATAGCATTTTTATAATATGCTCAATGACTCTATCCAGCATATCGGGATTACTTGTCATTTTTTGAATACATGGGATATCATTTATTTTTACAGAGCATATATCCTCAGGAATTGCTATATATACAGGTTTCTTTTCATTAATGAATATTGATAGAACTCTATCTATTTCTGTTTTAGCATTTTTTTCATTTAGATAAGCAGTTGTTTGAACAACATTTGAATAGGTATTTTTAAATGCGTAATAATCGGGATTTGCAAAGTTATGATGCAGCAGAGTTTTTTGAGAAATATTTTTTGTTGAGGGAGTTCCAACTATTTTGATAACAGGAATATATTCGGCAAAACTTCCCGCAATAGCATTAATTGCCGATAATTCACCGACCCCAAAAGTTGTAACCAATGCTCCATATCCTTTAACTCTTGCGTAACCATCGGCAACGTAGCCTGCATTAAGTTCATTAGTGCAACCTATCCAATTTGTATTTTTATTTCTTTCGATTGCTTCAATGATATTAAAATTAAAATCACCGGGTAAACCAAATATATCCATTATTCCTAATTCTTCTAGTCTTTTAATTAAATAATCAACAACTGTTATTTCTGACATAATTTATCTTTCTCCATTTTCTTGCATTATTAATAAAGGTGCATTTTCGCACCTTTATTTTGTAACTATTACTTTACATTCGCTAAGAACGAAGTTCTAAGCTCATTTTGCTCGGGATTATTGCATATTCAAGTACATATCAACTTCAAGCTGTGTTACATAAGTTCTAAATTTATCACATTCTTTTTCTTTGGCTGAAATAAATTCATCGTAAATATGATTACCTAAAGCATCTTTTATAATTTCATCATCGTCTAATAAATCCAATGCTTCAACTAAACTTGCAGGTAGTGAATCAATTTTGGCTCTTTTTCTTTCTTTTTTAGTCATGTGATAAATATTTTCTTCAACTTGTAATGGTGGTTCAATTTTATTTTCAACACCGTCTAAGATTGCACCCAATATGACAGCTAAAGCTAAATAAGGATTACAACTCGGGTCTGGTGAGCGAAGCTCAACACGAGTTGAATTGCCTCGTTTAGCAGGAACTCTAATTAGAGCAGACCTATTTGCCAAACTCCATGCTAAATACACAGGAGCTTCATATCCGGGAACAAGTCTTTTGTAACTGTTTACAATAGGATTTGTTATAGCCGTAAAGGATTTAACGTGTTTTAATAATCCTCCTATTGAATACAATGCTTCTTTTGATAATTGATAAGTTTTTTCAGAGTCAAAAAATAAATTTTTACCGTCTTTAAATAGGGAAATGTTACAATGCATGCCTGAACCGTTTATACCAAATATCGGTTTTGGCATAAATGAAGCAACTGCACCATTTTGTTCAGCTATTGCAGTAACTGCATACTTAAAAGTCATAATATTATCAGCTGTTGTAAGAGCATCGGCGTATTTAAAATCGATTTCGTGTTGTCCTCTTGCTACTTCGTGGTGGCTTGCTTCAACTTCAAATCCCATTTCTTTCAGAGTTTTAACCATTATTCTTCTTAGGTTTTCACCTTTATCAACGGGGGCTGCGCTGTAATAACCGGCTTTATCAAAAGTATCCGTTGTTGCAAAACCGTTTTCATCTTGTTTAAAAATAAAAAATTCTGCCTCCGGCCCTACGTTCATTGTGTAGCCTAATTTTTCAGCTCGAGCTATCATCTTTTTAAGATTACATCTAGGGCACCCTTCAAAAGGGGTTCCGTCTGCGTTATGAATATCGCAAATAAATCTTGCAACCTTTGTGTCATCATCACTTCTCCAAGGAATAATCGCAAACGTTTTAAGGTCGGGATAAAAATACATATCAGATGTTTCAATACTTCTAAAACCTTTAATAGAAGAGCCATCAAGCATTATTTCATTATTCATTGCACTTTCCAATTGCTCGGATGGAATTGATAAGTTTTTCATTGTTCCGTTTATATCGCAAAATTCAAGTTTTATAAATTCAATGTTATTTTCTTCAACAATTCTTTTAATTTCTTCTTTAGTCAGTGTCTTTTTGTAATCAATAATACATGCTGTACTCATAATATTTTCTCCTTTATCATGAGTTAAATTATATATTGATATATTTTTAAAAGTCAAAAACCATAGGAATTACACGAATTGTAAAGTTTTATAAAATTAATAAAAATTTTCGAATTATATAATTTATTTAATTTGTTTTGGGTAAATTTTTAGTCTTTTTTATATATTTTGAAAATTTTGACAAAAATTTATAAAATTTCTGCAAATTTTATAGCTTCTTTACGTTTCTTAATGTTAATAATTTGTTTGTTATTCCATTCCCAAAATTTCTCTTTCAATTTGTCTAACAATATCCGGAGTTAAGCCTTTCTTTTCAGTTTTTTGTTCCGATTGCAGAGATTCCGTATATTGTTTTACAAGCGGAATATTTTTCAGAATATTTATCAATGAATAAATTTCCGGTGGTGGTGTTTTTTGATTGTTATCAATATCCGCAGAAATTTTATTCATCATTTTTCTTGCAAATTCCAAAAGTTCTTCACTAAATTTATCTTTATTGTGTTCCGCATCAAACCGCTTTTTATCCCAGTTGTATTCCTTTTTCCAATAAAAAAGTATCCTGCGGGAAAGTCCGAGTTCCATTCCAATCTCCGCCAGAGATTTTTTATCGTATATGTACATGCGTTCGGCTTGTGCCAGTTGGTTGTATTTTGTCATAGTTATGCCTCCATAATAATTCTATCTAATGTAAAATTTGTTTTATCGGATAATCTCCGAACCTGAAAATTACAAGTTCTATCAATTATTCCGAGATTTTGAAAATATTTAATCATCTGATTTAGAAGTGCTAATGTGTTTTTCAAAACTTTTGGTGGTAAATTTCTACTTTTACAAAAATAATAAAATTCATGAATATCGTTACAAGTAATATCATTTAAATTTTTATTTTTGAAAAATGGAGAAATATAGTATTTTAACATTCTGCGATATCTCCTGTAAGTATTATATTTACAATTGTTTTTGACATAATTTTCCAAAAAATAATCAATCGCAGCATCAATTGTAATAATCTGATAATTTGTGGTTTGTTTTGTGCAAATAATATATTCTTGCTTTGGCTTTTCTTCCTGATATTTATACAAACCCTGTTCAAATACCAATTTATTCTCGTTCAAAAGGTGTTCAAGTTGTGTTTTACAATCACATTCAGCTATCATTTCAATTTCATCTAAGGTAAATTCTTTTAAGTGTTTGGCGAGCTTTTCTATGTTCATATAATCTGCTCCATAATTTCTTTTGTAATTTCGGTTAAATTATTGTCTTTGGCAAATGTTTCCATTTGATTTATCAGCTGAACAATTTGCCTAAATCTATTAAATTTTGAGTGGATATACTCAACAGTATCGGGTGTAAATGGTATTTCGGATAATTGGCTTATAATTTGTCTAATATCATTTACTCCAAAAGTTTCAAATTTTAAAATCTCTGAAAATCTGTCATAAAGGTGTCTGTACCTTTCGAGCTTTCTGTGTGCCAAGCCCATTCCGATAAAAATTGTCGGACAGTTGGTTTCATCGTGGATATCTCGCAAAGTTTCAATGGTTTTGTAATTATTCATAAGGTAGTCAATCTCGTCAATAAAAATGACTTGCGGATTTTGTTTCAGCTTTTTTACAACGATATTAAAGTTATCCGAAGTCAGAAACCTTGGGATTTCATCAAGCTCTTTAACCATTTCTTCAAGCAGCCATCTGCCTGTCATAAGATTTGATGCTCTTAAATAAATCCCGTCATATTTGCACGTAAGCCATAAAGCAGTCTGTGATTTTCCAAGTCCCGGCTCACCATAAACCAATCCCATTTTTGGAATATTTTTTGGTTTGTTTATCAGATTTTCAACAAGTCCGATAAAGTTTTTGACGTTCTGAGTTTTCACAAAAATTTTATTCATAAAGCAATTTATACTCCTTTGTATTTTTAAATTCCGTTATCCAAGAATTATTCGGATCGTTTTTTATCAGGTACTCATATTTTTCTGAATTATTTTTGAACAGCGTTTGAACCCTTTTTGAATCCGATTTGAACGGCGTTTGAAGGGGTAAATGAGAATCAGATTGTTCTACTTGGGTTTCAAGTAATTTTATATCTTCCGTTTTTAGATATTTTTTAACTGATTCTACTGTTTTCTTTTTTAATTGTCTTTGTCTTACGATTTTTTGCTTGTAATCTTCGTAGTCTTTAACATCGCCTAGAAGTTTCGCCATTGGATGAATTTCTGTTACTCGTTCTGCAGTGCAAAGATATTCGCCTTTTGGTGTGTAAACTTTAATACTTGTAAGGTCAAAAAGATTATATTTAATAAGAACTTTACTCTTAAAACCATAAAGTCTTTCATCAAAATAGTCACAATTTAAGAACCTGATACCGTTTCTTTGAATTGTTTTGACTTCTGTTGCAAGCATTAAATCATCAAGCATATTTATATCAATATTCTGCCGTTTTCTTTCGGATAAAACTTCTGCTATTGTTTTATCCGGAGCATTTGGACAAGGCTGTGAGTTCTTAAAACTCAGCCACATATCAATCATTTTTATTGTTTCTTCTATGGTCGGAATATATTCACTATGTAGATTTTTATGGAACTTTTCATTTCGCATCATATATGCAGGTTTGTTATTTATTGATGAACCGATATAACTCGGTAACAATTTTTCAAATCCTTCCTGAAATTCTTTAAAGAATCGTTCTATTACTTTGGCTCTGGCGTTATATGGTCTTGCAAAAACTGTTTCAATTCCAAGTTTTGAATACAATCCTTGGAAGCCTAATTCTGTAAAACCTTTATCATCAGTAAAATATTTTGCTCTGAATGCTCTGCCGTTATCTTGATATACGACTTTGGGAATCATATCAAGATTGATTATTACGTTTCTAAGGGCCGAAGCTATACATTGCGTATTTTCTTCAAGCATAATTTCATAACCAACAAGTGCTGTCGATTTCCAATCCAAAAATCCGACTAATGTTGCTCTGCATGGTTTACCTGTAAACGGATTAATCACCTGAAAGGCGAGTTTATGTCCGTCTGCGACAAGAATATCTCCGACGTCTAAAAGAGAAACATCACGTTTTATGTAGGGTTCAACTTTGTCGGACAATGCTTTTTCTCCGTCACGAGCGAGAATCCATTTATCGTAATTATTATCTTTAAACCACTTGGCATAACGCCTGAATGTAATATCAGCAGGAATAAAATTCTGTCCTTGTTCTTTTAGTTTGTATTTTGTTAATGCGATTGCTTTTCCGATTGACAATCTGTTCGGGTGTAAAAGCAATCCCATAAATATTTTTATTTCGTCATCATTAAGAACTGTTCGGTATTCCAGAACAGTTGAATATTTATATTGCGGCAAAAGTTTTGTGTAATCTTCCGTTCCATTTAGCATAGCAAGCCAGCGATGCAAACTGCCACGGGAGATTTTACCTAAAATCTCAAATAAGTGAGAGGTTGAAGTATTATGCAATTTAACAAAATCATAATCAGCTTGAAGTTTATTTTGAGATTTCTTCCTGAACTCAAGCCATTGATGAACAATATCAAGTCTTGTGAGTGCTATTTGTTTACATTTTTCGGGAGTAAATTCTGCCATGCGTATGCTCCTTTGCATACACATTAATCGCTCTTGTTAGCAGAAACATCAAGTCTTTTGTCTCAATCTCAGAGACATTTAGACACATATCAAAATGTAAGATAATTTATTTTTGCACTTTGTTGCACAAAATTGCACGGTGTAAATATTCAAATTCCATGCTAATAAGACCCTGAAACAAGTTCAGGGTGACGAGCTTTCAGTGCAAAAGAGTGCAAAAATTAGAACAAAAGTGCAAAAATAGTCCGGTAAATCTCTACACTATAAATCTGCCTCAAATCCCCGACAATTCGGCATCATAGCCAACAAAAACGCATCTAAACTGTCCTGAAAACCTATACTCGCCTGATATCTATAAAAAGGAATTGGACATCTGTCCTAATTCCTTTTTATGGTGTCGACGGGGGGACTTGAACCCCCACAGCTCTCGCCACATGCACCTCAAGCATGCGTGTCTACCATTCCACCACATCGAC
>OCVV011352696.1_pt1 | contig 21586 bp, 19 predicted proteins | sample 1539721 | NCBI WGS metagenome assembly OCVV01 (sample SAMN02144230, study PRJEB22623) | gut metagenome | biome: sheep rumen | host: Ovis aries | place: New Zealand
ATCTCGCCCTCCAGCTTATCGTTCTGGAAGATCGTGATATCCAAGACCATCTCCATCGCCATCAGGAAGATAACAAAACCTCCTGCAATCGCGAAATACTCAATCTGTACGCCGAAGAACTTGAGAATCCACTCTCCGAGAAACAAGAAGGCCAACAAAATAATCAAACTGGCGATACATACCTTGTTCGCATCTATCTTCACTCCCTTCTTCTGCAACGCAATGGTAATAGGGATATTGCCCAGCGGGTCAATGATGGCAATCATGAAAATAAATGAGGACAACACCTGCCATATATCAAACGGACCAAAGAATTCTTGCAATGTATTCATAGCATTTTACCGAATTAGGCCACAAAATTACAAAAATTCTTGCATATATGCAAATTTTTTACTAATTTTGCAGCGTTTTTCTGATATTATTGATAAATTAGTAAATATTAAAATTGTAATCTCTTTATGATTAACTCTCAAGACATCAAGAACGGCGTATGTATCCGTATGGACGGCCGTCTGTATTTCGTAATTGAGTTCTTGCACGTAAAACCGGGTAAAGGAAACACAATTATGCGTGTTAAATTCAAAGATGTAGTGGATGGTCGTGTTCTCGAGCGCCGTTTCAATATCGGTGAGAAGCTGGAGGATGTACGCGTAGAGCGCCGTCCGTATCAGTTCCTCTACAAAGAGGGCGAGGACTACATCTTCATGAATAACGAGACCTTCGAGCAGGTGCCCATCGCACATGATTTGATCACCGGTGTTGACTTCCTCAAAGAAGGCATGAACGTAGATGTTGTTTCCGATGCTTCTAACGACACTGTTCTTTTCGCTGAGTTGCCGACCAAGGTTGAGCTGCAGGTTACTTACACCGAGCCGGGCCTGAAGGGTGACACCGCCACCAACACGCTCAAACCGGCTACTGTAGAGACCGGTGCAGAGGTACGTGTTCCTCTCTTCATCAACGAGGGCGAGATCATCCGTATCGACACCCGCGACGGAAGCTACTGCGAGCGCGTTCGTTAAAAGGAGAAGGCAGAGCCTTTCCTTGGTTCGATGGCAAGTATAGCAGACATACGTAAACCCGTCGAGACGGACTGGAAACGATATGAGCGGCTGATGCGGGAAAGCATGGATGCCGACGAGCGTTTGCAGCAAGCCGTTTTGAATTACATCGCGGCGCGGAGTGGGAAACAACTCCGGCCGCTGATTGTTTTGCTATGTGCCCAAATCTGCAATCCCATTTCCGACAAGACGCTCCGGGCTGCCGTCGCATTGGAGATGCTGCACAACGCGAGTCTGGTACACGACGATGTGGTGGATAACTCCGACACGCGCAGAGGGCAAGCCGCTGTGCATACCCAGTGGAGCAACAAAGTAGCGGTACTCACGGGCGACTATATGCTGGCTAAAGTGATCAGTCTGATTGCCGAGGTACGTAATATCCGTATTCTGGAGATTGTCTCCGATTTGGGCAAAAGCCTCAGCAGCGGCGAGATGCTGCAACTCCACGCCGGACAATCCATGTGGATAGACGAGGATCGGTATCTGAAGGTCATTGACCAAAAGACCGCACGTCTTTTCCAATCCTGTGCGGAAGCCGGAGCCGAGAGCGCCGGGTGTACGCCGCGGCAAAGAGCAGCATTACGCGAATACGGCCGATTGCTGGGCCTCTGTTTCCAGATCAAAGATGATATTTTCGACTACAGCGATCTGGAGGAAATAGGCAAACCGACCATGAGTGACCTACGGGACGGCAAGGTAACCCTTCCTCTCATCATCGCCCTCAAACGTGCGCCGCAACCCGAGGCGGATGAGATACGCAGCAAAGGAGAGAGGATTTGCAATGGTGAGCTGGCGAAGGAAGAAGAGAGTCGGATATTAGAGGAGATCAAATCCTTCGTACTGCGGTTCAAAGGCGACGAGTACGCCGTACAACAGATGCTCGCCTACAAAAAGAAAGCCACGGAAGCCCTTTCGGTATTCCGCGACTCAGCAGAAAAAAGCAGTTTGTTAGCGCTACTCGATTTCGCCATCAACCGCGTTCAGTAGTTGCTCCCGCAAAGTCTCATCGCTGATAGTTAGTAATACATCTTTCATAAACGCGCCGACGAGCAGTTGACGCGCTTTTTGTTTGTCAATACCGCGCTGCTGCATGTAGAAAAGCGCTGACTCATCCAACTGACCCGTAGAGGCGCCATGCGTAGCCTTGACATCATCGGCGTAGATCTCCAACTGCGGCTGGGTACGCATCTCCGCCTCCTCGGTAAGAACCAGATTGCGGTTCGTCTGGTGCGCCTCGGTCTTTTGCGCGTCGGGTGCAATCTTCAGATCACCGACAAAACGCCCGCGGGAACGATCGTCCAGCACAAATTTGACCAACTGGTCGGATGTTCCCCCGCCTATGGCGTGGGTCACATGTGTCTCGGTGGTAACGGATTCTTCACCGTGCAGGAACGCCAAGCCGTAAATCTCCGTCTTACAGCCTTCTCCGGCTTGCTCTACAACAATGTTATTAGTTCCGGAAACTCCAGAGTTTCCAGATAATCCGGAGATGTTGAGTACGTGAATTTTAACATACGAACCCGCCTCCTGAACGATATGGAGGCTCACCTCCGGCTCGTTGAGAAATACGCGCTCGAATGTCTCGCCGGACTTAATATTTACTATTTGGTCATTTACCATGTACCATTTATTTAGTCATTTTGACATTTAGAGGTTCAGTCCTTCATAGCCTTTTTCTTCGAGTTCGAGTGCGAGCGTCTTGTCGCCTGTCTTGACAATCCTGCCGTCTGCGAGGACGTGTACGAAATCCGGCACGATATAGTCCAGCAGACGCTGGTAGTGGGTGATTACAATAGATGCATTCTCCGGTGTCTTGAGACGGTTGACGCCTTCCGCCACGATACGCAACGCATCTATATCCAAGCCCGAGTCTGTCTCGTCCAGAATAGACAGGCACGGCTCCAGCATCGCCATCTGGAAGATCTCGTTTTTCTTCTTCTCTCCGCCGGAGAAACCTTCGTTGACAGAACGGTTATTGAGTTTGTCCGGCAACTCGAGGAGTTTTTTCTTCTCCCGCATCAATGCCAGAAACTCCTTAGCAGAGACAGGTTCTTTTCCTTCGTATTCGCGTTTGGCATTGAGGGCGGCACGCATGAAATTGGTCATACTTACACCAGGGATCTCTACGGGATACTGAAAAGAAAGGAACACGCCTGCGCGTGCGCGCACCTCCGCGGGCATTGATAAGAGGTCTTGTCCTTTCAAATACACTTCGCCGGAAGTGACTTCGTATGCCGGATTACCCGTAAGTACCGCAGAGAGCGTGGACTTTCCGGCGCCGTTGGGTCCCATGATAGCATGCACCTCGCCTTCGTTGATGACGAGGTTCACACCTTTCAATATCTCTTTGCCACCGATAGAGGCATGGAGATCTTTTATTTCTAATAACTTGCTCATTTCTTAATAATAGTACATTTTGGGACCCATTTTTGGTGGTGTTTGCATAGCACTTAAGTCCGACTTGAGTCCGATAAGAGTCCGATAAGAGTCCGATAAGCCCGAACCTTAAAAAATAATAACTTTTACAACTGGCTCATCACCACTTCACCGACAGCCTGGAGGGTCGCTTTGGATATGTTATCCATGTTATCATTGCGTGTGTGCCACCAGTGCGGGAAGCCGGTAGCGTTGCGGATGTCATAATGGATAATATCCACGCAGGGTATTCCGGCTATGTAATTGACGTAATAATGGTCATCTGTGATGGGGTACGACTGTTGGTTGGTGAACATGGCTCCGTAGCCCAACTGCTCCGCCGAGTGCCATATCTGCTGCTGGTAATTGGCTGCATACTGGGTCGAATACATTTCTCTGGGGAAAGATGCGTCAGGCGCACCTACCATGTCTAACACAATACCAAACCGGTATTGTGGATTTGAGATTTGAGATTTGAGATTTGAGATTTTGGCATAGTTGGTTGCCCATAGTTGGGAACCGAGGCACCATGTATCTTCGCGCTCAGCGCCGGTATAGACACGCGGCGTACCCATATCTTCGCAGTCAAAGAAGATGATATCCACAGGAGTCGTGAGTGTCGAGTCCGCCATCCGTTTGCCTATCTGCCGCGCCACCTCCAACAGCACTCCCACGCCGGAAGCACCATCATTGGCTCCCGGGACATTATAGAACCGGTCGGCATAATCATCCTCCTCGTCACACCACGGACGTGTGTCATAGTGCGCTCCCAGCAAAATACGAGGTCGGGAAGCCGTTTCCGGTGTATTGAAGTGACCGATGATGTTATAGATCTGCTGGCTGTCCCCTTTATAATCGGGCATGAAGCCTTTCTGCAGTTCCACCGTGGCTCCGAAAGCACGCAACTGCTGCACCAGCCACACCGCGCACTGCATATGTGCCGCGCCGTTCGGCACACGCGGTCCGAAAGCCATTTGTTTCTCAATATAGGCATAAGCACTATCGGCGGAGAACGACGGACGGACGAACGCTTGCGGCTTCTTTTGGCTACAAGCAGACAGGAGGCAGGCAATGCCTGCCACCAGTCCTATAATCAATGTGTTTGTAAAATTTCTCATTTTCTAAAAAGTCCTTACCACGAATTAGCTTCGCTGACAGAGGTGTGGTTCTGGATTGCCAAAATCGTATCGGCGATAGGCTTGGCGAGGCTCGCTACATGCATCTTGGAGCAACGCGACGAATCAACCGGAATAGAATCGGTGCAAACCAGTTCCTCCAGAGCCGATTCCTCGATGCGCTGGCAAGCACTTCCGGAAAGCACTGCGTGTGTTACGACTGCGCGTACGGACTTGGCGCCGCCTTCTTTCATCACCTCCGCTGCCTTGCACAGCGTACCGGCAGTATCGGCTATGTCATCCACGATGACTACATCCTTGCCGTATATGTCTCCCAGAACACGGATCTCGGACACCTTGTTGAATTCCGGGCGGTTCTTGTAGCAGATTACCATCGGCACCTCGCGATCGGTCAGCAGATGCAGTTTCTTCGCGAAATTAGAAGCTCGTTTGGAACCTCCCACATCGGGGGAGGCAACAATCAGTTTCTTGAGATTAAGGCCGGCGATGTAAGGAGCCAGCACATTGGAACCAAAGATATGATCAACGGGGATGTCGAAGAACCCTTGGATTTGGTCGGCATGCAGATCAACGGTGATCACCCGGTCTGCACCGGCGGTTTGGATCATGTTTGCTACCAGTTTGGCACCGATAGAAACACGCGGTTTGTCTTTTCTGTCCTGACGCGCCCAGCCGAAATAAGGGATTACGGCTACAACCTTGTAGGCACTGGCTCGCTTGGCGGCATCAATCATCAGGAGCAACTCCATCAGATTGTCGCTGGTGGGACAAGTGGACTGAACTAAATAAACAGACTGTCCGCGAACGGACTCTTCAAAATAGGTGCAGAACTCACCATCTGAAAAACGATCTACATGCACGTTGCCGACCTGGCAGCCCAACTCTGCGCATATACCCTGCGCCAGAGACTGTCCTTTCGACCCTGCAAAGATCTTGAACTGATTGTTTTTTTCCATTGTTATTTTTTCTTTTTCTTGCTTGCAGCCTGACTACCCGACTGCATCAATATTTGCTCGAAAGCGGGCGAGTCGCAGAGCAGTTTGCCGTTTGACATCCGGATTATATCCTCCTTCACGCGGCCGATTCCTGCCTCTTGATCCCTGTTCCAGACAAGGTTACGCTGGCGCATACATTGAGCAATGTATATCTCCAGCGAGTCGCGTTCCTGCCCGGCCGGCAGAGTAGAAGCATACGCAATCATATCCTGTACTATGCGGCCGTAGTTACGCATTCTTATCGGGCTTGTATTTCTATTCAGTTGTAATGTCATGTCATTTGGTCATTTAATCATTTACCATTTGGTCATTTACCATTTTATTTTTTGCGGATGAGATAAATCATCGTCGGATAGTGGTCTCCGTAACCGTTCTGCCACACACCGGCTTTGGTTGTACGCAGCGGAGTTCCCTTGTCCTTGCCCTCCTGCACGGTGAGGAAGGGTTTATTGAATATCTGCGCCTTCCAGTACGTCCATTTCCCGCTTTCTATCTTCTCGTTCATCAGCGGCTCGTTGATGATGATCTGGTCGAAGAGGTTCCAGGAACCGTTGTAAGCGAGCGAACCTATCCCGCGGTCCAGCATCTGCCACATGGTGTTGAAGAAACCCATATTCTCCACGTCCTCACGATGTTTGCGCGCCTTGAGCACATCCTTGCACGAGTGGTTGTACGGATCGTCATTCAGGTCACCCATGATCACAATCTTCGCTCTCGGCTCCTTGAGGTAGATGGAGTCGCAGATGGACTTGCACAGCATCGCGGCGGTGTCACGGCCCGGACGGCTCGACAACTCTCCTCCGTAACGGCTCGGCCAGTGGTTGACAATCACGTGTATCTTCTCCGGTTTGCCATCGCCCATGAGATAACCCGACACACACAACTGCAAACGCGTCTTGATCTCTCCTCCGTCCGCATAATGCGCTTTGAGTTCAAAGCCATTGACCTTGGACGGTCTGAAGAGCACGGTGTCATACAGAAAACCCACATCCACGCCGCGGCGGTCCGGGCCCTCTATCAAAATCGGTTTCAACCGGCGGCCGTACTTGCTGTTCGCCTCTGCGCACAGATCGTACAGACAACCTATATTCTCCACTTCCGCTACACCGACGCACGCTGCTCCTCGCGGGTCATAATCGGTGCCCAGTTGCGAAACGGCATACGCCATGTTTTTTATCTTGTTCTCATACTTCATCGAGTTCCATTTCATGCCTCCGTCGGGAAGATACTCGTAGTCATTCTTCCCCTCGTCGTGGATGGTATCGAAGAGGTTCTCCAGATTGTAGAACGCGATACAGCGGACAAACTGCCCTTCTGCCTGTGCTTTTTCCTGCGCTTTCACCGCGCCGGTCAGTGTCAGCATCAACGCCGCCACCAAAATCATTGTGCGTTTCATTGTATATGTATTTTTCAGTTTATCTGCAATTTGGCTGCAAAGGTACAACTTTTTTCTGATATATGCAAATTTTTTCCTTTTTTCTTGCACAATTCAAAAAAAAATAGTACCTTTGCACCCGCAAAGGTTTTATACTCGAGTTTTTTACACGACTACAAACACAAAATCTAATTATTATAATATTTATGTCAAGCGTAAACAAAGTTATTCTTATTGGTAACGTAGGTGCAGATCCCGAAGTACGTTACTTGGACAGAGGCGTAGCAATTGCAACATTCAATTTGGCAACTACTGAACGCGGTTATGTAATGCAAAACGGCACACAGGTGCCCGATGTAACGGAGTGGCACTCCATCGTTTTATGGCGCAATTTAGCGGAGTGGGCACAGCAGAACCTCAAGAAAAGCATGAAGGTCTATGTGGAGGGCAAACTAAAGACGCGTTCATGGGAGAAAGACGGACAAATCCGCCGCAAAACGGAGGTTATCGCGGAGAACATACAGATTCTCTACCGTCCGGATATCTACCGGAACCAGCAGTCAGCAGTCAGCAGTCAGCAGTCAGAGGAAGCTGTAGAATCGCCTAATGACGAAGCACAAGCGGCTCCCGAGACACAAGAGCAAGGCGGTTTCTTCAACGGGTTGTTTAGAAACTGATAATCCGTAATCCTTAATTTTTAATCCATGACGAATAAAGAGCGCTATACGGAGTGGGTTGCAAAGCAGGAGTATGTTCCACTGTTCATGCAACCATGGTGGATGGATGCCGTGTGTGCAGGAAAACAATGGGATGTACTGCTTGCCGAGGACGAAACAGGAGAGATCATCGGCGCTATGCCATACCTGTTGCGCAAGCGCGCGTGGTTCAAATACATTGTGATGCCGCAACAGACCCAGATCGGGGGTATTTGGGTCACCCCCGAAGCAACAGCAGACAAATGGAAGACTGCTGAGGTGTGCCGGATTATCAAGGAACAGATGGACCAAATGGGGCTGGCATATTATTACCAGCAGTACCTACCCGGAAGCCTGTGCGTGGATGCCATGCGCGGCTTGGGGTTCAAGACCAAAGAGCGGGTGACTTACCGCGTGGAGGATCTGAGTGACCTTGATGCGCTTCTTGCTTCATTCAGCAAGAACAAAAAACGCCAGCTGCAAAAAGCGCTTTCTCTCCATATCGAGCGCGGAATGGAGATTGAGGATTTCTATCGTTTCCATAGCCATTGTCTGGCTTCCCGAAAACGCAAGATCAGCTACAGCCGGGAGTTCCTATTGGTTCTGGAGCGCAAGGCCAAGCGGCTCGGGCAATGCGAGATCCTGAGTGTCTGCAATGCCGACGGACAGGTCTATGCCGCCGCCTTCCTCGTTTGGGACAAGCATTACATGTACTACCTTATTCCGGCGTACGACCCTGCTTTCGGGGACTCCGGAGCCGGTGCGCTCTTGGTCCTCGAGGCGATAAAACTCGCCCGTGAGAAACAAGTCCGCTTTGATTTCGAAGGCTCCATGGAGCGCGGCACTGCCAAGCACTACAAGCAATTCGGTTCCACCCCTACCACCTACTATAGCGTGGAGAAATACTACAAACCGATTTTCCGGCTCGCTATCTGGGCGCAGAAACTGCGGGAGATCGGCATGCATTGAAAATGAAAGTACTTTTCCTCACTCCTTGGTATCCCTCCGAAAAGGATGCTATGAGCGGACTCTTCGTACAAAAACACGTGGAGGCGGTTCGTGCGCAGGGATGTGAGGTACGGGTTATCTTTGCGCAGACTTGGCGCGACACTTGGCACCAATGGAATGCCCTCCGCCGCGAAGGGTGGATGCCGGACATCGTCCAACTGAATGTCATACAGAAACAAGGACTCCTCGCCCTCTGGCTCAAACACCGCTACGGCATTCCGTATGTCATCATAGAGCATTGGAGCGGTTATCTGCCGGAGAACGGACAGTATATGCGCCAGAATATTTGCAAAAGAACACTATGCGAACGTATCGCCGCAGAAGCCTCGGCGGTTTTACCAGTCAGCGACAAGCTGGCACAGGCCATGCAGCAATGCGGCATCCGTAATAGTCGGTGGCTAAAGATATACAACGTGGTGGACGATTTCTTCTTCCAATCACCAATCACCGATCACCAATCACCAATCAAGACCCTCCTTCACGTCTCGTGCTTCGACGAACGGGCGAAGAACGTGAAAGGGCTTTTGCGAGCCGCCAAGATGCTGAGCGAGAAACGCCGGGACTGGCAATTAGTCCTCATCGGAACCGGCATAGACTATAAGGAAACACGCGCGTACGCGGAGTCGTTGGAGTTTCCGGACGGTCTCCTTCGCTGGACGGGAGAACTGACACCGCAAGAGGTTGCTGACGAGATGCACAATGCCGATGCCCTGGTTCTCTCCAGCCGGTACGAGACATACGGAGTAGTGCTCGCCGAAGCGGCGGCGGCAGGATTACCCATCCTCTCCACGCCCGTCGGCATTGCGGAGGAAGTAGCGGACCTCATCGTCCCACAAGAGATAGCCCAATTCAAACCCGGCAAGTTCGCCGAGTTCATGGAAACGATCTTGTGGCAATCTCCTTCACATCGCCGGTCCACCATCTGCCAGGAATCATTCAAAGCCGAAACCGTCGGCAAACAACTCAAAGCACTTTATGATAGCTGTTTGCATAGTAACATATAATCAAGAGGCATTTATCGGGCAAGCCATAGATAGCGTACGCATGCAGCAATGCGAAGAAGCGTTTCGCATCTATATCGGCGATGATGCCTCTACGGACGGGACACAGTCTGTTTGCGAGCGGTATGCAGCCGAAGACAAACGAATCGTCTATGTCCGGCGGGAAAAGAATTTAGGGCTTGCGGACAACACGATAGCCCTCTATCGCCGGATTATGGAGGATGGCTGCGAGTTCATCGCAATGCTGGACGGAGACGACTTCTGGACAGATCCGTCAAAACTACAATTACAAATCAACTATCTTCATACTCACCCCGAATGCGGGTTCGTACACACTAACGGGCGCACTTTTTCCGGTAGTAACAAGTGGACCTTCGGGCAACGCGAGGGCGTATATGGGTTGGATTCGCCGGGCTTTGCCAACTGCACCGTTCTATTCCGTACGGAACTGCTATCGGCAGAGTTGCTGAATAACATCCAGGCACAGCATTTTCCATGGTTGGATTATCCGTTATATGGCGTCTTCTATCAACAAACCAAGTGGGCGTACTTGCCGCAAAAAACAGCCGTATGGAGAGACCACCTCTCCGTTTCACAGCCCCTGACTCCGGAGGCGATACTACGGCTCAAGACAGAAAAATGCCGCATGTGGAAATGGCTTGACACACTATACCCCGGGAAAGTAGGATACTCAGAAAAAGAAGCGCAAGACTTTCTATTCCGTACCAAACTGAACTTGACCTACCAATTTGATGACTTCAGCTTTGTTTCTCCAGAGTTGCTTCACGCATATAAACCGCGTTCTTGGAAGCAGAAACTAAAGCTAATTGGATTAAAATGCCCTTTCCTATATGCTTTTTATAAAAAATTGCATAAAAAATTTGCATAATTCGCCAAAAAGTTGTACCTTTGTAGCCGATTTCAAAAATCACGACCTAAAAAACACAGTATATGCAAGTCAAGAAATCTGAAAATGCCAGTCTCGAGAAGGACAAACTCGTCTATGTATTGATGGGTTTGGTTTTCGTACTCAGCCTCGTTTATGTAGCGCTTGAGTGGACGGAGAGAGAGGTCACGAAGTATGAGGTGACCGACACAGAGTTCCTGTTTGAGGAAGAAGTAGAGATCCAGCAGACGAGTCAAGAGACTCCTCCCCCTCCCCCACCCCCTGCCGTGCAAGAGGTTGAGGTGCTGAACGTCGTAGAGGATAACGTCGAGACCGAGTCAATCGAGGTGAACGCCGAGGATGACAAGGCTGAAGAAGTCGTTATCGCTGCGCCGGTTGAGGCTCCTGTAGAGGAAGAGGAAGAAGAGGTTGTCTTCGTCGTTGTAGAGAAGATGCCGGAGTTCCCCGGTGGCCAGCAAGCCCTCTTCAAGTACCTGAGTGAGAACGTGAAGTATCCTGTTATCGCACAGGAGAACGGTATCCAGGGTCGTGTAATCTGCCAGTTCGTGGTTAACCGTGACGGTTCGATCGTGGATGTAGAGGTGGTTCGTTCCGGTGGTGACCCGTCACTCGACAAGGAGGCTGTCCGCGTTATCAAGTCGATGCCGAAGTGGAAACCCGGTCAGCAGCGTGGTAAACCCGTACGCGTGAAGTACACGGTGCCGGTTAACTTCAAACTCCAATAATTTAGTAGAAAGTCGAAAGACAAAAGATCGTCCTTCGGGCTCAAAGACTCTTTCTACTTTGAGCGAAGCGGTCTTTCTACTTTGAGCGAAGCGGTCTTTCTACTTTGAGCGAAGCGGTCTATAATGGAGTTATCCCAACGAGATATAACCTATTGCAAGAGTGTCGGTGCCAAGCGTGCCGACATTCTTCGTTCTGAGCTGAAGGTAAACACAGCGATGGACATGCTGCGTCAGTATCCGTACAAGTATATTGACCGCAGCCGGTTCTACCGCATTGCCGAGTTGGACGACGAAGACACGTATGTACAGATCGTCGGCGAGATCACCGAGTGGCATACCATCGGTATCGGACGCGCGCAGCGTCTCTCCGCTACTTTCTTCGACGGCACACACCAGTGCGAGCTCGTCTGGTTCAAGGGCGTGCAGTACGTCAAACTGCAAAAAGGGATCAAGTATCTCCTCTTCGGCAAGCCCAGCCGGTTCCAGCACATCTATAATTTCGTACACCCGGAGTTGACCCCGATGTCCAAAGTCACGCCGGAGATGACGCAAGGACTGGAGCCGTATTACAACACGACGGAGAAGATGAAGCGCCACGGGCTCAACTCCAAAGTCATGCGTACCATCATCGCCGAGATGATGCCGGATCTGAAAATGGGTGTGCCGGATACCATCGGTGCGGATATTCTGCAGAAGTACCGCCTCATGGGGCTGACGGATGCGCTTGTCAATGTGCATTTCCCGAAAGACACATCCTCGATGCAGAACGCGCGGGCACGGTTGAAGTTCGAAGAACTGTTCTATGTGCAGTTGCAACTCCTCCGCCAACTCAAACGCCGCGAACTGAATCTTGGGTTCGCGATGCCGATGGTCGGCGCACGGTTCCACGCGCTCTATAAGGCACTTCCTTTCGAACTGACCAATGCCCAGAAACGTGTCATCCGCGAGATACACGAGGACCTCAAAGCGGGGCATCAGATGAACCGTCTGTTGCAGGGCGATGTGGGTTCCGGCAAGACACTCGTGGCGCTGCTGTGCTGCCTCCTCGCCATCGACAACGGTTACCAGACCTGTATCATGGCGCCAACCGAGATTCTCGCCAACCAACACTACGAGACCCTCAAGAACTTCCTGGCACCGCTCGGCGATGCTGTCCACGTGGCGCTACTCACGGGTTCGACGACCGCCAAACAGCGTGTGCCTATCCATAACGGACTCCTCAACGGCACGATACATATATTAATAGGTACGCACGCGTTATTGGAGGACGATGTGCAGTGGCAGAACCTCGGTTTTGTCGTCATCGACGAGCAGCACCGTTTCGGTGTCGCACAGCGCGCGAAGCTATGGACCAAGAACCGGCGTGTCGCCGGAACCGGGGAGGCGATGCCGGATTGCCCGCCGCACATTCTCGTCATGACCGCAACACCTATTCCTCGCACCTTGGCGATGACCGTCTATGGCGACCTCAGTGTCTCCGTCATTGACGAGTTACCGCCCGGACGCAAACCCGTCCAGACGATTCACTATAATATCGAGCGCCGCGCGCAGGTCTATTCCTTCGTGCGCAAACAGATAGAGGAGGGACGGCAGGTCTATGTCGTCTATCCGCTCATCAAAGAGAACGAGAAACTCGACTTGCAGGACCTGCAGAACGGATTCAATGAGTTATGCGAGGCGTTCCCGGAATACAAGATCTCCATGGTGCACGGCCAGATGAAAGCAGCGGACAAAGACCTGCAGATGCAGCGGTTCGCGTCCGGCGAGACCAAGATCCTTGTCGCCACAACGGTCATCGAGGTGGGGGTCAATGTGCCCAACGCCACGGTGATGATGATCCAGAACGCCGAGCGGTTCGGTCTGAGCCAGCTCCACCAGCTCCGCGGACGTGTGGGACGAGGCGGAGACCAGAGCTACTGTATTCTGCTCACGGACAACGAGATCTCTTCGGACACCCGCAAGCGGATGAATATCATGGTGGAGACCAACGACGGTTTCCGTATCGCCGAGGCGGATCTGCAGCTACGCGGCCCCGGCGACATGCAGGGCACGCTGCAATCCGGCACACCCTTTGAGCTGCACATAGCCAACCTCGCCACCGACGGCCAGTTGGTAGCCGTGGCACGCGAAGCGGCGCTCGCCATCCTCGACCAAGACCCGCTCCTCGAGGACGAGATGAACCGTATATACAAAAGACGCCTCGATACTCTACGTATCGAAGCGCATAATTGGAGCGATATATCTTGAGCTAAGTCTTGCGTGACTCGCGGCACTGCCGCTCAATTACGCTACGCCTTGCTCTACGATTTCCCCAAGGATTAAAATCCTCGGGGGCCCCAAAGAAAAGAGTCACCGTTAAGTGACTCTTAATTTTTACATATCGTCGTGAGCATGCAACGACTGCACATACTTAGCATGCGCCATCTTGATTCGCTTCAGCTCACTCGGTTTGTCGAATTGCTGACGGCGACGGAGCTCTTTTACGACACCCGTCTTATCGAATTTGCGTTTGAATTTCTTGATCGCACGCTCGATGTTCTCTCCTTCTTTTACAGGAACGATAATCATTGCTTACACCTCCTTTTCGTTTACTCTCCGGGCATTTAGCCTGTTCCGAGCATATAGCGGATTTTTATGTCTTCCGCTTGACCTTTAATTATTTCTCTACTTTTGGGGTCCCCGACGAGTGCTAACGGAGTGCGTTCGGTGGGGAGAGCGAGAGCATGGCGAAAATTCATATGAGCGACGGGGTCGCGAATCGTATTGAGCCATAACTCTCGCGAGTACCCAGGGCCGGGATCGAACCGGCACGGTTTCCCATTGGTGTTTGAGACCAACGCGTCTACCAATTCCGCCACCTGGGCTTCGCGTTCGGCGCGAAACTTTACCCTTCACGGGAAAAAAGCGTGCAAAATTACAACAAATATTTGAATTGACAAAATTTTTAGCGACTTTTTTTGCATAAATGCGTATTTTTTTGTACTTTTGCACACAATTTGAATACTTATGGAAGATTTTTTCAGCAGAAGTGAGGCACTCTTGGGTAGTGAGGTAATGGAATCGTTACGCAACGTCCGCGTGATCCTCTTCGGCGTGGGAGGCGTCGGCTCTTGGTGCGCCGAGGCACTCATCCGTACCGGACTCACCCACCTCACCATCGTCGATGGCGATACCGTGCAGCCCTCTAATGTGAACCGTCAGTTGCCGGCGACGCGGGAGACGCTCGGCCGTCCAAAAGTGGAAGTGCTCAAAGAGCGGTTGTTGAGTATCAACCCGGATGCGGAAATCATTGCGCTTCATCGGATGTATGAAGCGCAAAGTACGATGTACGAAGAACAATGTACGAAGGAGGCTTTCGACTTTAAACTTTCGACTTTCGACTATGTCATTGATGCGATAGACAGTGTGGCGGCGAAGACAGACCTTATTATAAACGCGACGCGCGTGCGAGGGGTGAAGATATTTAGTTCGATGGGTGCCGCGCTGCGGTTGGATCCTACCAAAGTGACTACCGGTGAACTGATGTCCATCCAAGGCGACGCGCTCGCCAAGGCAGTCCGTGCACGTATGAAGAAGATCGGTTTGCACCCGTACCGGAAAGTGAAATGCGTCTATTCGACGGAGCAACCGCAAGCCTGCGCCACCCGCGGCAGCCTCATGCAAGTCACCGCCGTCTTTGGCTGCACGTTAGCAAGCATGGTGATAAAAGACTTGAGGGTGTAATCTTTTGTGCAGTAATTACGCCGTACTGCATAAAAAAATGAAGGTGTTTAACGACCATATCTGGTGTTGGAACGAAGGTGCTTTGCCGGAAGGCTTTGATGTGGAGCAGATGATGAAAGCGCACATGTCCAAACCTCGCAACCGTCTGATTGCATCAGTATTCTACAAAGCCGGTTTCGTGGAGTCGTGGGGACGCGGTATTGAGAAGGTTTGTACAGCTTTTAAAGCAGCGAACCTGCCTGTACCCACATTTGAAACGTTCTGCGGCGGTACTGTCATGACAATCCCGCGCAATAATCCCAATACCGAAAGCGTAGATACTACCCAGAAAAATGTCGTAGAGAATGTCGCAGATAAACTTACTGAAAGACAGCAAGTTATACTTAAAATTATTCGTCGGTTTGTCGCAGACCATGTCGTAGAGGGTGTCGTAGATACTGGCGTAGAGATTCCTTCTGCACTCACTATTGCCAAACAGATTAAAACATCCTCTCGAACGGTGCAACGTGAGTTAGCCTATTTGCAAGCCCAAGGCATTATTCGCCGTATTGGTGGCGACTTTGGCGGTCATTGGGAAGTAATAGATAAATAAATTCGTCTGTTGTCACCGCCGTCTTCGGCTGCACCCTCGCAAGCATGGTGATAGAGGATCTGAGAAAAAAGTAAGCAACAAGCGTTCATTATAAAATGACCTAAAAACATGAAAAATGGCACTTTTATTTGCAAGTGTCATTTTTTTTCCGTACCTTTGCACCCGAAATCATTTATACAAACAATAGTATTAGTATATGGACCTGAATCACAACTCCAAAGAAGCACCGATTACCACCGAGGTGTCGAGTGCCGGCGATGTGCAGAAGAAATACTATACGGCAGACGAAGCTATCGCCTTCCTTGAGCCGCGTATCCGTGCTATGTTCCAATGAAAGAAGTCGTTTACACGCAGCAGGCTCTTTTGCAATTTGAAGAAAGTGTGAAAGAGTTGGTGGAACAGGGATATTTCGGCGAGGAAGACTATGCCGTCATGTATATGCGTGATATATTCAGGTATTTTGCGCTTAATTTGCAAAACTCTCTTTCAGTAGATGCGCCTGAGTATTTTACACGTTATTGCGTTGACGGGAAAAATCTTCATTTTGTCCGTTACCGTAAAAATGCGCATACTACATGGTATGCATTTTATGAAGAGTTAGAGAACGTATACAGTATTGTTTACTTAGCAAATAATAAATTAATAGGTCATTTATTGGACATTAGTTTATAACCATCGTCACTCGATGACGTTAAACGGATATGCTGACACCGACAGCGTAAAAAAGCGGTAAAAAATATATTAAGATAAGACATAAGGCGCAAGCGTGCACCTAAAAAAAGCGTAATAAGCCGAAAAGCTTGATTCTTCAGAACTTCGACACTTCGACAAGAATCTGACCGTAAGGTCACTATTAATCCAAGTACGGTTTATGCACGCTCACGTTGATAGCGTGAGTTTTCCGTGTATAAATTTGGATTAATAGGGTAGTCGAAGACCTTGAAGAATCAAATTGAAGCGAATGAAAGCGCACGCTTTCTTTGTATGTTTGTGTCTTTCGACAGGAGGACATGACGACATCAAAAAACACAAACTAACAATAATACTCACCTTATTTAAACACACACGCATGAGAAAACATCTATTTTTAGCATTGGGACTGCTGGTGGCGGTTGCTATGCTGCTTATCGGAACGCCGATGCATGCGCAAACGTACTGGAACGGTACAAGTAACAAAACCTTCAGCGGTTCGGGAACGGAAGCCGACCCGTATCTCATCTCCACGCCGGAGCAGTTGGCGGGACTTGCCGAACGGACGAATGTCGATAAAGAAGACTTCGCCGGCAAGTATCTGAAACTGACGGCAGACATCTATCTGACTAATTTTGCCGACCCCGACACTGCCAATTGGAAACAATGGGAGCCGATTGCACACTCACTTATGCAGTGGGGCAAAGAAACCGACTACGGCTATTTCCGCGGGCATTTCGATGGCAATGGTCATACCGTGTATAACCTGTATTACGGAGCAGGTATGAATTGGGCGGACGACTGGAACCCGCAGGACTTGGATTTAGACTTGAGCAGTTACGATTTCTCTGTGATGAACAAGGCTTTGTTCGTCAATCTGGATGGCGGAACAATCGAAAACCTGAATATCGCCAATGCGAAGATGGCTGGTGTTAACCAAGCCCTGTTAGTTCTGAATGCAGGAGAGAATTCGGTCATTCGTAACTGTCACGTAGAAGGAGAGATACGCGGTACGCAAAGCGGTTGTTACGGTTTGGTAAATAACAACAAAGGCTTGATTGAAAACTGCTCGGCTACGGTGAATACGAACCTGCAGGGCGGCGCAGCTTTTGTGGGTACGAATGACTCAACCGGTGTGATCCGTAACTGTACAAGTGCGGGCTTTATGCGCTGCACGATGGGAGCCGGCGCAGGATTCGTAAGTTCGAACACCGGTCTTATAGAGAAATGTACGGCGAACGTGCATATACAGGCATTGGGTGGACCTGATGCACAGACGAATGCAGTAGGCGGTCACACGTTCAATTATCGCAGCGGTGCAGGTTTCGTATTAGAGAACAGCGGTACGGTTCGTGAGTGTGCTGCGTTGGGTGGTGTGGACGGAGAAGGCACAAGCAGCAATTTTGTATGGGCAAGTGCTATCGCCGGTTTTGCTTATCGGAACTGGAACGGACGAATTGAATCCAGTTACTGCACCGGCGCTCTGCGCGACGTAAGTGATAGCACAGGTGTAGGCGGCAACCCGACGATAGCGATGTTCTGTTACAACAACGGTGAGAATGCGCAACATCAAACCGACGATGCGTATCGCGGTGATATATTCAACTGCTACACCACCAGCACGATCCGTCATCATGACGCCAATTATTACCGTAATTCCATTCATCCGTTCATCGGCAAATATCACGATTTCGGTGGATTCAATACGGAATACCAAGGCAATGTAGAACCGTCCCAACAGATCGGTTGTTTCTTTGCTAATGAGGGATTGCCGACTATCTCCGAGCAATCCGGTGCATCTTGGAACGGTATCGGCATGCCGCTGGCAGATATGAAGACGCAGGCTTTTGTGAACAAACTGAATCAATTAGCAGCTTTCTTTGGAACGAGTCAATGGGAGTTGCGTGACGGTCTGCCTCGACCGACCGGTGTTTATCAACCCGTTACGGCAGGACTCCTTGGTGGTGGAGACGGAACGAAGAATAATCCGTATTTGATCAGCACGAAAGAGCACCTGGAGAATTTGGCGCTACTCAGTAGCATGGGTATGACGTTCTTTAATCAGTATATCAAGCAGACAGCGGATATTGCACTCAATGCACCGTTTGCCGAATGGGAATATACGGCGCCGACTGCGTGGACGCCGATTGCTGCCAAGAACACTCATCCCTACTATTCGACGGCGATAGAGAACTGGTTCCGTGGTACCTATGATGGCGATTTCCACAAAGTGGAGAATATGTACATCAACTCGCTTACAAGCGGTAACTATGGTCTGTTCAGTTATGTGGGAAAGAATGCGGTCGTGCGCAATCTCAAGGTGACCGACGCTTATATCCGCGCGGATGGCAATATCGGTATCTTGACCGGTTACTTGGCCGAATCGGCACGTATCATCCAATGTCATACGTCCGGTGATGTAGAATGGAAAACCAATAACGGAGCCAATATCGGTGCTTTCACCGGCGAGTTAGGCGCGTATGTTTTGGTGCTTAACTGTTCGTCAGAAGCCAAGATGGTAGGCGGTGGTGCCTACAACGGCATCGGTATCGTACATGGTTCGTCTTTTCATACATGGTCACAGGATAGCTGTATCAACTTCCTCTTCACAGGAAACATCAATAACGGCGAGAGATGTATCGTTGGTTCTTCCTATGCGGGATTCCAATACGATGAGAACGAGTTCATTGATAGAGACAAACACCCTGGGTTGAACTGTGGCAAAGACGGCTTCCACGGACGTGAAACCACTCAATGGTTGCAATCGAAAGAGTTTGTCAACCTGCTGAATTACGGTGTGAGCCGTTGGAATGCCCGTCACGACGCGGATTTGCAACTGAATTATTGGCAGTTTAACGAAGGTGAGTATCCTACTATAGCTGTGGATGCCGCATGGCGTCCGGAAGTAGTCATCGCGTTTAACTCCAATGGCGGGGCTGCTGTTCCAACTAAGTATGTCTATGCAAATAGTGAGGCATTGGCACCACAACGCCCGTTGCGTGACGGGTATCTCTTCGCCGGTTGGTATAAAGATGCCGGGCTCACGCAGTTCTATGAGTGGAAAACCGAACGTCCGACGGCGAGTATGACGCTGTATGCCCGTTGGCGTGAAGATCAACGTTGGGATGTAGATCTAACGCCGTTCGAGAACAATTTTGCCAAGACCTATCATATCCAGACAGCCGCTCAACTGCGTGGTCTGATGGCTTTGCAAAACGGTTTGTACGATTGGGGTGAGAAGAACGATTGTAATGGACACTCCAACAAACTGATGTATCCGATAAATCCGATTTCGCAAACGTTAGCGCCTGTCAGTTTCGCCGGCAAGACCATTGTGTTGGACAACGATATCATCTTGTGTGACACTACCGATTGGCAGTATTGGGGACGCGGCGCGTTTGGTCTGCCTTGGAAATCCATCGGATCGAACTACGGTGTAGAAAACGAAAGCGAACACCGGTTCCAAGGTACCTTTGACGGTCAAGGACATGTAATCTACGGTTTGTACCAAGAGAACACCGGTATGCCTATGCGTGACGGTTACGGAGGTTTCTTTGGATGGGTCGGTGACGGCGCAGTCATCAAGAATGTCGGTATTGCGGCTTCCTGTCTGGACTATCAGAATTACGATACGCGTGGTGTCTATGACGATGCTACCAAATACTGGTTGCAATGCGGTGTGGCTACTCAAGGCAATCCGAGTCGCGTTGGTATGATGGCGGGCTTCGTAGTCGATTCTGTTACATTCGACCAGTGTTATACCGAGGGAAATATCTTCGTGCAATCGGATGGCTTTTACGGCTTAGGCGGATTTATCGGACAATTGGGTGATGCGTTCTATTATAATATCGCCAAAATCACCAACTGCTATTCGCGCGTCAATATTCATAACACCAGCCCTGTGGATACGATTGATTACAATCCTCAGGGATATGGTTTCGCGGTATTTGGCAAACAAATTCCTATTACGAAAAGCTACAGTGCGGGACATACCCATCACTCGTTCGCCAATGCCAATAACTCGTACGGTGATGAAGTGGCGAATTGCTATTATGACAAGGAATTAGTCAACGTAATGGATTCCTATTCGTGGGGCGGAGTTCACTATATCGGTGGCCCGAAGACCACGAACGAGATGCACGCGAAAGCGACATTCGTTGATTGGGACTTTGAGAATATATGGGGACGTAACGAAGCCATCAATGACGGCTACCCCTATTTGCGCGTCTTCTATGAAGGAGCACCCGCAGATAGCGAAGATCCGATTGTGGTAACAGGTATCACGCTCAACGTAACGGACACGACAGTCATAGGAGGAAGCAGTTTCCAACTCATTGCAACGATCTTGCCTGAGAATGCCCAAGATAAGCGTCTCTCATGGTCAATAAGTGACAGTCCGTCATGGTACACGATAGACGAGAATGGCTTTGTTACTACGTATCTGGTTGAGAACCAATTAGGTTATGCAAATACATATACCATTACGGTTACTTCCTATGAAGGAGACTACAAAGCAACCTGCAAACTGAAGATCGTGCAACCTCGCCCGTATATTGAACCGATGGCTTATCGCCGTACAGGTGAGAGCGAATGGATATATAAGAAACAAAGCGTATTCTTTGAGAACTTCGAATATATGATGATTGCTTATACGACGCCTGATGCCACCAATCATGGCTTCAACTGGTCGGTAAGCGATGAGCAGATCCTTTCTGTTACCCCGATGGCAGACACAACGTGTTATCTGGCCAGTATGTATGGCACCTACCATTGTGCGCGTGCCATTGTTCGGGCTAAACAACAAAGCGAAACGGCAGCACAGGTGTATGCCTCCCTTCCGAGTGGTTTGAGAGCCGACTATGGTATAAAACCGTATTTGGCAGAGTTGGCGTGGATCAGTATCTATCAGCCGCCCACATACGAAGCGTATTATGGAACCGTTTATCCGGAACCCGAAACGGAGATGGAAGGCGGAAGTACGCGACAGTTGGGTGTTCAGGTGAGAGCATCTTATATGTATAACGGAGGACTCAACTACACCGACAATATCTCTTATCTGCCGACGATCCAATGGTCGTCATCCAATACCAACGTATTGACGGTGGATCAAGAAGGCTTGGTAACGGCAGTCGGTGCTGGTTCTGCCACCATCACAGCAACGGCTGTGGGAACAGAGATTAGCAGCACTACGGCTCAGATTACTGTTCAGGCGGTGGAAGCACAGAGCATTACCATCAATGAGTACACCGGTTCCAATATCGAA
>OCVV012848586.1_pt1 | contig 21579 bp, 15 predicted proteins | sample 1539721 | NCBI WGS metagenome assembly OCVV01 (sample SAMN02144230, study PRJEB22623) | gut metagenome | biome: sheep rumen | host: Ovis aries | place: New Zealand
CGAAGAGATCGTTTGTCCTATTTCCGGAACCCGCAACTGGACCGACGTACGTCAGTTCAACCTCATGTTCCAGACCGAGATGGGTTCGACGGCAGACGGCGCGATGAAGATCTACCTTCGTCCGGAGACGGCGCAGGGAATCTTCGTGAACTTCCTGAACGTACAGAAGACCGGCCGCATGAAGGTACCGTTCGGTATCGCGCAGATCGGTAAGGCCTTCCGTAACGAGATCGTAGCCCGTCAGTTCGTATTCCGCATGCGGGAGTTCGAGCAGATGGAGATGCAGTTCTTCGTTCGCCCCGGGACGGAACTGAAATGGTTCGAGCACTGGAAGCAGTTCCGCCTCAAATGGCACAAAGCGCTGGGCTTAGGCGACGAGAAATACCGGTTCCACGACCACGACAAGCTCGCGCACTACGCCAACGCCGCGACGGATATCGAGTTCCTGATGCCGTTCGGATTCAAGGAGGTGGAGGGCATCCACAGCCGTACGAACTTCGACCTGAGCCAGCACGCGAAGTACAGCGGCAAGAAGATCGAGTATTTCGATCCGGAGCTGAACCAGAGCTACACGCCGTACGTGATCGAGACGAGTATCGGCGTGGATCGTATGTTCCTGAGCGTGATGTGCTCGAGCTACGAGGAGCAGGCGTTGGAAGGCGGCGAGACGCGTGTGGTACTGCACCTGCCGCCCGTACTGGCACCGGTGAAGGCATGTATCATGCCGCTGGTGAAGAAAGACGGTCTGCCCGAGAAAGCCCGCGAGATCATGAACGAGCTGAAGTTCGACTTCAAGGTAGCGTACGACGAGAAAGACTCGATCGGCAAGCGTTACCGCCGTCAGGACGCGATAGGTACACCGTTCTGCATCACGGTAGATCATGACACGGAGAAAGACGGCTGCGTGACCGTTCGTTACCGCGACACGATGAAGCAGGACCGCGTGAAGATCGAGGACCTGCACGAGATCATCCGCAGAGCTACCGATCCCAAAGAGCTCTACCGCAAGATCGTAGGAGACTCGATGGAAGACACCATGGAATGATGGAATGGTGACGCGAACGGAGTTCGCTTAATGGTGGATTGATAAAAGCCCGCAGAAATTTCTGCGGGCTTTTATTATGCGTTATACGCTTCGAGGGCTTTGCGGAGGACGATCATCGCTTTGGCGAGGTCATCCTTATTGAGGACATACGCCATGCGTACCTGATGTCGGCCGTCTTCGGGGTTGGTATAGAATCCCGTACCCGGCGCCATCATGATGGTAGCGCCCTCGTAGGTGAAGTCCGTGAGGCACCACTTGCAGAACTTCTCCACGTCGTCCACCGGGAGCTCTACCATGACATAGAAAGCACCCGTAGGCGCCGGTGCAAAGACTCCGGGTATCTGGTTGAGCTGGTCGATGAGGAAGTTACGGCGCGTGAGGTACTCGTCGTACACCTCCTGCATGTACTCCTCGGGGGTGGAGAGGGAAGCCTCGGCAACGACCTGGCCGAAGAGAGGGGGCGAGAGACGCGCCTGGCAGAACTTCATGACCGACTCGCGTACGGCTTTGTTCTTCGTGATAAGCGCACCGATACGAATACCGCACTCGGAGTAACGCTTGGAGACGGAGTCCACGAGGACAACGTTCTCCTCGATACCCTCGAGGTGGCAGGCAGAGATATACGGCGACTTGGTATAGATGAACTCGCGATAGACCTCATCGGAGATGAGATAGAGGTCGTATTTCTTCACGAGGTCGCGTATCTGCCGCATCTCCTGCTTGGTATAGAGGTAGCCCGTGGGGTTATTGGGGTTACAGATCAATATCGCGCGGGTCTTCGGGGTGATCTGCTTCTCAAACTCCTCGACCGGCGGCAGCTTGAAGCCGTTCTTGATATCGGTCTTGACGGACTTGACGACGGCTCCGGCGGAGATAGCAAAGGCCATATAGTTGGCATACGAGGGGTCGGTGACGATGATCTCATCGCCCGGGTTGAGACAAGACATGTAGGCAAACATGATCGCCTCCGAACCTCCGGCGGTGATGATGATCTCGTCCGGGGAGAGGTCGATGCCGTACTCGGCGTAGTAGCTGACCATCTTCGTACGGAGCGACTTGAGGCCCTGCGAAGGCGAGTACTCGAGGATGTCCGTGGAGTAGTTACGCACGGCTTCGAGCGCCTGCGGAGGGGTCTTGATATCCGGCTGACCGATATTCAGATGATAGACGTGAACACCTGCTAACTTCGCAGCATCGGCGTACTTCGCCAACTTACGGATCGGCGATTCCGGCATGGATTGGGCACGAAGGGAGATTTCCATTTATGATTTAGGATTTAGGATTTATGATTTCAAATTTATGATTTATGATTTATGATTTTTTGTTCGAGCAGAGCTCGGAAGGATTCGATGTCTCCGAGGTCTCGGATGTCGCGGAGGTTGCGGACGCGCTGACGAACGGAGGAGACGGCATGTTTGGCTAACTTCGCCTCGGAAGGCGTGATGGCTTGCTCAAGGGCATCCAGGCAGACGTCATAGAGCATCGAAGCATGTACGACCGTGCCCGTAGGCGTGGTATAACACGCGGTACCGGCTACCTTGCGGCCGGCGACAAGGATATCGTTATGCGCCGTGGTGACGGCGTCGTAGCCTAAGTCCCGCAAGGCTCCTGAGAGAAGCGTGAGGAAGGCATCAAAGACCTCCTGCGAGTGGGTCAAGGGGGAGACGAAAGAGACCATGAGGTTGCCGCGATCGGCGTACACGCATCCTCCCCCGCTCTGCCGCTGGACGACCCGCACGCCGTGGGAGGCACAATACGCCTCGTTCACCTCCTGCTCGCGGAGCTGATGACGGCCGTAGATGACCGTCGGCGCCACGACCCAGGTGAAGAGCGTCGGTTCGGCGATCGTCTTCACCATCTCCGCTTCGAGAGCGAGGTAGTCCTCCAGGGGGAGATTCTCTATGGGACGGGAGAGGAGCATTCAGTATTCAGTATTCAGAAAGCGGGTTCGGTGAGCTCCACTCCGCGGCAGAACCGGCGTTTGATATCGCGGTCGTCGCCGAGGTAGAGGTAGCGCTCGAGGCGCTGCGGGAGCGTGTAGTGGTCATAATTGAGGTAACTATCGTCGATGAGCAGGGCGTCGAACTCGTATCCGGGTTCAAAGGAGCCCACCTTGCCGAAGAACGATCCGCCGCCTTTGGTAGCGAGGTAGAAGACCTCGGAGAGGCTGAGGAACGGCATCTCGCCGCGGGTCTGGGCGTAGTTAAGTTTGGATACCTGGATGGCGTATTGCATGACGCGCAGCATCGACATGTGGTGGCCGGCAGAGATATCCGTACCGAGCGCGACGTGGATACCGGCGTTGAGGAACTTACGGATGGGCGCCAGACCGGAAGAGAGGTTACTGTTTGACGTGGGGCAATGCACCACAAAGACGCCGTTCTGTTTCATCAGCTCCATCTCCTCGCCGTCGGTGTAGCAGCAATGCGCCATGAGCGTCGGCGTCTGGCCGAAGAGGCCGTACTTGTTATAGGCATCGCCGTAGCAAGTAGCCTCGGGTTCCAGTTCCTTGACCCAATCAATCTCCGAGCGGTTCTCGGAGAGGTGGGACTGCACGGGCAGCCCGGTCTCGTGGGCGTACTTGCCGAGGGCGGTAAGCATCTTATCCGAGCAGGAGGGCACGAAGCGCGGGGTGATGATCGGCCGGACGAGCCCGTTGCCGTGCTCGTCGAGATGGGCTTTGAGCATCCGCATGCCGTCCATCAGTTCGTCCGTCGTGTTTCGGAGGGTCTCCGGAGCGTTTCGGTTCATGCCCACGAGCCCTACGTAAGCGCCCATGCCCGCCTGAATAAAGAGGTCCGCGAGGATACGGGTTGACTCCGGATGGATCGTCCCGAAGACGGCAGACCGCATTGTACCCTGCATCCAGAGCTCATGCACGAAACGGCGGTAGAGCCGCCCGGCGTACTCCGGATCGGCGTACTTGGTCTCCTCCGGGAACGTATAGGTATTCAACCACGGCAGCAGCTCCAAGTCCAGCGCAAGACCCAGATTGCGGTACTGCGGCGCATGAACGTGCAAGTCGTTAAAAGCCGGGATAAGCAGTTTGTCACCAAAATCCATCACTTGTCTCCGCCAGTCGAGATCCGACGGCAGGTCCTTATACACGCCCTCAATGAGCCCGTTGGACTTGACGACGATATAGCCGTGCTCGATGATCTCCAACCGACCGGGCGTAGGCGTATGGATAATATTGGCTCTGTATATTTTCATGATTTGGGTTTCTTAAAGAAGATAAGACAGATTAAGTAATTGATGCACCCTCCGATGAAGATGACGAAGAGGCTGATGAGGTCGTCGCGCCATGAGGGGAAAGCCGCCAAAGCCATCGGCAGCAGACCGAACTGCACGACGAGGTTGATCGCCCGGGCAAAGAGGAATCCTCCTGCGTTCTTCTTACTGGGCTTCGTATTGAAGGTGTACCAGTTCGAGAAGAAATAATTCGGGATCATCTCCAGGATATACCCGATACCGAAAGCGATATAGTAGAGCACCGTACCTTTGTCGGGTTCGCCCATGACCGTCAGCGCCGCCATGAAGAACCAGGTCTGCAGCACAGCGCCCGTGGTGCCGACGAAAAAGAATCGCACGGCACTACGGATCTTGGCAGGGAGATATCGGGTGGGTAATTTCATTTAGGATTTATGATTTATGATTTTAAAGCTGCGAGGAGCTCATCCATAGCGGCGGAGAGTCCGTTGACGTCACGACCGCCGGCAGTAGCCATCCAAGGCTGACCGCCTCCACCGCCCTGTATATTCTTGGCTGCCGCCTTGATCATCGCGCCGGCGTTCTTGCCAGCGTCCACGAGGGGCTGCGAGAGGAAGACGGCGATCGTAGGTTTGCCCTCGAACTGCGTAGCACCTACCACGGCGAACTTCACATCGGTGAACTTCCCGCGGAGGAGCGGCATGACGCCACGGATCATCTCCGGGTTCACTTCGCCCTGCAGGCGCACGAGTTTGATCTCTCCGAAGTCCTCGGCACGCGCGATGAGTTCGTCGCGGTACCGCTCGATCTTCTCCGCCATGAAGGTCTCGATCTGCTTCTTGAGTCCGGCGTTCTCTTCGATGGAGCGATGGATAGCTCCGGCGAGATCCGGCGCGTTATTGAAGAGTCCGCGCAGGCCGTTGAGCATGTCTTGCGCAGCGTAGTAGAGTTCGTCCGCCTTGGCAGCCGTCACAGCTTCTATACGGCGTACGCCGGCAGCCACAGAGGTCTCCATGACGATGCGTACAGAACCGATCTTACCGGTGGAAGGCACGTGGCAACCACCGCAGAGCTCGATCGACGGACCGTACTTGATGACACGCACGTCGTCACCGTATTTCTCGCCAAAGAGCGCCATTGCTCCCATGGCTTTGGCTTGCGCAATCGGCGTATGGCGGCTCTCCTCAAGCGGCATGTCCTCGCGGATGAGACGGTTCGCTACCTTCTCTACCTCGCGCAGTTCTTCGGGGCTCACTTTCTGGAAATGCGAGAAGTCAAAACGCAGACTGTCGGCAGTCACGAGCGAACCCTTCTGCTCGACGTGGGCACCTAAGACCTGACGCAGCGCGTAATGCAAGATATGCGTCGCCGTATGGTTGCACATGATCGCTTCGCGGCGAGCTGCATCCACCTCAGCGGTGAGTTTGCCGGAGACACCTGCCACGCCGCCGGTGACGAACGGCACTTCGTTCATGATCAGCACCGGCAGACCGTTCTCGCGCTTGCAGTCGAGCACCTTAAAGCACTCGTTATCCAGACGCAGACAACCGGTGTCGCCTACCTCACCACCCATCTCCGCGTAGAAGGGGTTCTTGGAGATGACGACCTGGAAGAACGCCTTGCCTTTCTGCTCCACGCGACGGAAACGAAGGATCTTGGTCTCTACGGAGAGCTCGTCGTAGCCCACGAACTCCGGCTCGCCTTCCTGGACGATATTCCAGTCGCCCAAGTCCTGCTTGTTCGCCGAGCGACCCATCTCTTTTTGGTGCGCGAGGGCTTTGTTATACTCCTCCTCGTTGGTGGTGAAACCATTCTCGCGAAGGATGAGTTCCGTGAGGTCAAGCGGGAAACCGTAGGTGTCCTTGAGCGTGAAGACATCGACGCCGGAGATCTCGGTCTTACCGGCTTTCTTCGCTTCGTCCATCAGCTTATCGAGGAGACCGATACCCTTGTCGAGGGTACGGAGGAACGCTTCTTCTTCGGACTTGATGACCGGCACGATCTGCGCTTGCTGCTTCACTAACTCGGGGTACGCTTCGCCCAAGTCCGCGATGAGTTGCGGCACGAGTTGGTAGAGGAAGGCCTCACGCATATTCAGGAAGGTATAGCCGTACCGCACGGCACGGCGCAAGATACGACGGATGACGTAACCGGCTTTCTCATTCGAGGGCAGCTGGCCGTCGGTGATAGCGAATGCTATCGTACGGATATGATCGGCAATGACGCGCATGGCGATGTCGGTCTTCTCATCCTTGCCATACTCACAATGACAGATCTCGCCGATTTTCTTCAGCATCGGCTGGAAGACATCGGTGTCATAGTTAGAGGTCTTACCCTGGATGGTACGCACGAGGCGCTCGAAGCCCATGCCGGTGTCGATCACTTTCTTTGCCAGGGGCTCCAACGAACCGTCCGCCTTGCGGTTGAACTGCATGAAGACGATGTTCCAGATCTCGATGACCTGCGGGTGGTCCTTGTTGACCAACTCCCGTCCCGGCACTTTGGCGCGCTCCTCGGCGGGACGACTGTCCACGTGGATCTCACTACACGGACCGCAGGGACCGGTCTCACCCATCTCCCAGAAGTTATCATGCTTGTTGCCGTTCAAGATATGATCGGCAGGCAGGTGTTTGAGCCAGATAGAAGCCGCCTCGTCGTCGCGACTCAGGCCCTCCTCGGGCGAACCCTCAAAGACCGTCGCGTAGAGGTTAGCCGGGTCGATCTTCAGTACATCGACGATATACTCCCATGCAAAATCAATCGCCTCTTGCTTGAAGTAGTCGCCGAACGACCAGTTGCCTAACATCTCGAACATCGTGTGGTGGTAGGTGTCATGACCTACTTCCTCCAAGTCGTTATGCTTACCGCTGACGCGCAGACACTTCTGACTGTCTGCCACACGCGGATATTTGATCGGGTCATTGCCGAGGATGATACCCTTCCAGGGGTTCATGCCGGCGTTGGTGAACATCAGCGTCGGGTCGTCCTTGATGACCATCGGCGCAGAGGGCACAATCTGGTGGCCCTTCGATGCCATAAAATCTAAGAATGATTTTCTAATTTCTTGAGCTGTCATATCGGGTTGTTTTAAAGTCTATAAATTCTCTTCTGGGCCGTCCCTCTTTGTCTTCGCGCTCGATGAACGGCAGGGGGTTCTTCCGCAACTCGTCGTACTCGGCGCGAGCGCGGATGAGGTCATGCGCCATGTATAGCGCATTGCGCATGGAGAAGAAGTCCGCCTGATCTTTGCCTACCAGGTCGTACGCCGTACCATGGTCCGGCGAAGTGCGGATGACGGGCAGGCCGGCGGTATAGTTCACGCCGCTCATGTCGAGGGTCTTGAAGGGGATCAAGCCCTGGTCATGATACATGGCGAGGACCGCATCGAAATGCTTGAAATGACCGGAACCGAAGAAGCCGTCGGCGGCGTACGGACCAAACGCCCAGAGCCCCTGCTCGTTGGCTTTCCGGATCGCCGGGGCGATGATCTCCTGCTCTTCCTTGCCTAACAGACCTGCGTCGCCCGCATGAGGGTTGAGAGCCAGCACCGCGATGCGGGGTTTCTCCAGACCAAAGTCCCGGATGAGGGATTGCTGGAGGATGTTCAGCTTGGCAAGGATGCGCTCCTCGGTGATCTGCGCAGGGATGTCGGCTATCGACACGTGGTTGCAAACCAGCGCCACACGCAAGTCACCCGAACAAAGCATCATCAGACTGCCACCATTCGCACCATTTTCACCATTCGCACCATTAAACATTTTCTCCAGGTATTCCGTGTGACCGCCGTGCAGCGCCTCTTTATTGAGCGGTGCGGTAACGAGAGCCTGCACCTTACCGTCCTTGAGGTCCTTGCAGGCGCGATCCAACGACGCCTTCGCCGCTTTGTTCGCCGCCTCGGAAGGTACACCTAACGTCACCTCCGTACTGTCCGGATAGCTGACAATCAGGTTCAGACGGCTGTCTTTCGCCTGCTCCGGGGAGTCGATGACATTCCAGTTGATGTTTCTCCAGTAGTCCCCTAAGGTCTGGATATGCTGCTTCGCCACGACGGCGTTGCCGTAGATGACGGGTTTGAAGAGCTCGAACATGTGAGCCTCCAGAAGCGCCTTGATGATCACTTCGTATCCGATGCCGTTCGTATCTCCGGTAGTAATTGCTATAATCGGTTTCATAGAATATGCACTTTTTCGTATTTCAGTTTGTCCAACTCATAGGGTTTCTTCTCTTCCGCCGGATAACCGAGTGCGATAGCGCAGAGTACCTTGAGGTTCTCGGGGATGCCGAAAAGGCGATGGGTTAGCTCCGGCGCTCCTTCGCGTTCGTGCACGTGGCACCAGCAAGCACCGATACCCTGCTCTGCTGCCGCTAACAAGATATTCTCCGCGGCGATCGCTCCGTCTGCCATCCAGGTGTTATCACACAAAGTCGGGTCCAGCGCAATGACGATCGCCGCCGTCGCGGTGTCGAACATCTTACTGCCATAAGTCCTGCAGCCGGAAAGCGGACGCAACTTGGCTTCGTCCGTCGTGACATAAAACTCCCACGGGCAGGTTCGTTTGGCACTCGGACTCATCAGCGCGCAGCGCAACATATAGTCGATTTTCTCTTGCTCTATCGGTCGGTCCGTGTACGCGCGTACAGACCTCCTAATTTGACATAATTGTTCAAAATTATTCATTATACTCCAAAATTAGCGCACAAAATTACAAAAAAAAAACGATATAGCAAAAAATATTTGCATATTTTACAAAATTGTAGTACTTTTGTACCCGAAAAGGAACAAAGATGAAGATTTCGTTCACTACATTAGGGTGCAAACTGAATTTTGCGGAGTCCAGCGCGTTGGGCAAAATGCTCATCGCGAGAGGTCACACGCGGGCAGAGAAAGGCGAGGAGGCGGATATATGCGTCATCAACACCTGCTCCGTCACCGACGCTGCCGACCATAAGGACCGTCAGATGATCCACCGCATCCGGCGGCAGAACCCCCATGCGATACTCATCGTCACGGGTTGCTACGCCCAGCTTAAACCCGGCGAGATAGCGAAGATCGAAGGGGTGGATTATGTGCTCGGGCAGGATGAGAAATTCCGGCTCGAGGAGTTTGTGGAAGAGATAGAAAGTAGAAAGTCGAAAGTCGAAAGTCGAAAGACTGAAGTATTTACTTCTCCTATCCGCGAGGTGGAGGCTTTTCACGGAGCGTACAGCAAGGATGACCGCACGCGGTGCTTCCTCAAGGTGCAGGACGGTTGCAACTATTTCTGCTCGTACTGCACCATCCCTCTGGCGCGCGGCAAGAGCCGTAACCCGTCCATCGCGACGATCGTTGAGCAAGCACGAGAGGCGATTGAGGGCGGAGCCAAAGAGATCATCCTCTCCGGCGTGAACATCGGCGATTTCGGGCGCTCGACAGGCGAGCGATTCATCGACCTGCTGCGGGCTTTGGACGGGATGCAGGAGTCAGGAGTCGGGAGTCAGGAGTCAGGGTTCAGAATACGAATCAGTAGTTGCGAGCCGAACCTGCTGACCGACGAGATCATCGATTTTGTAGCCACCAGCAAGCATTTTGCGCCGCATTTTCATATCCCCCTGCAGAGCGGCAGCAACGAGGTACTGAAGATCATGGGAAGACGCTACACGCGGGAGCTCTTCGCCGAGCGCGTGAACCATATCAAGACCGTCATGCCGCATGCCTTCATCGGCGTGGATTGTATGGTGGGCGTACGGGGTGAGACGGCGGAGTACTGGGAGGATTATAAGGCTTTCATCGAGTCCCTGCCGGTGAGTCAGTTGCATGTCTTCACCTACTCGGAGCGCGCCAACACGCGGATGTTAGAAATGGACCTGTATATCGTGCCGCAGAAAGAACGCGAACGCCGCAGCAAAGAGTTGCACGAGATCAGCGCCCGCAAGACCGCCGCCTTCTACGCCGAGCACGAGGGCTACGAAGCGACTGTCCTTTGGGAAGGGGGACGAGTCGAAAGTCGAAAGTCGAAAGTCGAAACTCCGCTGATGTACGGATGGACGGAGAACTATATCCGCGTCTCCTGCCCGTACGACGAGGCTAAAGTGAACACGTTTGAGCGCATAACTGTGCGGCAGACGGCTCCGGCAGACATTCCAGACGATACACAGGAGTGATTTCCAGCAACTTCGCGATGGAGTCAAAGATACAATCCATCATCTGAGGCTGCACCTTCAGTCCGCTAACCGAAGATAAGATATACGGGTACGCTTGCGTCATTCGCAGGCGTACTATCTTATTCTCCGGTGCCTGCGCTAACTGTACGAGGGCCTGGACGGGTGCTTTCTCGTTCTTATAACACGCGGTCTTACCGCTCCACGGCGTACCATATACCCATACCTCGCCGTTCTCCGTCAGCCTCACTGCGGGGTTATCGTCATTCAGCAGCCACGCGTCCTCAAAAGCAGTGAGCCATTGGCGACTATGAGTGCTCTTGCCCGTACCGGAGTGGCCGAGGAACATATAGGCTTTTCCCTCGCGCACCGTGACGGATGAGTGAAAGAGCAGCGTCTGACGATCTGCGGTAGCGAAGGCGAAGACCAGCATCGCGGCGTTATCCACCGCAAAGCGGAAGTTCGCGGGATTCGGGTAGAGCGTCACCTCATGCCAGTCCGCCGAGCAGCGCATGGCGCAGTCGATCGGTGCATCGCGATAGACAGAGACGCAGAGCAACCACTCCTCCTCACGTCGGTACATCTCGATACGCGGCATGTCTTCGTCCGAGCGGTCGGTATAGACGTGCTCCCAACTGTCGGAAGAAGGTCTCTCTTCCTCCGAAAGGGAGATGTGCAAGAGGATCTCACCGGTCGGTTCGGGGATCTCAAACGGCGCATAATTACTCAGCACCTCAAATGCTTTCTCGGGTGCCGTGATGGCCATCAGATGGTCGGCTACGCAGTAGTAACGGGTATTCATCATTTTGTTTGTAAGCATTGCTAATACTCAGAGGGTTGTCTTCCGCACAAGGTGAAGAAAGGACAAAACGCAGGGCATTGGTCCTCCTCGCATTGCGGAAAATCCGTGGTAGTGATTACTTCTTTGATCTTCGTCTGCAGGGCTTCGTAGAAGGACTTCTGCACGGTTCGGTAGTCGCGTACGGTCTCGTTCTCCACGTCGATCGTGGTCTCTATCTCCGTCAGCGACCGGCGGCAGAAGAAGAGGTTCGGCTCAATGGGCAGACCGGTCTTGTCATGCGCCATGACGGCGTGGCTGTAGATCATCGTCTGGCGTACGTACGCCTTGTCTGCATCCTCCATGATCTCTTCCCATGAGGACGACATCTTCTTCGCGTGCGTCGTGTCGTTATAGTTGCCGGACTTATAGTCCACCACGCGCAGGGTCTCTGCGCCTTCTTCGCCCAGGATATCCAGCCGGTCGATGGTGCCGCCGGTCTGTATCTCGCCCAGCCCTTCTACGGCTACAGGGAACGTGCGTTCTTGCTCCAGGAGGTAGATCTGCAGCCCTTTCTTCGCATCCTCGCGGTCGCGGGTCAATATATTCTTGATATACCCGTCGATGATCACGTTCTCCCCCACGTGGTGGTCGGGGATATAATGGTTCGGCTCGTCGGGGTTGTCTTCCGCGTAGAGCTTGTTCATCGCCTCGTACGCCGCCATCAACGCCTCGCGCAGCTTCGCCTCATCCGTCCGGATGGCTTCAATCGCTTCGGGCGTGACGGTCACCGGAGTCTTGTTGTCGCAACCTAAGAAACGGGTATAGATATACTCCATCGCGTGGTGCACAAACGAACCCATCGTAGCGGGTTCAAAGAGCACGTCCTCTTCTTCTTTCGGCCGCAGCCCCTCGATATACTGCAGGTAGAACGACCTGGGGCAGGATATATAGGTATTGAGCGCCGAAGGCGAGAGGCGGTAACGCTTGCCGTCCTCCCGGCACAACTCTCCGCGGTCGTTGAGATGCAAGGTGGAGAGGATCGAACGCGGAGTGAGGTTGATCTCCGCTCCGTGGCTCTCGATCACGCTACTCTCCTGGATCGCACCGCGCGTCACCTTAAACTCCGGCGAGTACAGCATCTGCATGATAAACCGCGACATGCCTTTGCCGCCTTCCACGGCGTCCGCCGTTGCGTACAAGAGCGTCGCTTGTCCCGCGCGGCTCAGGAGGCGGAAGAAGTTATAGGCATAAATAGTCGCCTTCTCGTCGGAAGTCTGCATGTGGTAGGTCTTGCGCAGGTAGAAAGGTATAAAACTGAGGTCCGCCTGTTTTTGCGGGATGACGCCTTCCTCGACATTCAGCAGCAGCAGCCGGTCGAAGTCCAATAGACGCGTCTCGAGGACGCCCATGATCTGGATATCCGTCACAGGCTCGCCGTGGAACGGCATTGTCACGGACTCTACCATCCGTCGGAACAATAACCGCAGCAGCTTCATCGTGAACGGCACGCCGTCCAGACCTCCGGTGACGAGCAGCCGCAGCTGGTTGAGGATCTTTCGTATCTGATAGTCCGCCTCCAGCGCCAATAACTCCTGCCAATGAAGCGGTTGCTCTTGACTCTCGACTCTTGGCTCTTGACTCTCCTCTCTCGGCTCTTGGCTCTCGTCTTTGACAAACAGCGCCTCTATCAGTCGGTCAATGACCTCCGGCTGGGCGAGTTCATCCGCTCTACCCTTGGTCTCTTCGTTCAGCCACGCTAAGGCACGGGCGTAAACGGCGGTGTTGCGCAGCGGAAAACCCTTGGTGATATTCACCGGTTCGGGTTCTTTCTCACCCGGCAACGTGATTGCCGGAAGGGCGTAGATAACCGGCTCTAACATCGACTCGTCGCAGATGACGACACCGACCTTCTGCCCCTTCGCCGTATAGTTCTCCTGCAACCATCGGTGGACGTACTGCGCCTGCGCTTCCCGCGACACACAAGAGAGAATCGTCACCTCCTTCGGAAATCTGTCAGCAGCTCTGCTGCGGTCTGTCAGCGGCTCTGCCGCGGTCTGTATTCTGTCAGCGCTGCGGTCTAACACCCCCGCGTTTTTCTCGGCAAACGCGAAGGCTTTGCGGTTGGTTTGGAAATTCGGGACGTAGTCCCAGAAGAACAACGCCTGACCTTTGTCCCTCAGCAGCGTCATCAGCTCGCGCTCCACGGGCAGCAGGTAGTTAAAGCCCACGAAGATATAGGTCCTTTCCTTTATTTGGTTTTGGACACTCTCTTCCTCCCATCGCTCGATGAGGGCTCGTTGTCTGAGTCCCGCGTAGCCTTTCTGCTCCTCTAACATCTCTGCCCGTAACGCCTTATACAACTCGTACAGATGATCCCAGAGCCGTTCGTATGCCGCCCGTACGGAGTCTGCCGCCGCGTCCGACCTCGTACCCATCAGCGCACGAAGCCGTTCCTCCACCTCTTCGTCCAACTTCCACCGCTCCAACTCATGGGCGGCGATGGTGTTTTCAAAGAAGTTCGGCACCTCGCTTGCTCCCATCGACGCATCGACGTTCGTGAAGTCCGCAAGCATCTGGCGACCCCAGTTATAGAAGACGTCCAAGGGCATCGGATCGTCATCGGACATTAAGGCACGATAGTGTTTATAGAGCCGGATGATCGTGAATAACTCGTCCTCGGCGTAGAGCGGACTCAACTCGTCCTGCAGCTGCGTCAGGGTTCTCACATGCGGCGCCCATACTACCGGCGCATGGCTCTCTTTCTGCAACCGCAAGAGCGCATCTTTCAGCACCACCCCCGCGCGATGCGACGGCAGCACCAAGGTCGTGCGGCTCAGCTGACTCCACTCGATCTGCGAGATGATCTCCCGCGCTGTTTGTTCCAAAAAACTCTCCATAAACCCTAAATCCTAAATCCTAAACCCTAACCAACTTGTTCTCCTTCGCGAACCACAGATACCCGCGCACCGGGCTGTAGCCCATGCGTCGGAGCGCCTCCATGTATTCCTGCACCTGGTGGATATATTGCTTCTCCCATCCGCCGAACTTATAATCCAGCACCACGGCTTCTTTCGTCTCGGGGTTGATCATCACTCGGTCGGGACGCAACTCGCGCTGGTCGATATAGATCGCCTCCTCGAGCCTCAGTTCCCACGGCGAGGTGAACCAATCCCGCATCTCGTCGTTGCCTTTCCACGCCGAAGAAATCAAGCCGCGGAGCTTCTCCCGTTGTTCATCCGAAGCGATCAGACCGCGTGTCTCAAAATCCCGCAGCACGGCGTCTAACTCGTCCGCTTTGCGGATATGTGCAAAGATATCGTGACACAAGGTACCCTCCTCCATCTTCGCCGTTCTGCGGTACGACTCATCGCCGTACGCCGTGTACATCGCGCCTTCCTGCGACTGTACGAACCGCACTTGTCCGCTATCCGCCCATAACTCCGCCATCAATTCACCATTTAGCTCGCTCTGCGAGCGGCTCATTCCATCATTCACTTTCACTTCCCCTGCCTCCCAATCATCTCCTCCGACAAAGTCGAGTATATACTGCCCCACGTGGTTGCAGGCACCTTTCTTGCCATCCTTATTAACCGGATACGAAGTAGAAACAAAGAGGTTGTCCTCTGCCCTCGTGAGCGCCACATAAAGCATATTGAGGTTATCGATTCGCATATTCAGGTGCTCCTCCTCGCGGTACGGCGCGTAGTTCGACAGCTCCATCTCCGTGCCGTCCTGGATCGGCACAAAATCCTTCTCTCCGTCCGCCTTGCACCAGATCTTCGGTTGATGCCGTCCGGCTTCTTTGGTCCACGTGCAGAACGGCACGAACAAGGTCTGCGATTGCAGGCCCTTGCTGGCGTGAACCGTCAGGATGCGGATGGCGTTGGAGGACGAGGCAGGAATGGGTTTCGCGTGCATCGTGTCGTCCCAGTATTTGAGGAACTCCTTTATATTACTCCCGTACGCGCTTACGTACGCACGAGTACGGTCTAACAATGCGTTCAGGTACGCCGTCTGCGAGCCGTGGTACTGCCCGTTTTCGTCCGTCAGCAAGATGGCGATGGCCTCGCTCACGGCTTCGTACAAAGGCGTGTCGGCGTTCAGCCGCTCCTTCAGCGCCTTGAGTAACTCCGGCCGACCCGTCATCATCTCTATATACCGCTCCTCCACGCCGCCGGACGTCAGACTCTTCAGCCCGGCGATAACCAGCTGTACATCCGACGAAGCCTCCAAGAGAAAACTGTCTGCCGAGACGATCTTCACGTTGCTCAGGTGCGGAAACTGCGCCTCGTCCAAGTCCGCGTGCATCTCCGTCACACGCATCGCCTCTTTCTTCTCGCGCACGAGCACCATCATCTCTTCGGCTCTCACGCCGCGGCTCAGCAGCTCCTCCATCTGCTCGAACATCTCCATCGCCAAGTCCGCCGGCTTGCCGTTTGGGATGGCGTGGAAGCGCACGTAACCGCCTTTCTTCTTCGCCTGGTAAAACTCCGCCAACTTGCCTTCTTCGTACCCTTCGCCGTAGATCTTCGCTGCCAACGTACTGTCCCACTCTTTAACTATATGGTCGAACAACGACAGGTTGAACCGCACCACCTCTTCGCTGCTCCTAAAATTCCGCGTGAGCGAAGTGAACTTCCCATTTATCAATCCATCATTTAGCTCGCCTTGCGAGCGGCTCAATCCATCATTAGTTAGCCCCTCCATGATATGCCAATCGCCGTTTCGCCACCGGTAGATGGATTGTTTGATATCGCCCACGATGAGGAGAGTGTTTCCGGCACCGGCAAGAACGTCCATCAGCAACCGCCGGATGACGCTCCATTGCAGCCGGCTGGTGTCCTGAAACTCATCCATCAGCACGTGGTGGTACCGGATTCCCGCTTTCTCCAAGATGAACTCCGCATCGCCGTCCCGCAGCGCCTTACTCAGCGTCCCTGCCGTCTTGGCGAGCAACGCACAGTTAGCCTCCGAGAGGTTGCGTTGGATGAGGTGCTGCAACGAACTCATCAGCTCCATGTCTCTGCTGAACCGGATGGTCAGCGACAGGGTGTTATACCGCCGTCCCAAAGGCTCAGCGATCGCCGTTGCTTGCCCCATCAACTCGTCGCAGCAGTATTTCTCGCTCACGCCGCGGAAACGATCCTTCGCCGGCACTTTCTCCGACGCCTCGACCGACCGAACCAAGCGCTCGTACGCGGCTTTCGTATAGCGGTTATAGGTATCGGCATTAGGCTTGCATTGATGCAAGATCTCCTTCAGTTTGACCAAATCCTTGTCCGTCTTCCAGGCCTCCTCAATCGCCTTGCGACGGCGGACAATCGACGGACCGTCAAAAACAATCAGCCCCTCTTCGTCTAACATCTGCACGGACTCGTTGTACAGCTCTTTCGCCATCCCGCAAAGGCTCTCCCTAACGTCCCACTGGCTCTCCTGATCCAACTTCAGACGCATGTAGTCTTCGATGATCGTCCGGTCCGATGCCGTCATGTCGGTCGTAAGCAGCTGCTCCACCGCCGTGCGGATCACATGGTCTATATCCAGCTCCGTACTCAAGCCCGCGCTCATCTTCAGCACCCCTGCCAAACCGCTCAGAAGGGTCTGCAGGAACGAGTCGATCGTCTGGATCTGCACATTGTCATAATCCAGCAGCATCTTCTCGAAACACTCTCCCGCACGCTTACACAACACCTCGTCCGGCGCGCCCTGATCGCGGATCATGAATTTCCGTGCGTAATTCAAAAAATCCTTCGCCCCGCCTTCGGCGATCTCATGCAGATAGCCGATGATGCGCTCGCTCATCTCCGCCGTCGCCTTGTTCGTAAAGGTGATAGCAAGAATCGAGCGGTAGTCCTCGCCCGAGAGCAATAACCCCACATAATACGCCGCTAAGGTGTACGTCTTTCCCGTACCCGCCGACGCCCTGCAGACCGTCACCGGCCGCCGTATATCTATCAACGATTCCATGTCTCTCTCGCTATCTTCTGATCCGCTTTCAATAATTTGTGTGCAAAGATAGTGATAATTTTTCATATAACCAAATTATTTTGCAATTTAATTTGCATATCTCAAAAATTTTGCGTACCTTTGCACTCGATTTATCATAACGCGAAGCGTCGCGCCAAAATATATTAATTTAATCAAGGGCTTTTGCTCTTATTCTCAACTCTTAGAAATCTGGTAAATTTCACTTGGGAGAATAAGCAAGCAGCAAGTCCGCGTCTTTGGGCGTGGATTATTCGTGTGCTTATATCCATAAAACGGTTTACCAGAGCCATAAGAGTTGTATAGGCATCTAAGCGAATAATTCGCGCTTTTTAGTTGCCAATAAGACATTGCCCGCAACACAACCGGCAATGCTCTTTAACTCTCTCGAATTTGCACTCTTTTTGCCCATCGTCTTCCTTATTTATTGGGCAATCGGGTACGCACATATCAACGATCAACTCAAATTGCGTCTTCAAAACGCATTTGTCGTCATCGCCAGTTACATCTTTTACGGCTGGTGGGATTGGCGCTTCCTCTTCTTGATCGCGTTTACCTCTTTCTGCTCATGGGGCAGTGGTTTGCTCATAGGAAGAGGCCGAACCCAACCTTCCCTAAAGGGAAGGAGATTGATTTCTCCGAAATTCTGGATGATAGCCAATATCGTGCTCAATCTCGCCATTCTCGCCATCTTCAAATACTACGATTTCTTTGTCTCCGAGTTCGGTCAGCTCTTCGGCGTCTCCACGGAAAGCCTTTTGCTCCGAATCATCCTTCCTGTAGGCATCTCCTTCTATACCTTCCAAGCACTCAGTTACTCGATAGACGTCTATCGCCAAAAACTCGAACCTACACGTGACATCGTGGCTTTCTTCGCCTATGTCGCCTTTTTTCCGCAACTCGTCGCAGGCCCTATTGAGCGCGCCACCAACCTTCTTCCGCAATTTCAAACCAACCGCAAGTTCTCCTACGACCAAGCCGTGGACGGAATGCGCCAGATTCTCTGGGGCTTGTTCAAAAAGATAGTAGTCGCTGATAACTGCGCGACATACGTGGATCAAGTCTGGTCAACATACGACACCCAAACCGGCTCTACCTTACTCCTTGCCGCAATCCTCTTCACCTTCCAGATCTACGGCGATTTCTCCGGTTATTCGGACATTGCTATCGGAACCGCCAAACTTTTCGGCATCAAACTCATGCGCAACTTCAACAATCCCTATTTCTCGCGTGACATAGCCGAGTTCTGGCGTCGTTGGCACATTTCCCTCACAACGTGGTTCCGCGATTATGTCTATATCCCGTTAGGCGGCTCACGACCGGAAATACCTGCACATATAAAGAACCCCGACCGCTACAAGAAATGGATTATTGTGCGTAACACTTTTGTCATTTTCTTGCTTTCGGGCTTTTGGCATGGAGCCAATTGGACTTTCATCGCTTGGGGCGCATACCACGCTTTATTATTCCTTCCGCTCATTCTCTTTGGCGCAAATCGCAAATACACCAACCAAGTCGCCACTTATACCGACTCCGCCGGGACACCCCGTCTCCGTCTTCTCCCCACTTGGCGCGAGTCCCTCCAAATCCTCCTCACCTTCCTCCTCGCCGTCTTTGGTTGGATCATCTTCCGTGCGCCTCACATGCCATCCTTATTTCATTATTTAGAAGGAATGTGTGATTCTTCTATCTTTTCTATTCCATGGCTTATGACGCGAATTTACTATATCCCAACTTCTATAGCTATCATTTTAATGTTAATCATGGAATGGCTTAATAGAGCAGAAGGCCATGGATTCGCGATTAACAAAACGATTACTATTCAATGGATTAGACGGATTATCTATTTCGGTCTTATCTTATTTATGATATATTATGGAAGATTTAGTTACAATCAATTCATCTATTTCCAATTCTAATATGAGACGATTTATTTCTATTACATGTTTATATCTGCTGGCTCTATTATTCGTAACGTTACCACCTGAGATATACAAAATTGCTACTGATGCAGGTTATGGAAATGCTCCAGGCGGAGAAGTCCGTGCAGCTGTAAAAGTAAGCAAAATGAGAACTAACAAAAAGATAAAAAAACTTATCATGGGAGACAGTACTGGTCATGCTTTATATCCTTCTGAAAATCAGTATGATAGTATTGCATCCATGGCATGCAATCAAGCAATTACGTTTGCCGGGCAATATTTCTTATTAAAAAATTACTTGGATACTAATAAAGATAATTTGCCACAAGAAATCATTTTATTAGTTACGCCGGAGAGTTTTGGAAACGATGTTGATCAGTATGCATATCAATATTTTCTCAAGCCTTTCCCTATTGTAGAATATAAGCCGCTATACTCCGAACATTTATATTCTCGCATAAAGTCAATACCATTCTATTGGACAGCCAATTTGCCATTTATACAAACATCCGGTTATACGCCAAGAGTATCTGTTCCTGATTATACAGAACGGATACATTTATCAGAATTAACGTATGAGTATTTGGTTCGTATGGATGAAATCACGAAGGAATATAAAGTACCCTTTTATATTTTATCAACACCTGTAAGAGATGACAGAAGACCTGAAATTAAAAAAGTATTGCAAGATTTGAGGACAATAGGTTCTAACAGGTTTTCGAATTTATTAGAACCTTACATTAAAAGTGTCAAGTATTTTCCATCTGTCTTGTTTTACGATTGTGTACATTTGAAAGATACGGAAACACCAAAGGATTATTTAGGGATTTTAAATTAATTTCCCCCTCCGTCCATTTCTCGGCAATTAGATTGCCGTTTTCTCTGTGCATTTTTGTCGCATCATTGCGACTACCAGTTTTCGTCCCCTTTCTGGGTAAAGAATCTTATTCGGGTATCTATCTTCTTCTTTTCTAATATTATTCTACCTTCGACTTCGTTTCTTGTCAGGGATAGTATCCCGTCCCCTTCACTTGACGCCCACTCGTCAAACGGTCTTTTTTTTGCCCATCTATTTATAGCTTGTATCTTATTATATAACTTGTATCTTATTATATAACTTGTATCTTTTTATATAGCTTGTATCTTATTATATAGCTTGTATCTTTTTATATAGCTTGTATCTTTTTATATAGCTTGTATCTTTTTATATAGCTTGTATCTTTTTTATATAGCTTGTATCTTTTTTATTAAAAATTCAAGCAAAAAGATACAAGCTTCTCCCTCCTGCCCCATGCCCTCCTGTCCCATGCCCTCCTGGTCTTCCTCTCTCCGTCTCTCATGCCCTGCTGGTCTAACTCTCGGCGCTACCCCGCCGAGCTTGCTTTTCTCGTCTTTCCCATTCCGCTCGACTACTTTTATATATTTTTCATACTTTTTCATGCCCCGAAATTTGCATATTTCAAAAAAATGTATTATCTTTGCACCGGATTTCTAAGATCGTCCGGATTCCCTTCGCTCTGTGCATTTTTGTCGCATCGTTGCGACAACCTGAGCCCCGAATAAGGAGCAAAAGCATAGCGAATAAGTACCGCCACGGACGTATCCTAGACTTTATGTTACAAACTGCGCTGCTAATGCGCTGCAAATAAACAACTTACAAATCATGTCGAAGCACTTAAAAACACAGGTAATTGACGCTTTGAAATCCTCAATCGCGACCTTTGTGGACATCCCTGCTACGCGCATCGATAACCGCCGCAAAAGTCCATCCGGACGCCACTATAGAGGCGTGCGGTACTTCTACCTAAATGCCGGCTTCGACTCGTACATAGGTGCTTTGGACGAGCAGAAACTTGGACGTAAGTACAAGAAACGTATCATCGCACGCCACTCTCGTTTCCACAAAGGCCTCTTCCAACTCTATACCTTCCATTTCCCGAAAAAATGGTCCGCAGCCTGCGTGGCCAACCGCGAACTTATCAAAGAAGCCCAGCGCCAAGCCCACGCCCTCGAACACGCTCATACCCCCGAAGCACTCGAATGGAGACTCCGTTTCTTCCATCATTATTTTAACGTCGTCAAAGGCCACGCAAAACCCGCTCCGGGACTCAAAGCCTACGGCTATTTCTATCAATATACCTACGTCTGCATCTACCGCGAGCTCCAAGCCCAAGCACAAGAAGCCAAAGCCCGCCAAACCCGGCAATCACCTGCCATAACCGACGCACAACTCAAACATTTTGCCGAGGACGTCACCTTCGAACCCGTCTATCCCAAAATCAACCGTCATCCCCATACTCTTTTCCGTACACCCGCTGATACTTCTCCTTCTTCTCCTTCTTACGCACATTATTACGTCCAAGGCGTCCGCCTTCCTCTCTTTGTGGATAATAGATAGCCTTCGTCCTCGACGTATAGGGATATACCCTTCTCGGAGGCGTATTTTCGCGAAGGGGTACGCGAAAATCCGTCGAGCAGGGGGCGAGTTACTCCGAAAG
>OCVV011361484.1_pt1 | contig 21565 bp, 19 predicted proteins | sample 1539721 | NCBI WGS metagenome assembly OCVV01 (sample SAMN02144230, study PRJEB22623) | gut metagenome | biome: sheep rumen | host: Ovis aries | place: New Zealand
TTTTGAATTTTATTATATGTAATTTTAAAAAACGAACATTTGTTAATTATGTTTGTAAATAAAATTTATTACAGAATTTTATAATTACTTTATATAAATTTAGATTATTAATTCATAATATAATTTTATATTTTGAACGCATCAAAATTAATTTTAAGACATTTTTATATAAAACCTAACAAGTTTATTGTCTATAAAAAACAGCTAAAATGAGCTTATAGCAAGGAATAGCTAATTTTGAAAGGGGATACTCAAAATGGGTATTCTATATTTTACTCCTATTCCTTTTTGCACAAAAGATTGATACTGGGCTGTTTTTGGTACCACTCTTTAGAACAAATGGTGGTACATTTTTTAAACATTTTTTCACAAAATTTGTTGACAAATATCATAATATCAAATATAATGAAAACAATAGTTCGCAAATAATAAATAATGAATTTTAAATATAGCAATATAAATAATAAGAACTAAATTTATGGAAAAGTTTATACTGTTGAATGAAATTCACATGATGAATGCAAAGAAAGAAACTATGATATAAATAGTTCAGAAATAAGAGGATATGGTGTTCCTGTTTATTAGTTGAAAAATATTAAAAAATAAAGTATAAATAATGTGAGGTAGAAAAATGAAGATTAAAAGATTTGATGTAGTTGAACTAAAAGATGGTAACAGGGCAACTATTTTAGATATAAAAGATAAACAACATTATTTTGTAGATATAGTAAATCCTTATGGAATAACATTAGATAGGACAAGTATTTCTGAAGAGGATATTAATAAAATTATATTTACAAAAGAAAAAGTAAGATAAAAATATATAAAACATTTAATAACCAGGTATTTATCATAACAAGGTAGATACCTGGTTTTATTTTTTTGTAAAAAACTGAAAAAGTTTGACGAAAACTAAGACAAATTAAGTTTTTTATGATATGATATAATAGAAATTTTTGTAGGGAGATGGACATATTGGTTAAAGAATTATATACCAAACTTTTAGACAGCAAAATAGCTGAAAATGAGAATTTCATAAGATTTACTTTTTATGAGTTAAGAGTAAAAAATAATTTGTCTGAAGAGCAAACAGATGAATTTTTAAGATTATGTATGACCTATTTAGAAAACAAAGGTTATGAAGTCTATATAGGTAATTCAAAATACATATATAATAATGCAAATCAAAATGTTCAACCAAATGAATTATTGATTGCTTTTAAGAATGATAAGTAAAGTTAAAGTAAAAATGCATGAATTTTAATATGTAAAATATCTATTGATAAATTTACCTTTATTGGCGAGGGATATTTAACACAGATGAAGAATAACAATATTAGCATAATCTAAACTTACTGAACTTGAAATAGAAAGTTTCGGATTAAATGATTAATGATTTAATAAATTTAAAAAGCAATTTAGGATTATTAGCACTTAGTAAATTATTAAAGAAAATTATGAAAATTTTAGTAAAAAAAGATTGTAATGGAAATAAAATCAGAAGTAAAGATATTTGTAGTTCTTGCTGGAGATATATAAAAAAGGATTTTTAAAAATATGAAGGAGAGAAAAAATTGATAAGTATAAAACCAAGTGAATTATTAATTACTAGTAATATTAAAGAAGCTGACTTAATTACACATAGTGGTATATTCCATTCTGATGAAGTATTTAGTACAGTTATTTTAAAAAATATATTAGATAAAAAAAGAATAAAAATATGTAGAATAAATGATGTAAAAGGAAATATAGATTCCTTTGTATATGATATTGGTGGTGGTAAATATGACCATCACCAACCAGGAGGAAATGGTGAGAGAGAAAATGGTATTAAATATTCGTCTTTCGGTCTTATATGGAGAGATTATGGTAAAGATTTTTTAGAGAAAATTGGTATTGAAAATATTAGCAAAGTATGGGAAAAAATTGATAAAAAAATTGTGCAAACAATTGATGCAACAGATAATGGTCAGTTTAAAGAGAATAATCAATTAGATTTAGAAATTATAACTATACCTAATTTAATATCTGTATATAATTCGAATTGGGATGAAGAAGAAAAACAAGATGAATGTTTTCTTCAAGCAGTAGACTTTGCAGAAAACATTTTAACTAAAATCATCATTGCTGAAGATTCAAAAGAAAAAGCAAAAAAATTTGTCGAAAAATCAATAGAAGAATCAGCAGATAGCATTATGATTCTTGACGAATTTTTACCATGGAAAGAATGTTTATTACAATCTAAAAACCCAAAAGCAGAAAAAATTTTATTTGTTATTTTTCCATCTAATAGAGGTGGGTACAATATTTATTCAGTACCTAAAGAACTAGACAGTTTTGAATCTAGAAAATTATTTCCAAAAGATTGGGCAGGACTAAAAGACCAAAAATTACAGGAAAAAACTGAAGTAAGAACAGTAACATTTTGTCACATTGGACGATTTATATGTTGCACAGAAAATAAAGAAGATGCAATAAAATTAGCAAAAATTGCAGTAAAAAACAAGGGGGAATAATCAATGAATAGCAAAAATCAAAAAAGAATTTTAATTTCAGCTGTAAGTAACAAAGATCCATATAATGTAAAACAAATAAAGGATAAGGATACTAATAAAGTTATAGATGCAGAGTATTCAGATGGTTCTTTATTATCAATAATAAGGAAATATAAAAGCGAAAATAAAAATATAGATGAGGCATATATTTATTTAACTCTTGAAACAGCTATAAAAGAAATAATAGGAAATACATTTTCAAATTCTATTAAAAGTTTAATTCCTGAAGTAAAAATACATTTTATACCAGAAGGAATAATAGAAGAAGTAGAAAATCAAATATTAGAAACTTGTTCAGATATTATAGAAGAAAATCAAAATGAAAAAATAATACTTTTCTATGAAAGATTAAAAGATTTAAAGCATGAAAAAGCGATAATAGAAGCTCATAAATTTGGAAAATTATATGGGGTATTAAATAATGTTATAGATAAAATAAAATTAACAGAAAAGTCAAATTATGAAATTATATTTAACCTATCTAGTGGGACATCAGCAATGCAATCAGACATATATATGACTGCAATTACTACAAGAGAGATAAATTCTAAAATGATTCAGGTTGCATCTCCAAATGATAGAACAAATTGGGATTTAAAATTAATAGATGTAACAGATGAGGCTTTGAAAAAATTAGAACAAGATGAAGAAAACAGAATAAAAATAAAAGGCTCAAGAGCTAAAGAAGAACTTATGGTAAATACACAAAAAATAATTTTACTTGAAAGTATAGAAGAAAGTTTTAGAAAAAATGACTATGCAGGAGTGTATAATTCACTTAATTCATATAAAAACATAATACAAAATAAAGATATAATATACTATGCTCAAAATTTGTATTATAGATATATTGGAAACCAAAAAGAAGCAGAAAAAGGGATTTATAGTGGAAATATAAAAAGAGAAGAATTATATCCTATAATAGATGATGGAGACTTTAATAAAAATATTGATAGTTCAAAATATAAGCAAATGGTAAGTATTTTTATGTATAGCCTAGAAAGGCTAAATATCATGAAAGTTAAAGTAGCTAGAAAAGAAATAAACGATTGGCTTTTAATTGCAGAAAGTACAATAGAATCAATGTATAAAAAAATCCTTTATAAAATTTGTAATTTTGATGTAGACACGATTTTGGATAAAAAAGGAAGAATAATAATAAAATTGCCAAACAATTTTGTAAATAAAAATGGAAACGAAAAAGTAAAAGATCCTTATTCTGCAGATAAGATAAATTGTGACACCTGGAATAAAAATAATTATCATCAGTTATTATTAAAAAATAAGCCTATTACAGAATTTATAACTCCTGAATATTTGATTAAACCTATTTTGGAGCAAAATGGAAAAAATATAAACGCTTTTGTATTGAAAAATTTATTATTTACAATATGGGAAATTACAGAAAAAAATGTTGAACTTAGAAATAGTATATTAGTTTTGGATGAGCTTAGAAATTTTAGAAATATAGCAGCGCATACAGAAGAATTTATGACAAGAGAAAAATTAGATATTGGTTTTAAAGAACAGATAGAAAGAACTAACAGTTATAGAATAAAAAATAATGAAACAAAACTTGATTTGAAATATAATAATCCAATAAATGCAATTAAAGAAACTGAAGAATTGATATATGATATTTTAAGAAAAATAATGCCAGATAAATATTCAGCTCTTTTAGAACAAGAGTTAAATGTATATAATAAGATAGAAAAGAATATAATACATCTTTTAAGAAGTGAAATAGTTTAGAATGGGAGGGGCAAATAATTATGAGTGAAAAAATAGCTATATATGATGTAAGAGGCATACAAGACTACATATTTAGGACTAATGCTGTAAAAGAAATTGTAGGTGCTTCCAAAATAGTTGATAATCTAATAATGACTGAATTTGTAAATGCTTGTAGAGAACTCCAAGATATAAATGAATCTGAAATGATATTAGACTGGGACAAGCGTGACGATTATAAATTTGATACAGATTTAGAATTAAAAATAGAAGTTTTATATTATGGTGGAGGTAATCTTGTTGTTTTATTCAGAACTGATGAATTATGCAAAAAAGTAAGTATTTTGATGTCAAAAAATATTATGACAAAAGCGTATGGGTTATCGCTAGCATATGCTTATGTAGATAAAACAGACAATTATACTGAAGATTGGAGCAAATTAAAACAAAGACTTTCAGAAATTAAAGCTGTTACTCCGAAAAATATGCCAGCAGGTATTTTACCAATTGTTCAATATGATGCAATTTCAGGAAGACCTTTATCAATGGTATATGATAATAAAAAAGTAACATATGAAGCATATCAAAAACTAAAAAAATATGAAGAAGTTCAAAAAGAAGTAACTCCATATGTAAAAGAATTTGATAAAATGCGTACATCTAAAGAAGAAGGATTAATTGCAATTGTTCATATTGACGGAAACAGTATGGGAATGAATATTAGAGATATTATGAACGGTGCTAATACATATTCTGAGGCTGTTAATAGAATGAGAGGAATATCAAAAGATATTCATACGGTATTTGAAGTTAAAGCTATTAATGACGTAAAAGAAAAAATATTAGAAATCTGCAAAAAACATGATATTAAAGCAAATGAAAATGAAATTCCTTTTAGACCATTAATCCAGGCAGGAGATGATATTACTTTTGTATGTAATGAAAGAATAGCATTAGATATTGTTAAAGAATATATAAACTCAATTAGAGAAGGATATATGTATGATGAAAAATATAAATTTAGTGCCTGTGGTGGAATAGCAATAATTCATAGTCATTATCCATTTTATAAAGGATATCAAATTGCAGAAGAGTGTTGCAAGAGTGCTAAAAAAAGGGCAAAATCAGAAGGCAAAGTAGATGAAAAAATAGGAAATTTTGTCGACTTTGAATATTGTTATTCTGGAGCAATTTTAGATTTAGATAATTCAAGAAAAGAGAATTATACAAGCATTGATGGAAATAATTTATTAAAAAGACCTTATGGAATTTATAAAACTAAACTAATAGAAAATAACGGTAAAAAAGAAGAAATTTTTGACGAAAACTTAAATGATGAACAAAAAAGTTTTAGTTTAAAGGCGTTTGAGGATGATTTAAAAACATTAAAAGGAATCTCGAGAAGTACTGCTAAACTATTTAGAGATTCATATTATGAAGATAAATCTACTATAAAAATTAATTTATTAAAATATGGTATAAAAAATAAAATAAAATACAAAGAAGCATTTACTAATATTGCAGGAAAACCATGCGCTGAATATTATGATGCTCTAGAGATGCTAGATATATTCGGAACAAAGGAGGAAAAAGAGAAATGAAAAAAGTATTAGAAATTAAATTAAAAAGTGATTTATGTGCTGGTTCAGGAAAATCTCTTGGTAGTTTAATTGATACAGATATATGCTATGATAGATATGGATTAGTATATATTCCTTCTAAAAGAATAAAAGGAATATTAAAAGAAGCATTTATTGAATATTCAGACTGGATTAGGACAGATAAAAATATTCAAGAATTAAATGATTTAAGCAATAATTTATTCGGCACTGAAGGAAGTAATAATTCATGTGATTTAATAATAGATAATGCTTATTTAGAAAATGTAGAAAAAATTAAAGATGATATTGAAAACATTGAAGAAAAATACAAAAAATATTTGTCCAAACAGAGAGTTGCAAATGCAAATACATATGTTAGATATCAAACAGCTGTTGAAATAGAAACAGGAGTTGCAAAAGAAAACTCTTTGAGAGCAACAAGAGTAGTAGCAAGCGGAACAGTTTTTTGTGCCAATGTTGAAATTAAAACAAATAAAGAATTAGAAATACTTGAAAAATGTACAAAACTTGTAACGCATATGGGAACAAATAGAACAAGAGGATATGGAGAAGTAATTTGTACTATCAAAGATATAGAAGAACAAAAAATTGAAAATATATCATATAATTTTATTGATAATTCAAATTATAAAATAACATTATTATTAAGAGCAGATTCTAATATTATGGTATCAAAACAAAATTCAGAAATATCTAAAGATTATATACCAGGTAGTAATATAATGGGTGCAATAGCAAGTAAATATATTGAAAATAACAATATAGACTTTAATAATTTATCACAAGAATATCAAGATTTATTTTTAAATGGTACAGTAAAATATTCAAATGCTTATATTACAGATAAAGATGGAAAAATCAAATATTATCCTGCTCCTTTAAGCTATACAAAAGTAAAAGATAAGTCTAATCAATATCACAATAAAATGTATGATGTAAATGAAGAAAACATTCAACTTTCTAATATAGGAAATAAATATGTCAGTTTAGATGGTAATAATTATATAAAAGAAGTAAAGCAATCTGAAAGTTATCATCATCAAAGAGCGAAAGATTTAAAAGTAGGTCATGTTTCTACTAGAGATGAAGGTGGAGCATTTTATCAATTTACATCTATAGATATGAACCAATACTTTTTGACCGAAATAGAAATTCCTGGTAAATATGCAAAAATTATTTTAAACTTTTTAGATAAAGATGAGGTGTTGAGGGTTGGTAAATCCAAAACAGCAGAATATGGAAAATTGACTATTAAAGATATTCAAATAGCTGAAGAAAAGCAAGAAAGAAATAAATATAAAAACTTTGCTGTTATTCTAACTTCTCCACTTATATTATTTGATAAAACAAATATAAAAATTGCTAATAGTAAAAATTCACTTATAACAGAATTAAAAGAATTATTTGGGGATAAAAAATTGAATGCTACTAAATCATTTATTGGGTATTCTGATGAATCAGGATATAATGCAATTTGGAATTTACCTAAAGAACAATTAACTTCATTTGACAAAGGAACAACAATCTGTTTTGAATCCGAGAATGAAATTGAATTAAAAGAGGAATATTGTATTGGGTTAAGACAAAATGAAGGTTATGGAAAAATTAAAATATATCCAATTAGTGAGAATGGAAAATCAATTTTACAACTTAGAGAATACAAAAATTTAAAAGAAGAAATAAAATATAATGAACTACAAAATCAGACAAAAGAGATATTAAATAATTCAATAAATAATGTAATTAATGAAGAAATACAGGAAAGTGCATTTAATGATATTTATTTAAAAAATAATGAAATACAAAAAAATCCAAATGCTAATATAAAATTAAATAATACAACTATTGGAAGAGTATTATTAATGTTGCAAGAATCTAATACATTTGAAGAATTTATGAAAAATCTTGAATCAATAAAAGATACAAAAAAATTAAATAAAATATTACAAATAATAAAAGATAATAGTAAAATTCAAGAATTACAATCATATAAGGATTATGAAAGTATAAATAATAATATAACACAAAATATCTTAAATGAATTTAAATTAGATTACATTAAGCAATTATTTACAATTTTGAAGATAGGAGGAGGGGAAGAATAATGATTAAAGAAAAAATTTATTATTATATAAGATTTAAACTAGAATCTCCTTTATCTGTAGGCAATGGTGATGATAACTTAACTGACCATGATTGTGTACGAAATAGTAATGGCGACTTGTTTATTCCTGCAACATCAATAGCTGGAGCATTCTCACATTATTTAAATGATGAACAAAGAAAAATATTTGCTCCTAAAGAAGAAACAGAAAAATCTATTAGAGAAAAAAGGAAAGAAAAAGAAAAAGAATATGAATATTTTCAAAGTCCATATTTTATATCAGATGCTATTCTAGTAAACAGCAATATAAATATGTCTATTAGAGATGGTGTTAAACTAACTGAAAATAAAACAGCTGAAAAATCTGCCAAATATAATTTTGAAGTAATTGAAACTGGAGCAGAATTCGATTTTAGAATAGAATTAACTATAAGAGATGGCGATAATGCAGACAAAATGAAAGAAATTGTTGATATTTTACTTAATGGATTTAATTCTGGCGAAATTGTACTTGGGCTAAAATCAAAAAGAGGCTATGGTAAAGTAAGTTTAATAGATATTCGTAAAAGAAGTTTTGAAAAGAATATAGATGATTTACTTAAATTTGATAAATATAGTATTGCTAATTATGAAAATTATTCTCCAAAAGAACAAAATTCAAATAAAAATTATGATTATATAGAACTTTCTTTAGAACAAATTGGCGGGTTGAGCATTAGAAGATATAGTAGTAGGGCAGGAGAAGCGGATTTTGAACACATAAAATCAAATGGAACTCCAGTTATTCCTGGTACAAGTTGGGCAGGACTTATTAGAGGGCAAGTAGAAAGATATGTAAATTTGATTGAAAATCAATTTAATATTAAATTAGATGTAAACTTAGATTATTGGTTTGGTAGAGAAAAACAAAAAAATTCTGAAGCGGTTGCTTCTAATATTATTGTTGAGGAATCTATAATAGAAAATAGTAAAGAAATAACATTAACGAGAAATAAAATAGATCGTTTTTCAGGTGGAGCATCAGACAGAGCTTTATTTACAGAAAAAGCTGTATTTAATGGAACAACGAAGCTTGGAATTAAAATAAAAAAAGGTATAACTTATAAAGATAATGAATTACAAGAGGATAGCACAAAATCAACGAAAAATTCAAAAGTAGAAAACAATTCGAAAATTGTAGGATTGATTGCATTAGTATTAAAGGACATTGATAATGGTTTAATAGCTTTAGGTGGACAAACATCTATTGGAAGAGGAATCTTTAAAATACAATCTTGCAAGCTTAATAATGAAGAATTAAATTTAGATAAAAAAGTTGAAAATATTATTGGAGGTGAGTAAAATTGAATTTAGAAAAAATTTATGACGAAATAAAACAAAATAATATTAATAAAGCTTATGTTTTAGCAATATTTAAAAATAAAGTTGAACTTGGTTATTATAGCCTAAATGAATTACATTTTTATGATTTAGTGGATTTCGATTTATGCTCACAACTAAGAATATTTAACAAAGACAAAGAATTAAGAATTATAAATATAGAAAATAAAATTTACAGTAAGGTAATTTGTGAAGATGAGTATAAAAATATTTTAAATGATGAATACATGTTTATTAGCGGAAATAAAATTTTGAATAGTGATAAAACCGATTTTACTTTATTAGAACAAGTAGGGAGAAAAGTTGCAGTACCAGCTCAATTAACAGAAGAACAATTAGGAAAAGGAATTAGGTTAGTTGTAAGAAATTACTATGATATAGATGAAAATAATCAGGTAACAATTTCAGAATCGAGACTTATTGGATTAAGCTTAGATGGAAAGGAGGTAATGTAATAATGAACAACAATAACCAAAATAAAGATTACACTTTATACAAAGATGTAAAAATAAGCAACACAAATTACTATATTAATCCATATAATTTTATTTCCTTAGAAGATAAGCCACAAAGAGAAAAAGCTTCGAATAGAAGAGGAAATTTAAATGGATATATAAAGTGTTCATTAACAACAAAAACTCCTGTTATGATTCCAGATACACAAAATGTTGTAGTTAATAATAATCATAATACATACCAATTCTTTAATTATCAAGAAAAAAGAAATGGTTATACAGTACCAGTTATTCCTGGCAGTGAAATAAGAGGAATGCTTCGTTCTGATTACGAAACATTTACAAACTCTTGTATGTCAACTTTAAGTGAAGACATATCTTTTATTTCAAGAACAAATAATAGAAACGGTAAAAATCCAGGTATATTAGTAAAAAATAAAGATGGTAAATGGACATTATATAAAGCTAAAAGATATGCATTACATACATCTAGAGGAGAAGAAGGAAAAAATAGTCAAAAAAATAATGAAATAGTTTATGCAGTTGATAAAGACAATAAAATAACTATTGATAAAAAAGAATATAAAACTGGAGATATAATTGATTTTAATTACAAAGAAATCGAAGGAACAAAAAAACTAAAGAATGGCAAAGAGATTAAATTTAAAGCCAATTATGCTCTGAAAATTATTGGCAAAACAATACCTAATGAAAAAAACAATTCTTCATCTGTTTTGTCTGGAATTTTATTCATAGGTGAAACAGGAGGAAATAAAAAACAAGATAGCATACATGATAGTATTTTTGTAAAAAGTAATCTAGCCGAAAATATAAAAGATTTAGATGACGAAGTAAAAAAATTACAAGCAATATATGATGTGTATAATGATAAAGGAATAAATCAAAAAATAAGGGGGAATAACAAAACTTGGTATGCAGGATATGATATAAAAAACCTAAAAGAATTGCCTGTATGGTATAGTACACCAGTGAATGGACATACATATTTATCTTTAGCTTCAATAGGAAAAGAAGCTTATCATAAAAAAATCCAAGACCTTGTTGGAGATTATATGCCTTGTATAGATAGAGAAAAAATTTGCGATGCTTGTTATTTATTTGGATTTGTTTCTAATGATGATTCTGACAGCTCAAAAATAAGAATTTCAGATGCTGTGTATAATTTAAGCGATAATCCATACGATAAACAAATCACAATTAAAGAACTTGCAAGTCCACATATTGCAAATGCTACATTTTACTCACTATTTTCTGCAAATACTAATATAGACGAATACCCAAAATCATTTGACTTTAATTATGATAATATGATATACACTGATCCTAAAACAAATAAATTAATATCAAAACCAATTGATGATATTACAATAAGAGGCAGAAAACATTATTGGCATTATTATGATCAAGCCAATATCATATCAAATGTGAAGAATGAAAGAAATTGCACAATTACTCCAGTAAAAAGTGAAACTAAATTTGAATTTAAAATATATTTTAATAATATTACACAAAAAGACCTAAAAAAACTAGTTGCTGTAATAAACCTTAAATGTTCTTCTAATTATTCAGCTAAATTAGCTCATAAAATTGGAAAAGGAAAACCATTGGGATTAGGAAGTTGTATTTTAAATGTGGATAATATCTATATAAGAAATATATCACTAACTAATAATGGAGTAAAATACGAATTAAAAGACTACAATTCATGTTTTAATGATAGTAAAATAGATGAAATTTATTTGGACAACACATTTAATATGGACACAATTTCAATGAAAGAAGCATTAAGAATTTATGATTTAAATTATATTAAGGATACATATTTTAGTGAAAATAGTATATTTTATAATAAAGTAAAATTTCAATATCCTATTGGAGAAAAAAATAATCAAGAAAATAGTATGAATTGGTTTATGTTAAATAAATCTACAAACATGAGAGATGCTTATATTATTGCAATTTTGCCTAAAATTATAAATGGAAAAAATGATAATCCGAAAGATTTGTTATTGTCTAAATATATAAAATAAAAAACACCCTTAGGAGAATTTTAATAAGTACAATTCTTATTAAAATTGCTCTTAAGGGCTTTTTTGTATTTAAATTTCAAATGAGTAAGGTAAAACATGTTGGCTGGAACAAAACTAGCAGGTCTTAGCCAAGCTTTCGTGTTTCAAATCTCTAATGAGTAAGGTAAAACTCTCTTAAGAAGGGAGAAACTATGAACAACAAAAAATTATGTTTCAAATCTCTAATGAGTAAGGTAAAACCTTACCAAACGTCTAAAGCAGAATATAACGACTTTTAATAAATGTGTTTCAAATCTCTAATGAGTAAGGTAAAACAAAGTTGCTTCTGCAGGAAGTACAGCACTTTACATGTTATGTTTCAAATCTCTAATGAGTAAGGTAAAACAAAGATAAAGTAAAAGTTTCAGCTGAAAAAGTTGAAAGTTTCAAATCTCTAATGAGTAAGGTAAAACAGGAGGCTTAAAAAACGTTTGGACAAACCATAAAAATGGTTTCGTTTCAAATCTCTAATGAGTAAGGTAAAACATTTATTAAAAAGGAGAAAAAATATGAGTATTGTTGGGTTTCAAATCTCTAATGAGTAAGGTAAAACTACAATATTTTCAATATATTTATACTACATATTTTAAAAAATTGCAAGAAATATTAGGAAATTTAATAAAAAAGTTCGTCGATATCAAAAAGTTATGCTATAATAGGATAGAAGGTGAATAAAATGGAAACGATAACCAAAAACGAATTAAATAGCAAAATTTTAGAATTAGGAAAAGAAATATGTAAAGTAAAAGGATTTAAAATTGAAGATAATAATATTGAAGATATTGCAGAAAAAATTTATTATTACAGTATTTGGTTTAATGATTATTATGAAATTACAAAACTGGATTATGATGATAAGAAAATAATTTTAGAATCATATGATTTTTTGCTTAAGCAAATAGAATTATATAAAGAAATGAAAAAAAGGATAGAAATAGAAGGATTTGAAAAAATTGAAAAGTACTATAAAGAAAAACTTAAAGAATTATTTATTCAAATGTTAGATTATAAAAATAGAAATTATAATAAAAATGCAAACTTAATAGAATTATTAGAAGAAATAGATTTATGTTACCATGATTACAAATATGATTGGACATCTTTATATCAAATGCTAAAAGGAAAATGTAATTATAAGAGTACTATACGTGATGATTTATGGAAAGTACCTGCTGATAATGTAGAATATATAAGTGAGTTAGAAGATATATATAAGTATTTTTCGGAAGAACCTACAAGATATAAAAAATATGAACAATATTATGAAGATATTACATTACAAGAAGGACAAACTTTGGAAGATTTATATAATGAAGAAAAGCAAAAGTTATATAACTTATATATAGAAATCTTACAATATAATTATGTAAGAATAGAAGATAGAAATAACTTTTCATTAATGGAGTGTAATATAACAAAGATTTATCCAAAATTTGAAAATACGATATTACACTTAAACATAGTAGAAAACGATATTTACAGTTCTTATATGGATGATATAACTGAAATACGAAAAACATATAAATATTTACATGATAATTATAAAAAATAATATAAACTAATAAACTAAAAACACCCATGGAGGGTGTTTTTTTTTATGCCAAATCTCTAATGAGTAAGGTAAAACATAAAATTAATAGGAGGAAAAAGGGTATGAAAATTTTGGGTTTCAAATCTCTAATGAGTAAGGTAAAACTTTTTTTCATATAGTATTATACAAAAGAATATGGACTTGATCCATGTTTCAAATCTCTAATGAGTAAGGTAAAACCCATATGCTAAAGAGCTTAAAGGAAGAGATCTTCTTAAGTTTCAAATCTCTAATGAGTAAGGTAAAACGATATATTTATAACTACGGAACGAAATTATGTTCTGTTTCAAATCTCTAATGAGTAAGGTAAAACGAAAAGAAAAACAGAAAGAAGTTAAGTAAAAGAGCTATGTTTCAAATCTCTAATGAGTAAGGTAAAACAGTAACAATAAGCGGAAATACTGTAAACGTAAAATTAGGTTTCAAATCTCTAATGAGTAAGGTAAAACTACAATATTTTCAATATATTTATACTACATATTTTAAAAAATTGCAAGAAATATTAGAAAATTTAATAAAAAAGTTCGTCGATATCAAAATATCAAAAATATCTATAGGTGCTATTATATAAAGAAAAGATGATTTTGCTATAAAAAAAGGAAAAAATAAAAAGCACATAGCGTACTTTTTATTCTATTATTTCAAACAATCCAAATCCTTGTGAATTTTTAGAACCTAGACCAGCATTATAAAGAAATGTTAAATAATCAGGTGAACCTTCTAAAACATATTCTCCTTTCCAAGAAGTTATATAAATTCTTTTTATATTTGTAACTACTTTATCTTTTGGCGAAAGGTTTATATTAGTAATTAGTATATCAGAATAAGGTTCTATGCAATAATATGAAGAATATTTTCGAATAAAATTATTATTTATTGCTGTTTCAAATTCACTATCTCTTGGAGATAAATAAATAGTATTATTATTCTCCAAATTTTTTTTAAAAACACAAATAGGTGAGTTCATTTTAATTGTGATATTATTTTCTTGTATAATTTTATTTTCAAGTTTTAGATTTGGATATAGTTTTTTATTTCCGAATGTTATACCATTTTGCTTCATATATTCGTAAACAAGAAAAATAAAATAACTATCAACACTTCTTATTTCTAAAAAAACATTATCTATAAAAGTTATCATCTTATTAGAAATAGTATGCTTTCCACAAAGAGAACTAAAAGTAAATAGTTTATAATTTTCTCCTAAGGTAATTCCTTCATTGTGTAATGTTTTTTGATATTCTAAATCATTAGATAATGAATTATAAATAATACCTTGTAATATATGATTATAGTTTAATGGTAGTGACAGTTTATCACTTCCTAAATCTATATAAATTTTTAATTGCATAATTTCATCCCTTTCAAGTTCATATTATAACACTAAAAAGGAAAAAAATATAGAATATTTATAACATTTTTTGTTATTTGTTTGGAGATATAAAAAGCATTAAACTGGTTTTAAACTAGCTTAATGCCTTTTATACTCTAAAGAGTAAGGTAAAACGATTACAAAAATAACAATAATCCTATTATTTCAGCATATGCTAATAAGTTTCAAATCTCTAAGAGTAAGGTAAAACAATTGTGTTTTCAATATATTTATACTACATAATTTAAAAAAATGCAAGAATTATTAATGAATTTAATAAAGAAGTTTTAACATGTAACAAAATACAACTAAAAGCTTTTAAAACTATTTATTTTTTTGTAAAAATATGATATATATAATTATGAAATAATAAAATAAAAAAATGGAAAAGGTGTATATATATATATGTTAAAAATATGTATTGGTGCTATAGCAATAATTCTAATTATAGTTCTCATTATAATTAAAATAAAAAGAGAAAATGAAGAATATGATGTAGAAGATGAACCAAAATCTGCAATTGGTGTTTTAAAAAAGTTAATAGATGATAATCCTGAACTTGTTAAAAAAATAGCAGAAGAAAATAGAAAAAAATCAGAAAAAGAAGCAGAAGAAGATTCAAAATATAATTTTCCAATAAAAAGAAGCATGGCAATTAATATTGCACAAAAAAATAACACCTTGAAAACTGACTTCTGTAGTAATTCTGATAGAAAAGGGATATCCTTTCTTGGATTTGATAATTATACAATAGATGTAATAGAAAAGAATGAAAAAAATTATTGGCAATTTCAGGTTATTTCAGGAGACATTTCATGGATGAACTTTGAGAAAAATGGAACAATTTATTGTGATGGAAAGCTTGTAGATGATGATTTTAAGTTCTTAAGATGTTTAATTGATGCAGAATCTGGTGATTATATTTATTATCCAGATGTAAAAGAATATGAAGAAAGGATTGTTAGTTATAAAGATGCCATCAATGGAGTTGTGAGGATAAATGAAGAACCACCAGAATGGCTTGCAAGACTTTTGGAGGAAGAATAGTGTTTAAAAGAAAAAAAGAAATTAATTATGATAAATTATTAAAAAAAGTGAAACGTGAGCCAGGAACTCTCCCTACATTTCTTTTTGGAAATGATGAGAAAGAAAAAGAAGATGAAAAATATCCATATCCAATTAGCAAGACTCTTGCTATCAAAATTGCTGAAGAGAATTATACTTTAAAAGAAGATTTTTTAAAGCTTATTAATAGAAATGAAATATCATTTGTACTCTTTTATGATTACACAACTGATGTAATAGAAAAAGATGGAAGAAAATACTGGCAAATTCAGGTAAATAAGGGAAAATATTTTTGGGTAGAATTAAAAAAGAAACATGCAAATCATAAAGAAAGAGAGTTAAATGCAGATGATTTCAAACTTCTTAGATGTTTGATTGACGTTGAAAATGGAGATTATATTTATTATCCAAACGTTGAAAGCTATGAAGAAAGAATTGTTAAATATAATACTTCAAAGGAAATAGATTTATCAGAAATATTTGGAATTAAACATAATAATAATTTTGAAAATGAAATTATATTTCCTACTTTAGAAAATAAAGATAGTAATTTATAAGGGAGCGTATGAAATGAATAATAATGAAATCTCAAAGTTAGATTTAAAAAAATGTTTAGATTTAAAAGATGAAGAAAAAATATATCAATTTCTATTTGATAAAGTATTAGAATTAGGAAGGATTATTATTGACGAAAAAGGCATAAAACTAGAAGATTATTATAAAGATACTAAAGAATCAGAATTATACCATATTCAGGAGGATATTTATTATAAAAGCATATGGTTTGAAAGTTATAGAACATTAGCCGATTGGGTAAAATATAGACTTGAAAATGACATTTTAGATGAAAATGTTAAAAATATTGTAAAAGTTTATAATGAATTAATTGATGAGTTAGATGAATATAATCAGCAAAAAGAAAGAATTAAAAAAGAAGGCTTTGAAAAATTAGATAAAGAATTAAAAGATGGACTAAGAGAAATATTTTGCAAAATGCTAGATTATAAAAAAAGAAAATATAATAAAGAATCTTCTTTATCAGAATTAATAGAAGAACTTGTTCTTTGTTATTCTGATTATAAATGGTTGTTTGACGATACATATACAATGCTTAAATCCAGAATGATATATAGAAATACCATGAGAGATGATTTCTGGACAATACATGCTGATAATGTGGAATATATAAGTAATTTAGAATTTACATATAAATATTTTGCTGAAGATGAAAATAGTTACAAAAATTATCAACAATTTTATGAAGATATTACATTAAAAGAAGGACAAACATTAAAAGATTTATGTAATGAAGAAAGAGAAAAGATGAAGCAATTATTTATTGAAATGTTAGAATTTCTCAATGTAGAAATTAAGGATAGAGAAAGCTTTACTTCTTTAGAACTTCTTGTAAAAAAACATTATCCATTTTATTATTCTAATTTTATAACAATGTTTGGAACATGTAATTATTCATATATAGATACAATACACGTTTGGAAATCAAATTATGATTATTTTAAAAGAACATATAAGAATCATAAAGAAATGTTAAAGAGATATGCAAAAGATGAAGAAGAATGGTATGAAAAAGCAAAATATGATGATGAGATATGTTTTGATCCTGATGGGTTAAATGACTTAGAGAAAATAAAAGAACAATATAGTAATTATTTTGAAAATGAGTAGGTGAAATTTTATGAGAGAATATAGTAAAGAAGAAAGTGTAGAAATTATAAATAGAATAAATAAAATGCAAAGAATAGTTTTCAAATATAGAAAAGAAAATGGTAGAGAACCAACTGATGAGGAGATTGCGTCTCTTTTAAATGAATCAATCGAAAGAATTTCAGAATTAAAAGCAATACTTAAAGAGTTTGAGGAGCAAGACAAAGCATTTGAATTAGAATATAAAACTACGTCACATAATAAAGAGGATATTGAAAAAGCAAGAGAAATAAGAAAAAGTAATAAAGCAATTCAAGATATAAAAAAATATATGAAAGATGAATAATGAAAGGAAGAGATAAAAGTGAATATACAAGAGATTAATGTAATGGACTATTTTCAATATAATGCTGTTGTAACTCTTACAATGTTTTTTATATCTCTTGGTGTACTTCTTCTTGACAAAATTACAAAAGGAAAAGCAAGCAGAAAAATCTTCTCAACTGAAAGGGCTTCATTGTTAAATCCATTAACTTATATTAGATTTTTTACTCATATTCTTGGACATTCAGATTGGGAACATCTTTCTAATAATTACTTAAAAATATTGCTTTTAGGACCATTAATAGAAGAAAAATATGGTTCAATAAATTTTCTAATTATGATTTTAATAACAGCATTTGTAGTTGCTATTGCGAATTTTATAAAAGGTCATGTTTGGCTTAAAGGAGCTAGTTGCATATCTTTTATGCTAACTGTTCTAAGTGCTTTTGTGAATATCACCGAAAATAAAATACCTATTACATTGATACTGATAATATTATTTTATATAATAGATGAAATAAAAAAACTAAAAAGAGACGATAATATAGCACATGACTCACATTTAATTCGGAGGAATTTGTGGTGCAGTATTTGGTTTTATATGTATAAATCAACCTTTGGTAAATCATATAACCAGTTTTTTAAGTGATTTACATATTATAATCTAGGTGTAATAAAAGAAAAAATCTAAAGGAGTATTAATATAGCATATATGAATAAAAAAAGGAACAAATTCAACATAATAGTCTTGATTGCATTCATAATGGTTATTGTATATTTTGTATTTTTTTATAGAGCAGCAGATGGGATTAGAATAAAACCTTATGAGAATGTTGAAGGATATGCAGTATATAATGGAATAGATGCTTTCGAATATTGGAAAACTACATTGAATACTAATCAACAAATATTGTATGAAGAAATGAAAGAAGCTTATTTACAATTTTTAGATTTATTTTCAACAGAATCTAAATCAATGACAGAAGATGAATTTCAAGAAGTATATGCTGCTGTATTACTTGATCACCCTGAAATATTCTGGATGAATTCGTATCAAATTATTGTTAAACCATTTTCAGATAAGGTAAACACTAATAAAAAGATAAAACTATTTTATCATTATAGTGAACAAGAAGCAAAACAGATAAAAGAGAAAATAGAACCTGAAATTAGTAAACTTGTTGATAAGGCTTCAAAACTGAATACTGACTATGAAAAAATTTTATATGTCCATGATACAATTATAACTAATACCGATTACATAGATAGTGACAATAGAAAGTCTTATCAAACTTTAGTTTCAATCTTTGATGAACATAAAGCTGTTTGTGCAGGATATACATATGGATTTAAATTAGTTATGGATAGATTAGGAATCAAAACAATATCTGTTAGAGATGTTCAAAATAAAGATTCAGAAACGAATCACATATGGAATATGGTATATCTTTATGAAAAGTGGTATAACATTGATTTAACTTGGGACGATATACGTGACAATGATAGTGAGATAATATATAATAACTTTCTAAAAGATAACGAGACGTTCTATAAAACACACCGAATACAAAAAAATATTCCTATAAATGATTAATGATTGAGATACTGAAATAATAGGTAAGGGGGAATAAAATTCTCTCTTATTTTTCATATTTATTCTCGAACAACTGTTTACAAATAAAAAATAATGTGATAGAATATCAGATAAAAAGAACTATTGTTTGGAGGTGCGAAAGTTGGATAATAAATATCAAAATATCTATATAGCAATTGATTTAAAAAGCTTTTATGCTTCTGTAGAATGTCAAGAAAGAGGTTTAAATCCACTTACAACAAATCTAGTTGTTGCTGATAGTAGCAGAACAAGTAAACGGAAAAGCTGAAGAATATGAAAATAGAAGAACAACAGGAATAAATATGCTTGGAGATAACATTATAGATATAATACCTGCTAATAAAGAAAAATTTCAAGTTGGATAAAAACGGTGGAGTAGGGGGGAATAGAGGATTTTTTAAAATTATAAATTGTAATTTTTTAAAAAATAAATTACTAAATGAAAATTTTAAAAAATTAATTCTAAAAATATAAAATCGATAAATAAAAAATAATTTTAAAATTTTTAGTAAAAATTAAAAATTTATAAATTTAAAATTTAATTTTAAAATTTGAATTTAAATTTGTGCAATGTTAAATTTTAAATGTTCGATTTATAATTCTAAAAAACGAACATTTGTTATTTGATAAATTTTTTATAATAAAATCTATAATTCTTATTTACATTTTTGTGTTTATATGGTATAAATTATTTATAATAGATTTAAATGGAGGTAATTTTTATGAGAAAAAGCAATAATAAAATTAAAGCGCTTTTTTCTATAATTGTAATGTTAACAATATGTATTATATGTACACAAAATTATGCAATTATGGCAGAAAAAAGAGAACATAATTCAGTAAGCTATGGAATAGGAATATTTCTTCAAATATGGCAGTGGTTACAATATATAATTCCAATAGTATTAACTACAGTTTTAATTATTCTAAATCAAAAAAAAAATAATTTTAAAAAAATAATTATGTTTTTTTTAATAGGAATAGTTACATTTGGTGCATGTTATCTTACAGGAGAACTTGTCCTAAAAAATAGTGAATATAAATATTATAGCAGTGGTAGGATGGACATGATTACATATAACGGAAAAAATATATATGTACATAAATAAGAAATTAATAATTTATTGGAGGGTACATGAAAAAATATAAGATTATATCAATTTTTCTTTTAATTGTCGCTTTTGCATCTATATTAATAAATATATCATTGCTTTTTAAGAATTATACTGTTGTTGCAGACGCAGAAGAAGAAATTGAAAGAAAATGGTTAATAAAAAAAGAAGCTATCCCATTTGATTTAAGTAGTGCAATTAAAATTGATATAATTCAAACATATCTAAATTTTTCACCAGAAATCAGAGTAAGAAATATTGATAATGGTAGTCAATATATTTTAACTATAAAATCAAATATGTCTGTTGATGGTTTAAAAAGAGAAGAAAAAGAGTATTTTATAGATAAAGAAGAATATAATATTTTATTAAAAAAGCAAGAGGGAAATACTATTCATAAAACTAGATATCAAATAAAATATGATGGGGAAATATATGAAATAGATATTTTCCATGACCAATTAGATGGATTAGCATATCTAGAAATTGAATTTGAAAATGAAGAAAAAGCTAAAGAATTTGTTACTCCTGAATGGGTGATTAAGGATGTAACTGATAATATAAATTATAAAAATGGATATTTAGCACGATATGGAATCCCAAATGATATACAATAAATGTAATTTTTTTAGAGCTGTTCTCAGCTCTTTTTTGATAACAAAAAAACAAAAAGTAGGAGAGAGGTGCTATTTTTAAGAATTAACATTTTAAAGATTTAATAATAAAAATGATTTTAAGACAAAATTTTATAATCTTACAAAGTTTTTTATAAAGAAATTATAAAATTAAATTATAAAAATGAATTTAATATTAAAATAAAAAATCTGAAATTTTAAATTTTGAATTTCAGATTTAAATTTTTATAATTATAAATTTATAAATCG
>OCVV011328153.1_pt1 | contig 21562 bp, 18 predicted proteins | sample 1539721 | NCBI WGS metagenome assembly OCVV01 (sample SAMN02144230, study PRJEB22623) | gut metagenome | biome: sheep rumen | host: Ovis aries | place: New Zealand
TCTGGAAATAATGATCCCGATAATGATGATCGCCACGCCGATGACCTTTCGGCGGGAGATTTTTTCTTTCAGAATAAAATATCCCATGAGAAAGACCCAGATAAATATGGTAGCTGTAATACAGGGCATGACAGACATAGGTACGTGGATCAGAGCAATCTGATTGATGGCCAGTGTCAGAAAAAGGAGCCCGTAAGACAGGATCACTCTCCAGTTGAGAAACTTCCAGATAAAGCTCTTATTTGTGGTCTGATTGGCCTGCATCTTCAGCAGGATCTGGCTGAAGGCAGAAAGGAAAGTACCCAGGATGGCCAGACCATAGCAAAGCTGGGGAGAAAAAAGCTCAGAACTCATCAGACATACTCACCACCATTCCAATTGTAATAACCACGATTCCGATGATCTGCTGCAGAGTGATTGTTTCACCGAATATCAGGATGGCCCAGACAAAAATCAGGATATAACTGATACCTCTGCGCAGATAAGCTGTTGTCAGAGGAAGACGTTCCAGAATCAGCTGCCATATGACTGCGTAGACGCCAAGCAGGACGACCGCGATGATGAACCAGACGAAATAGCCGGTGGAAAGAAATCCGTATCTGCCGCCGATCTTCAGGCAGGCGCTGGTCAGACTTTCCAGAAATATAGCAATAAAGGCCAGGATAAAGACATTCCGCTTGTTATCCAGAAAATGATTCATGCGCCGGCCTCCTTGTCCCGCCGGCTGCGGCCGGGCGCGTTATAGGTCTGGCGGATCACGAACTGGGGCGAATTATTGAGAGATATATAGATCCTGCCGATGTATTCGCCGATCAGTCCCAGCATGAACATGATCATACCGCCGATAAACAGGAGCATGGCCATCAGGGAGCTGTAGCCGATGGCTGTGGTCGGGACCAGCAGCTTATGAACGACCGTATAGATGACCATCAGGGCGCCCAGAAAGGCAAAGAGCATGCCGCAGGTAGTCGCGATCCGCAGAGGTTTTACGGAAAAAGCGGTAAAGCTGTTGAGCCAGAGTGCGAATGACCTGCGGAAATTGTAATGACCGACGCCAATTGTACGTTCCCGTTCTTCCATTTCCACGTTGCAGACCCGTTTGGTGGACCGCAGCATCAGGCCGGACATATAAGGGTAGGGATTGGTATATTTAATAATCTCGTCACGGACAAATTTCCGCATGACAGAGAAATTGGAGAATTTCAGATCCCTGGATTTACCCAGCAGCCAGGTGGCCACGCTGTCATTGACATAGGAACCGAAGTTCTTGAAGCCGGACTGTTTCTTTTTGGGATATTTGGCAATGGCAACATCGTAATTGCCTTCTGTCAGCGGCGCCATCAGGTCCCAGAGCCGGTCGGCCGGACACTGCTGGTCATCATCTATAAAGACGACATAATCCCCTTCCGCGAAATGACAGCCGCACATCAGCGCGTTATGACGGCCGCCGTTCTTGGCCAGGTCGACTGCGATGACCTTCGGGTCAGCAGCCGCATATTTGCGGAGTACGTCCATGACACCGTCCGGGGAGCAGTCGTTTACAGCTATGATCTGATAATCGAATGCCGGCTTCTGACGGACAATATCCCGGAGCTCATCAATGACCAGGCCTATAGAACCTTCGCTGGCGTAGCAGGGAATAATAAAACTAATCAGTTCTTGTTGTTTGTTCAATGGCTCAGTCCTTCTTAAAATATTCTTTGACCAGGCGGATGACCGTCTGCAGGTCCTCTTCTGTCATTCCGTAGTACAGGGGGAGACGGACCAGCCGGTCGCTTTCGCTGGTGGTATATCTGTCCTTACCGTGGAAGCGGCCGAAACGATAGCCGGCCGGGGAGGAATGAAGGGGTACATAGTGGAAAACGCAGGAGACCCCGTTCGCTTTCATATATCGGATGAAATCTGTGCGCTCGGCCAGATCCCGCAGTTTGATATAGTACATATGGGCGTTATGGACACAGTCCGCCGGAACGGTGGGCTGTTCGATCCTGCCTGCTTCCGCCAGAGGGCGGAGAGCCTCATTGTAGGTATTCCAGACGTGCAGGCGGGCCTCATTGATCATGTCAGCCTGCTGCAGCTGGGCCCAGAGATAAGCGGCGTTCATGTCGCTGGGCAGATAGCTGCTGCCGTAATCGACCCAGGTATATTTGTCGACCTGGCCGCGGAAGAAGCGGGCACGGTTGGTACCCTTTTCGCGGAGAATTTCGGCTGCTTCCAAAGCCCATGCATGGTTAATGACCAGAGCGCCGCCCTCTCCCATGGAATAATTCTTGGTCTCGTGGAAAGAATAGCAGCCAAAGTCGGCGATGGTACCCAGCGCCCTTCCTTTATAGGTGGACATCACACCCTGGGCAGCATCTTCAATGACTTTAAGCTTGTAACGGGCTGCAATATCCATAATGGTATCCATTTCGCACGCGACGCCCGCGTAATGGACGGCGATGATGGCTTTGGTGCGGCCGGTGATGGCATCCTCGATTTTGGTCTCATCAATGTTCATGGTATCCGGACGGACATCCACAAATACAGGCACGGCGCCGGTCAGGACAACGGCGGTCGCGGTGCTGGAAAAGGTATAGCTGGGGAGAATGACTTCATCCCCGGTTTTCAGACCGCACAGGAGCGCTGCCATTTCAAGGGCAGAGGTTCCGCTGGTCGTCAGGAGGACCTTGCTGGCCTTGAAACGGTCTTCGATCCAGGCGTGGCATTTCTTTGTAAAAGCGCCGTCACCGCAGATCTTATGGGCGTCGACTGCTTCCTGGACATATTTCATTTCTGTTCCGATATAAGGAGGGACATTAAAAGGTATCATAAACTCTCTCTTTTCTTTAAACTGGTGCAGGGAGCAGAAGGCAGGAATGGACTTCCGTTCCGAAAGCCGCGTCAGGAAAGGTCCGGATCAATTATCAAAATCTCCGACACAGACAACGACCATGTCTCCCACATCCCATATTTCATAGGCGTGCATTCCCCGGGCCTGACAGCCGTTCCAGTATTTGCTGTAGGTCTCGGATTCAACATCTTCAAAAACATCTATATCATATCCAAAATAGGACAGATATTCATCCATCAGCTGTCCTTCGAACTGCCTTCTGTAGAACTCTATGGCAGAGGACAGGTTGGTGTCAACATATTTGACATGGGTCTCGGTATAACCGGGATCGATGATCTCCCTTGCCTGAAAATACAGGCGGCCGTTCCAGCTGTCCGGATCCACTGTGATCTGGCGGTCTGTCCAGCGGCTGTAATGGGTGGGGCCGACAAAGGTCACTTTGCGGCCATAGTACTGGGAGACCAGGGTCTGTCCCAGCATGCGGATCTGCGCCGCTTCATTCTCAGACCGCAGGTTATCCAGGGACAGGATCATGTTCAGGTAGGCGCTCTGCCGCCAGCACAGGAAGAGCAGTATCAGTACGGCCCCCCTGTAGACGCCCCGGGGAGCTGACTGGAATTTCGCCAGCAGCAGATACAGGGTGAAGCCTGTAAAGACCGTCAGGGTCAGGGCTGTCCGGTAAGGCATGGGCGTGCCCTGGATCAGGGTCTGGAAGAACAGGGACAGTCCGATAAAGAATCCCAGCAGCAGGGGCAGCAGGCTCTTTCTGCGGACACAGAGTACAATAACCATGATTATAAAGAGAATCACGCAGATGTCAAATATTGTGATCGGAAAATAAACAAGACCGTTCACGCCGTACCATCTGGCGGATTTCCGGACCAGGGTAACAAGCTCTTTACGGGTCAGAGGCCAGGCAATCTGGGTGTCTCCCCGGAAGGAACGCTCCAGGTGCAGCAGGAGCATGATCGCCTTGCCGACCGCGAACTTGATAACAACGCCCAGGATCAGAGGCAGGGCAAACACCAGTCCCTCCGGGAACCAGCCATAAGCTTTATAAAGGCCCTTTTCCTGTACGCAGTATTTATAGAAAAGGATGCAGAGGACGGCCGTCACGTATACGAACATGAGCGACTCGCCGCTGGCAGCCACAAAAGCAAGAATAAGAGAGTGCCAGAGCAGGTTCTGCCAGGTAAATTTGGGGCGGCATACCTGACTGAGCAGTACCAGGGCGACCAGCATGAAGCAGCCGGGCACGATAATTGTGGCACCGCAGGTGTATTCCCAGATTTCATTGATCAGGGGATAGGTAATCAGAAGGCCTGCCGTAACGGTATAGGTCCAGACATTTTTCCGGTCTCCGGTCAGGTGGTACAGGACGCAGCAGGCCAGGGCGGCTGCCAGCATCATGAAATGAATGGACAGGAATTTGTCCAGATAAGGGGTGCATATGGCATAGGTAGTCATCTTTTTCCAGATTACGCCGCCCCAGCGGTATTCGCTGAGCCAGATATTGCCGTCAACATAGAGTTCCGTGGCCAGGTCATCTATGCTGACAGTCCGGTTCATGATGGAGAAGCCAAAAGAAGCCCAGGTCAGGAAAAAGACCGGCATCCAGAAGCGTTTCTTTCTGCCAATATCGTTATAAAAATTTTTCAGGACCTGTTTCATATAAATAAGAGTTTCCTTTCTGTTCTAATATATGCCAGTCACTGCATAAAATACATACAGTTAATAACATTATACTATCAGACGGACCGGATTTTAATCCGTTTTTTCAAAGCCGGCCCAGGATTTCATAAAATGTTAAGGATATTTCACAGTATATACATGTTTTTTTTCGTAATCTGCGTTACAATAGGAGAGGTTGATATAGTAGTTATATAACAGGTAACAATATTATATATGTGGAGGAATCCTATGAAAGAAATAAAACCACCCCGGAAATCGTTAATGATTTACTGGGTTACCGTCATTGCCGTTATCCTGCTCTTTAATGTGTTTGTGGAGCCCATGCTCAGTTCTGTCAGCATCAAGGAGGTGGATTACAATACCTTCATTACCATGACAGAAGAGAAGGAGATCGCGGAAGTCGAGATTGCCGGCAATCAGATCCTGTTCAAAGACCAGGAGGGCAATTATTATAAGACCGGCCCCATAGAGGACCCCGGTCTGGTAGACCGCCTGCATGAGAACGGCGTTGCCTTTAAGAGCCAGATCATACAGCAGGCATCTCCGATCATGACCTTTGTGCTGAACTGGGTCCTTCCCATGGTCATCTTTTTTGCTGTCTACCGGATGCTGTCCAAACGGATGATGGACAAGATGGGCGGTGCCAATTCCATGATGTTCGGCATGGGCAAAAGCAACGCCAAAGTGTATGTCAAATCCACGGAGGGAATCCGTTTCTCGGACGTGGCCGGAGAAGAGGAAGCCAAGGAAAACCTGCAGGAGATCGTGGAATATCTGCATGATCCCGGCAAATATAAGGAGATCGGTGCCTCCATGCCCAAGGGCATTCTGCTGGTGGGCCCTCCCGGAACCGGTAAGACCATGCTGGCCAAGGCCGTGGCCGGAGAAGCCAGTGTGCCCTTCTTTTCCATGTCCGGTTCGGAATTCGTCGAGATGTTCGTCGGTATGGGCGCCTCCAAGGTAAGGGATCTCTTCCGGCAGGCCAAGGAAAAAGCGCCATGCATCGTATTTATTGATGAGATCGACGCCATCGGCAAAAAGCGTGATTCCGGAAATTTCGGCGGCAATGACGAAAGAGAGCAGACCCTGAACCAGCTGCTGACGGAAATGGACGGCTTTGAAGAGAATCTGGGCGTCGTTATTCTGGCGGCCACCAACCGTCCGGAATCCCTGGATCCGGCCCTGACCCGTCCGGGACGTTTTGACAGGCGCGTGCCGGTTGAGCTGCCCGACCTGAAAGGCCGTGAGGATATCCTCCGGGTCCATGCCCGCAAGATCAAAGTAGCTGAGGATGTGGATTTCAACAAGGTAGCCAGAATGGCAGCCGGCGCTTCCGGCGCGGAACTGGCCAACGTCGTCAATGAAGCGGCCCTGCGGGCCGTCCGGGACGGCAGGAAATATGCCACCCAGGCCGATCTGGAGGAGAGCATCGAGGTCGTTATTGCCGGCTATCAGAAGAAGAACGCCATTCTGTCCGATAAGGAAAAGCTGATCGTGTCCTATCATGAAATCGGCCATGCGCTGGTGGCAGCCATGCAGACCCATTCAGCTCCGGTACAGAAGATCACGATCATACCCCGTACTTCCGGCGCTCTGGGCTATACCATGCAGGTCGAGGAAGAGGGCAATCATTACCTGATGAGCAAGACAGAAATGGAAAATCAGATCGCCACCCTCTGCGGCGGCCGCGCGGCGGAGGAGGTAGAGTTCGGCTCCATCACCACCGGCGCTTCCAATGATATTGAAAGAGCCACCCGGATGGCCAGATCCATGATCACCCGTTACGGGATGAGCGATGATTTCGGCATGGTCGCCCTGGAAACGGTCAACAACCAGTATCTGGGCGGAGATACCTCTCTGGCATGTTCCGCAGAGACCGCGGCCCTGATTGACAGGAAGGTCATTGAACTGGTCCGAACCCAGCATGAGAAGGCCCGGCAGATCCTGACCGACAATAAATACATTATGGATGCTCTGGCAGAGTATTTATATAAGAAGGAAACCATCACCGGCGATGAATTTATGCTGATCATCCGGGAACAGACCCGTCAGAGACAGCTGGATGTCCGACAGGCTATTGCGATTCCGCCTGCCGGGGAGGCCGGGCCTGCGGAAGAGTCCGGACAGGCAGAGGCTGGCGCGCCGGAGGAGACCTGAACCGGGACAGGACAGGTACAGAAGCCGGGTACTGCTGCCGGGATTTCCCTCAATGGTCTGAAAAGAATTGTCTTAAAGAAGCCGATATGATATCATACTTGTCGAAAAACAAGTAACAGATCATTGTTAGATCACTGCAAAAGGAGTGAAAAAATGACAGAGCAGACAATTGAATTCAGATATGATACACAGCTGCTGATCGAAGGCGAGAACCTGGACGAGGATGAGATTTTTGATTATATCTCCGAGCATTTCGAAGGTGACAGCCTGCTGGCAGTAGGCGATGAGGATCTGATCAAGATCCATTTCCATACCAACGAGCCCTGGAAGATCCTGGAATACGGCAGGAGCCTGGGCGAGATTTATGATATCGTTGTGGAGGATATGGACCGCCAGAGCAGAGGCCTGAAAGGCTGACATACAGACACACGAAAACGGAGCCTGCGGGCTCCGTTTTTTTACTGCGTTTTTCTTTTCTCCATACGCTGACGGTCGCATTCGATCCATTCATCCAGCGTCAGAGGCGTATAGTCAGAATACATGCAGAAGCAGTTGATCAGGTTACAGGGAATATGGAAGGGATGGCCGCTGCGGTCATAGCGGACTGTGGACCGGATCTTTTCCTGGAAGTCTTCGATCAGGCGCTGATCGACGGTATCATGGACATGACCGTAGAGCATGTAAGTCTGGGGACGGCCGTCTTCCATCAGCTTGTACTGACCGTTATAGCAGAGGATCGGATAATGGCAGAGGATGACTTTACGGCGGTTGTCACGCAGCTCTGTATAGGGCCGGATCCATTTGAAGCGGGAAGCGCTGTAGCCTTTTTTGGTCCCGTACCGGTCATGGTTGCCCTGGATCAGGCAGAGATGACCGTTGAGCTGCTCCAGAAGCGCCGTACTCTCCTCTGCGGTTCCGAAGGACAGATCCCCAAGAATAATGACTTCATCATTCCATCGGACTTTTTGATTCCATTTCTCAATCATATAGGCGTTCATTTCCGTCACATCGGCAAACCCTCTGCAGTCCATCTGGTGATTGATGTTGGCGTGATAGAAATGACAGTCGGCGATATAGTATCTCATAATGTACCGGTCCTTTTTGACAGGTCTGCGCCTGCCGCCGGAAGTTTCCATACAGCGGATGCGCGCATATATGTTTAGAATAGCAGACAGATTTCTGAATGGCAAGGTAAATGGCGGATCTGTCAAGACATATGTACGGATAGGAATACAGGAGCGTAAAATAGTCCGGGAAAAGAGGTGTTGGCAGTTGACAATACCCCTCTGGGGTATATAATAAGGAAGGATACCCCGGAGGGGTATAATTGGCTTACAGAAGAAAGAAACGTCCGGCCGGCAGGGAATACCCGCGCCGTCTGGCGCAGCACCATATAGCTGTCGATCAAGAAAGGAAGGAAAAAGATGTCCGGTGAGCATGTGAATGACCATACAGAGATTCCGGCCGGAAGCGACGTCCCGGGAACGGAACAGGAAAACGGCTGCTGCGGCAGTGACCGTCATAAAGTCAGGTCTGAAAAGGAATACAGGGATTTGATGAACCGGCTGAGCCGGATTGAGGGACAGGTAAGGGGCATCCGCAGAATGCTGGAGGATGACGCGTACTGTATTGATATCCTGACCCAGGTATCCGCTGCCAACGCAGCGCTGAACAGTTTCAGTAAAACACTGCTGGCCAATCATATCCGGACCTGCGTCGCGGAAGATGTACGGGAAGGCCATGAGGAGAAGCTGGATGAGCTGCTGAAGACTCTTCCCAAACTGATGAAATAAGGTTTTTTCGGGCAGAAAGCAAGGAGGAAAGATGGAACAGTATACAGTAACGGGCATGAGCTGCGCTGCCTGCCAGGCCCGTGTTGAAAAAGCGGTGCGGAAGGTACCGGGCGTGACGGACTGCAGTGTCAGTCTGCTGACCAATTCCATGGGCGTAGAAGGGACTGCTTCCCCGGAACAGATTATTGCGGCTGTGGAAAATGCCGGCTATGGCGCCGGGATCCGGGGCGCCGGCGATACCCGGAAAAGGGGCAGTCTGTCTGCACGGATTGCGGAAGAAGAGGAAGCCCTGCGGGACAGGACAACGCCGGTCCTGAAGAAACGGCTGCTGGCTTCGGTGGGATTTCTGCTGGTCCTGATGTATTTTTCCATGGGACATATGATGTGGAACTGGCCCCTGCCGCCCTTTTTTGAAAACAACCATGTGGCTATGGGCCTGGTGCAGCTGCTGCTGGCGGGCATTATCATGGTCATCAACCAGAAATTTTTTATCAGCGGTTTTAAGAGCCTCTTTCATGGGGCGCCCAATATGGATTCGACCATCGCTCTGGGATCCGGTGCGGCTTTTATTTACAGTACGGTCATGCTGCTGGCAATGACCCGGGCGCAGGCGGACGGAGACAGCGCCAAAGTCATGGAATATATGATGGAGTTCTATTTTGAATCCGCAGCCATGATTCTGACCCTGATCACCGTCGGGAAGATGCTGGAATCCTATTCCAAAGGCAAGACGACCAATGCGCTCCGGAGTCTGATGAAGCTGGCTCCGGAGACAGCCACTGTGATCCGGGACGGCGCGGAGATGACAGTCCCGATTGACGACGTCCGGGAGGGAGATATTTTTACCGTCAGGCCCGGTGAAAATATACCGGTCGACGGTATTATTCTGGAAGGCAGCAGTGCTGTTAATGAGGCGGCCCTGACCGGAGAGAGCATTCCTGTGGACAAGGAGGAGGGAGACAGTGTTTCGTCGGCTACGCTGAACCAGTCAGGCTTCCTCAAATGCCGGGCCACCCGGGTCGGAGAGGATACTTCTCTGGCCAGGATCATTTCCATGGTCTCGGATGCCGCCGCGACCAAGGCGCCTGTCGCCAGGCTGGCGGATACGATCTCCGGCTATTTTGTACCGGCCGTCATCGGAATCGCGCTGGTGACCCTGGCCGCCTGGCTGCTGGCCGGACAGACGCCCGGCTTTGCCCTGGCAAGGGCCATCTGTGTGCTGGTGGTCAGTTGTCCCTGCGCACTGGGGCTGGCCACGCCGGTCGCCATCATGGTCGGCAGCGGCCTGGGCGCCCGTAACGGCATCCTGTTCAAGAACGCGGAAGCCCTGCAGGAGACCGGAAATATCCAGATCGCGGCCCTGGATAAAACGGGGACCATTACCAACGGACAGCCCCGGGTCACGGACCTGCTGCCGGCTGCAGGTGTGACAGCGGAAGAACTGCTGGAGAAGGCGTACGCCCTGGAACTGAAAAGCGAGCATCCGCTGGCCAACGCGGTCACTGTATATGGCAGAGAACAGGGGCTGACGGCGGACGCGGCCGATGATTTCCGGGCGCTGCCCGGGAACGGACTGACCGGAACATATCGGGGAAAAAAACTGACGGGAGGCAGCCTCAAATACATCAGCGGCCTGGGACCTGTGAGCGCGGCCGTCCGGCAGGAATGCCGGGATCTCTCGGAAGCGGGCAAGACCCCGCTGCTGTTCATGGAGGATGGAAAGCTGCTGGGCATCATCGCGGTGGCGGATACCATCAAGGAAGATTCTGCCCAGGCGATCCGTGAACTGCGCAATATGGGCATCCATGTCGTTATGCTGACCGGTGACAACCGGCGGACTGCGGAAGCCATCGGACGGGAGGCCGGCGTCAACGAGGTCATCGCGGATGTGCTCCCGGACGGGAAGGAAGCCATTATCCGCCGCCTGCAGGAGAAGGGCAAAGTGGCTATGATCGGCGACGGAATCAACGACGCGCCCGCTCTGACCAGGGCGGATATCGGCATCGCCATAGGAGCGGGCACGGACGTGGCCATGGACGCGGCCGATGTTGTTCTTATGAAGAGCAGGCTGACGGATGCTTCCGCGGCAGTCCGCCTGAGCCGGCAGACCTACCGCAATATTCTGGAGAATCTCTTCTGGGCGCTCTTTTATAACGTCCTGCTGATTCCGGTGGCGGCCGGCGCCTATGTTCATCTGCTTGGAATCACCATGGATCCCATGCTGGGTGCCGCGGCCATGAGCCTGTCCAGCTTCTGTGTTGTCAGCAATGCCCTGCGCCTGAACCTGTTCAGGGTCCATGATGACAGCCGCGACCGTAAACGGAAACATCCCGTGGAGACAGATGCGGAAGGATACCTCCTCCCGCACTTGTCCCAGGCGGAAGAAGATAACAGTCAAAAAGAAAGTGAGGAATCCGAAATGAAGAAAACCATCAGAATCGAAGGCATGATGTGTCCCCATTGTGAGGCTACTGTAAAGAAAGCCCTGGAAAAACTGCCTCAGGTCGACAGCGCCGAGGTCAGTCATACAGCGGGTACCGCCGTTGTCAGCCTGAATGCGGAGATTGAGGATGCAGTCCTGAAAGAGACCGTCGAAGCCAAAGATTACGATGTGACCGGCATCGAGTAATACGCAGGACCCGCGGTTTCCGCGGGAAAGACGACAAAGAGAATCCTCTGCAGAAAACCTTCCTGTCCGAAGGAAATCTGCAGGGGATTTTTTGATGCTTCGGATTCCAGGCCATGCGGACGGCGCAAAAAAGCCTTGACACACAGGAAAGACATTATTAAAATATGAAATCGAAATTCGTTTTCAAATTGAAAGAACAGGAGGCTGCCTGCGGCGGCAGAGAAAAAGATGGCAGAGAGGACCCGTTATAAAACAAAGCAGAAGGATCAGCTGACCGCCTATCTCCGGGACCGGTCCGGTGTACATGTGACAGCGGCGGAGATCCATAATGATTTCCAGAACAGAGGTGTGACCATGGGGATGGCCACCATTTACCGCCATCTGGATCAGCTGGTGGCGGACGGACTGGTCCGGAAATATATCATCGGCGCGACCGGCAGCGCCTGTTTTGAATATGTAGGCGAACGGGCGGATGATATGATCGACTGTTTCCATTGTAAATGTGAAAAATGCGGGAAACTGATCCATCTGCACTGTGATGAACTGAAGGAGCTGCAGAAGCATATCGATAAGAACCATGGTTTTGTCATTGATCCCATGATGACGGTCTTCTATGGAATATGCGGAGACTGCAGGATAAAAATACATGCGTAATACCGGGAATCAGAAAACAGACAAAAAACGCCAATTCAAAAAGCTGCCATATAAAATACTGCTGGGAACGGTCATCCTGGCCCTTTTCCTGCTGACAGGCTGCGGGGCGTCCGCTGCCGGGAAGGAAAAGACCGGCCGCCTGCAGGTGATCACCACCATTTTTCCCCCCTTCGATTTTGCCAGGCAGATTGCGGGCGGGCAGGCGGACGTCCGTATGCTGCTCAAGCCCGGTGAGGAGATCCATTCCTATGAGCCGACGCCCCAGGATATCCGGGATATCCAGAACTGTGACCTGTTCATTTATGTGGGCGGTGAGAATGATGTCTGGGTGGAAGAGATCCTGGAATCCATGGGCGAACAGGCCCCGGAGTCCCTGCGTCTGATGGATATGGTCGAGGTCTTCCGTGAGGAAACTGTAGAAGGCATGCAGGAAGAGAAGGGGGCGCACGATCACGGAGATGCCCATGGGGAGGAAGAGCACGATCATGAAGAGCATGCGCATGGGGATGAAGAGCATGGGCATGAGGATGAAGAGCACGATCATGAAGAGGAAGCAGATGAACATGTCTGGACTTCCCCTGTGAACGCGGCGGAGATCACCGCGCATATAGCGGAAGCCATGGCTGAAAAGGATCCGCAGAACGCGGCTTTTTACAGGGAAAACGCGGAGGCTTATATCGGAGAACTGAAGCGGCTGGATGAGAGCTTCCGCCGCCTGACCGAAGGCGCGGCCAGAAAGACCCTGGTCTTTGGAGACCGTTTCCCTTTGCGCTATTTTGCCGAGGAATACGGACTGGATTATTACGCGGCCTTTCCGGGCTGTTCGGCCGACTGCGAACCGTCCGCGGCGACCATGGCTTTCCTGATCGACAAGGTCAGGCAGGAGGGGATTCCGGTGGTCTTCAGCATCGAATTTTCCAATGGGAATATAGCTAAGGCTATATGCGAGTGTACAGACGCCGTACCCATGACCTTTTACAGCTGCCATAACGTGACGGCCGACCAGATGCAGGCAGGCGTTACCTATATAGATATGATGGAAGACAATCTGGCCGTATTGGAAAAGGCCCTGTATTAACGGCGGATATTTGAGGAGAATCCTGCATGAGCTTACTTGTATGCAAAAATCTTTCTTTCGCTTATGACGGCATGACGGTCGTACATAATCTGAACTTCAAAGTGGAACAGGGAGATTACCTCTGTATCGTCGGCGAAAACGGCGCCGGCAAGAGTACCCTGATCAAAGGCCTGCTGCAGCTGAAAAAGCCGTCCGCAGGATCCATAACCATGGGGGAAGGACTGAAAGCCTCGGAAATCGGCTATCTGCCCCAGCAGACCCAGATCCAGAAGGATTTTCCGGCCAGTGTCCGGGAAGTGGTCATGTCCGGCTTTCTGGGCGCCCACGGCCTGTCGCCCTTTTATTCCGCCTCTGAGAAGGAAGAGGCCATGCGGCATATGGAGGCGCTGGAGATCACCGACCTGTCCCGCCGCTGTTACCGGGACCTGTCCGGCGGCCAGCAGCAGAGAGTCCTTCTGGCCAGGGCTCTGTGCGCGACCCGGAAGCTGATCCTGCTGGATGAGCCCGCTTCAGGCCTGGATCCCGTGGTGACCCGGAGCCTGTATGATGTGGTGGAAAGGATCAATAAAAAGACCGGTATAACGGTCATCATGGTCTCCCATGATATACCGGCCGCCATGGAGTACGCTTCCAAAATCCTGCATCTGGGGAGCGACCGTCAGCTGTACTTCGGCAGCATGGACAATTACCGCCACAGCGCCGCCTATCACAGCTTCCTGGGCGGATCCGCGGTCCATATCTGGAAGCATGACGGGAAGCTTCGCAGTCCCCAGAAGAAAGAGCAGGCAGGAGATTAAAAATGTTCAGTCTAATCATAGAGATGTTTTCTTATCCATTTATGGTCAGGGCCCTGCTGGTAGGTTCCCTGATCGCCCTTTGCGCGTCTTTGCTGGGCGTGAGCCTGGTCCTGAAGCGCTATTCCATGATTGGCGACGGCCTGTCCCATGTGGGATTCGGCGCCCTGGCTGTGGCGACCGCCATGAACGCGGCCCCGCTGGCCGTAGCCATTCCGGTCGTAGTCCTGGCAGCTTTCGGCCTGCTGCGTCTCAATGAAAACAGTAAGATCAAGGGAGACGCGGCCATCGCCCTGATTTCCAGCGGATCGCTGGCCATCGGCGTGACGGTCATCTCCATGACGACCGGTATGAACACCGATGTCTACAATTATCTGTTCGGCAGCATTCTGAGCATGTCCCAGCAGGATGTAACGCTGACAGCCATCCTGTCCCTTGTGGTCCTGGCCCTGTTCATTTTCTTTTATCACAGGATCTTTGCCGTTACTTTTGACGAGACCTTTGCCAGGGCCACCGGTATGAACGCCGGCCTCTACAATATCCTGATCGCCCTGTTGACGGCGCTGGTCATTGTGGTGGGCATGCGGATGATGGGATCTTTGCTGATCTCCAGCCTGATCGTTTTCCCGGCCATGACGGCCATGCGCCTTTGCAGGACCTTTTTGTCCGTGATCCTGCACGCGGCCTGTATTTCGGTGGGCTGCCTGCTGGTGGGCATCACCATTTCCTATCTGTACGCGACGCCTACCGGGGCCAGTATCGTGCTCTGCAACATCGCTGTATTCCTGGTCTACAGCCTGATCGGCCTGGTCCGGGACAGAAACTGATCTCAAAAAATAATAAAGACCTTTGCCATTCCCTGTAAGGAACAGCAAAGGTCTTTTTGATGCGGATAAACGCTGCGGTCCGGGCGGTCAGCGCAGCTGCAGGATTACAAGGTGGTCATCCCGGTACAGCTCCTGATAGCCTTTTTGGGTCAGTCCGTCGGAAATGGCGGTCATATCCAGCGTACCCGGCGATTCCAGATTCAGGACCGCGTAGCCGTACGCATCCGCAGGACTGCCGTCCAGATAGCAGTTGATGCCCGCGCCGGCCGGGATGCCCAGCAGATGATTGGTCATATGGCCGTACAGGGCGATGGTATTCTCTTCCGCTGTCTTTCCCTTTTCCACCTGAATATACTGTTCAAAAATCTCAGCCTGGGATTTGATCAGGGCGGTACGTTCGCTGTCAAAGCGGTCTTCCAGGATCGAGGCCCTGAAATTGGGGATAAATCCGATCAGTCCGATCAGCAGCAGGACCGAGAGACGCTGCGAAACGATGGTGTCCTCCTCCCCCAGACAGAGCAGCAGGACCGCCGGGACAAAGGCGATATTCAGGCCCCGGATCAGGGTGGGCAGAACAGTTGTATACAGAAGGATAAAAGCCGCCAGGAAACCGGTCAGCATATACAGGGACGCCAGATACTGGGGCAGGCAGTCTCTGCAGCGGTAGTTCTTATCGATGCAGCGCAGGATCCTGTAACAGAGAAACAGGATCAGCGCGTAACAGGTCAGCAGGTAGAACATATAGCTGCCGAAGTGCTCGGACCGTCCCCGGATCAGGGCCATGGGACTGATCGTTTCCCAGGCAGGCTTCAGGCGGGCCTTGAGGAAAGGGAGGATGGCGGCCGGGCCGTCACTGCCCAGGGAAGAGACCAGGCTGCCGGTCAGGCTGACATTATAGGAAGCGCTGGTCTTCATTCTGATATAGAAGCATACCGCGATCACGCCCAGGGACAGGACCAGGGACAGGAGGACATAAAGGAACCAGAAGAGTTTTCCCCTGCCGCTGCCGGCCGTCAGCCGCCTGCCCAGACATAAGAACCATACGGGCACCGCGAGGGCAAAAAGGATATAGCAGGAAACACAGAACAGGATATAGAGGGGCGCCAGCAGGTACAGGATACTGTTATAAATGACACTGCCTTCCTTTGCCTGTGTCCACAGATACCACAGCATGGCGGCCAGAACAATGCCCAGGGAGAACCGGGTCGTTTCCGACATGGCGGTCAGGATATAGTTAAAGCTGGTATAAAAGAAACAGGAAGCCAGCAGCATCTTCAGCGTGCTGCGGAAGGAAGGCCTGGTGAACAGGAGAAAGAAGAAATTGGCCAGGCAGGAAAAGAGCAGGTTGGTATAGACCGGCGTCAGCAGGTCCATACCGGTGACAGCCGCGACGGGGGACATGGCCCAGACCATAAAAGGGCCCCAGGCGCCGAAGGTGCCGATGGCCGCATGACCGCCATTGTAACCGTAATAGCCCAGGGGGCTGCCGAAGGCAGCCGCGCTGCGGACCTGACAGAACCAGGAGATTTCATCGTTCCAGACCGGAATCGCGGCCCGGGGGTCCACCCTGTAGCACAGGCAGAGAAAGAGGGCCGTCAGCAGGGGCATCAGGATAAAGAGAATATATACGGGGATCCGCTTGAGATCCATTTTCGCGTCTTTCATGAAAAATACCGCCTTTCTGATGGACCGGCCGGAGCCGGCGCGTTTTCCGCAGCGGGGCCGGTCAGACCCCGTTATGCAGGATCAGAATGTAATAAAGGTAATAGATACCGGACAGTACATGCAGGGCCAGCAGGACGGAGGCCAGGACCTGGAGGAAAATATCCGGGCCGGATTTCTTCCTGCCGCAGGCCCACAGGGCCAGATACTGGCGTATGGCGCAGAACCAGAGATAGTACAGGGCCAGCATATAGCCCCAGCTGAAATTGCCGTGATATTCCCGGCTGCCTTCCTCCACCAGCAGCATGCGTTCCGCCAGGCCGGAAAGGAAGATCAGGAAAGCAAAGCCGTCACAGACCCGGAACTCCCGTTTCAGCAGGCTGACCAGCAGCATGAATAAAGGAAAAGCCGTGACCAGCAGCAGGGAAATACCGACATTGTCTGTATAAAAGCCCGCAGCCCGGAAGGGGGCTATGGATACGCCGCCGGCGTCTTTATTACTGCTGTAGAAAGCCCGGATATACTGCAGGATCATGACCGCCAGGGAAGGCAGGCACATCAGGAAGAACTGCAGGCAGTGTTTGAGATTGGCCCCTTTTGAATAGAAGAGCCAGATCAGCATGATCAGGAAAAGGGCCGGGTAATAGATCTGGACAAAGCTGGGCTTGGCCAGAGTGGACAGGACCAGCAGCAGGGCGGAAGGGATGACAATGGATGCTCTCGCGTTGCTGCGGAAGCGGTCCTCCTTCAGCCGGGCCAGTTCGATGGCTGTCAGGCCGAAGACCAGCAGGCCGATGGGCCGGACCATGTTGTTGGTGGGGTTGTGCCAGACATTGGGAGAGCCCTGTCCCAGATAAGGCAGTTTATTGAACCAGGGAACATAAATGGCCGCGGCTATGCCCAGCAGGATACACAGAAAAGCAGCCGCTGGCGGGGAAGGCTTCCTGGTAAGCCTGCGGACCAGATGGCAGGCGGTCAGATAAGTCAGGGCGTGGCAGGCACCGGTCACAAGTCCGGCAGCCCGGATGGTCTCCAGCCCCAGGGCCTGCCCGAGCACATGGACGCAGATATGCCAGAGCGGCTCAAAATGGCGGCTGATAAAAGCCCCGAAATGGGCAAAATCCACGGCGTCGGCAATGGCGATATGGGTCTCGAAATCGACACCCTCCCAGACGGCCTTATATCCCGCGTAAAAGAGCAGCAGGGCGCCCAGGATCTCCAGAGCCGCTGCCGCGGCAATTTCGCCGGCCCCGGTCCTGCGGCCGGTATCAGTATGCTTATTGACAGATGACATGATCATTCTCCAATCTTTGCCTTATATCCTGACGCCCGCACAGAACTCCCGCCTCCGCGGGCATCGTTTACTGCTTTCTATTTTAGCATAAAACACGGGATATTTTTCATGGAACAGACGGAGGGTCCGGTTCCTCCCGGAGGACCCTTTCCGGCTGCCGGATTTCCGGGAAAGCAGATCCGCTTTTGTAAATAATATGCCGGGACCGGGATTTGGGCAGCCTGTATGACTTGCATTTTGAGCGATGGTTCGCTACAATATTTATGGTTAGTCAAAATAAACTATATGAGCGCATACCGGACCGGACTCCCTGCTGCGAAACAGCCAAAAGCCGTATCCGGTGTGAGAAAGGATGTTTTTATGGATTATTTACAGATTGAAAAAGTCATCGGCCGTGAGATCATTGACTCCCGCGGCAATCCGACCGTCGAAGCAGAGGTCTATCTGGCAGACGGTACGATCGGCAGAGGAGCGGCTCCCTCCGGCGCTTCCACAGGTATCTTTGAAGCGCTCGAGCTTCGTGACGGCGACAAGAGCAAATATGGCGGAAAAGGCGTTTCCAAGGCTGTCGCCAACATCAACGAGCTGATCGCTCCCGCACTGGTAGGCGTAGATGCTTCCGATACCTATCTTGTAGATAAGGTTATGCTTGACCTTGACGGCACAGCAAACAAGGATAAGCTCGGCGCAAACGCGATCCTGGCAGTTTCCATTGCGGCAGCGAAAGCAGCGGCAGCGGCAGAAGGCATTCCGCTTTATCGTTTCCTTGGCGGTGCCCAGGCTACAACGCTTCCTGTTCCCATGATGAACATCCTGAACGGCGGCGCACACGCTTCCAACTCTGTTGATACACAGGAATTCATGATCATGCCTGCAGGCGCTCCCACATTCCGTGAAGCCCTCCGCTGGTCCACAGAAGTTTTCCACGCCCTGCAGTCCCTGCTGAAGAAGGAAGGCGAGACCACCGCAGTAGGTGACGAAGGCGGCTTCGCTCCCAACCTGAAGTCCGATGAGGACACTCTGGACCACATCTGCCAGGCCATCAAGGATGCCGGCTATGAGCCCGGAAAAGATTTCGTTCTGGCTATGGACGCTGCTTCCTCCGAGTGGAAAGACGAAGAGAAGGGCATCGGCTTCTACAAACAGCCTAAGAGCGGCCTTACATTTACTTCCGATGAGCTGATCGCGCACTGGGAGAGCCTGATCGACAAGTATCCCATCATCTCCATCGAAGATGGTCTGGATGAAGAAGACTGGGAAGGCTGGGTAAAGATGACCCAGAAGCTCGGCAACAGAGTGCAGCTGGTAGGCGACGACCTGTTCGTTACCAATGTAAAGAGGCTGCAGAAGGGCATCGATCTGGGCGCCGCGAACTCTATCCTGATCAAGCTCAACCAGATCGGTTCCGTATCCGAGACTCTTGAGGCGATCAAGCTTGCCCATAAGAACCATATGACAGCAGTTACGTCCCATCGTTCCGGTGAGACAGAAGACACCACCATCGCTGACCTGGCGGTCGCGCTGAACACCTGCCAGATCAAGACCGGCGCGCCTTCCAGAACCGAGCGTGTCGCCAAGTACAATCAGCTGCTCAGAATCGAGGAAGAGCTTGGCGCAGCAGCCAACTATCCCGGATTCAAGGCTTTCAACATCAAGAGATAATACAGGGAAAGCATTGCTTTCGGATTTAAATGAAAAGTCCAGAAAGACCCCCGCGGGAATTGATTCCGCGGGGGTCTTTCTGTGTATATAGCCGTTTACATAGAATCTGTCTCCGGTTCATTCCGGATGTGCCGGTTCTTACGATTACTTTTTGGTGACGCCGTCTCCGTAGATGGTGGTCCAGTCATTTTTCATGGAAACGGGGATCCAGTCAAATTCTTCACACAGAGAGAACATCTTGTCCGCCTTTTCCACATTGCCGTTCTCGCGCTCCGTATCATCGCAGCAGAGCATGAAGGCCAGGCTCTTATAAGGATTGCGGCTGGTCGTATATTCCGCCATGCTGGAATCGCCGGTGCTGTTGCCGAAGGACAGAACAGGCTGATCGCCGATTTCCTGGGCGATCACACTGACCTTGTTCATTTTGAGGTTCTTGATGATAAATTCACCGCCGAGAATCAGCTCGTCATCATCGTCAAAAACATAATCCAGACCGTTTACATCTCCCTGGTCTTTGGCGACCAGCGTCTCATCGGAACCGATGATCTGCCGGTTGGGGATATGCAGCGGGGAATCATAAACGATGCCGCGAACGATGAAACGGTCGGTACCGCTGACAACGTATACGGTAAAGTCATTGGCCTGCAGATAGTCCACGACCTGCAGCATGGGCTGATACCAGCCGCCTCCTCTGGTCATGCCGTCATAGCTGGGCATGGGGAGTTTCTTGAACTCCTGGATGTAGCTGTTGAATTCTGCCGGTGTCATACCGGAAAAGGAAGAGGCGATACATTTTCCATGGTCGACTTCCAGACCGGTGAAGGATTCGCCGGTTTCATTCTGGGTCACGATCTTCTGGGCAGTTTTCTTTTCGAAATCAGAAGCTTTGTCGATATAATCGGGATCTTCCAGGACACGGTGGACCAGCAGCGTATAGTCAAAATAGTTGGGATCTGTTTCACAGAACAGGGTACCATCCAGATCAAAAACAGCGATCCGGTGCTCTACGGGAATGAAATCCGGGCTGCTTTCATCCGTGACCGCTTCCACATAGGAAATCAGTGCCTGCTTCGCGGGCGCGTCCTCTGTCCATAAAGAGAGCATTTCCGCACCGGAGACGGCCGGCTCTTTTGCTTCCGCGGGCGCCTGCTCTGTCTGTCCCGCGGCGGCGTCTGTCGGTTCCCCGGTCTCGACAGCTTCCTGTTTGGTTTCAGCAGCGGCAGCCGCGGTCTGCTCCGCGCCGCCGGCGGCGTTCTGTTTGCTCCTGCCTGTCGCGTACAGGAAACTGACAATGACCAGCAGACAGATCGCTATGATGGCGATGGTACGCCAGATATTGCCGGAATTGTTTTTCTGTTCCATTTCATAGTCCTCCTTTAGTAACATATTTTCCCATCCGCCGGGCGGATGGAAGAATTTTTTCAGGGCAGGCAGGGGCCTTCTTTTGGCGGAAGGCATCCGGCCGGCCCTGTCTGCCCCTATTGTAGCGCATTTATCCGGGCTTTGCATTTATTATCTCTGTCTGTATACTGCTTCCCGCTGCCGGCGTCCTTTAGCGGAAACTGTTCTGCACCGTCGGCAGGATCCTGCAGGCGCGGAACAAAAATGCCGGGAGGATTCCGAAAACTTGCGGCGAAAACATCCTGTTTCCGGCGTTTTTTTACGAATTCGCAGCAGGGGTTTCGCAGTATTCGCGGATCGTTCTTGTTGGTCCGGAAAGGGCCTTTTTATAATGAATTTGCGGGAAGGTGCTGACATTCCCATGCGTAATGCGGAAAGGAGATGGCTGCGGGCTGTGATGGTCAGACAAATTTCGCTCCTGATTTATGCGGGCGGCGCGGCGGTCACCGACTGGCGCGGACACAAAATATATAATGTCTGGACCTTTTCCTTTATGGCCGTCGGATTTGTCCTGCGTTTTCTGCAAGGCGGGCCGGGCGCGCTGCTGCCGGCTGCGGGAGCTGCGGCCGGACTGATTCTGTTCCTTTTTCCTTTCTATAAAGCGGGCGGCCTGGGAGCCGGGGATCTCAAATATCTGGCAGGGATTTCCCTGCATATGGAGCTCCGGGCCTTTCTCTATTTCCTGTTTTTTACATTTCTGTTCGCGCTTGCGGGCGCGGCCGCCGGCTCCGGCGGCCGGCTCCGGGGCAGTCACAGGACAGGGATCGGTCTGCCCGCGCTGGTCTCTGTTCTCTTCTATCTGGGAGGTCTATACCCATGAATACATGTCTTGATGCTGCGGGGCCGTCTGCCCGGACGGCGGTCTCTGCAGCGATAACCGTCTGCGATTCTGAATACGTCTATGCCCTGCGCCTGCAGGAATATCTGCAGGGACAAAAGTTTAACGGCAATGCAGCAGTTTTCAGCAGCCGCGGCCTTCTGGACCGGAGCCTGCGGGAGGGAAAGACGGACAGTAAGGGAATCCTGGTCATCGGGGAGAGAGAATACCGGGAACGGCCTGTCGACTGGGATCCGGCCCGGATTCTG
>OCVV011358022.1_pt1 | contig 21562 bp, 13 predicted proteins | sample 1539721 | NCBI WGS metagenome assembly OCVV01 (sample SAMN02144230, study PRJEB22623) | gut metagenome | biome: sheep rumen | host: Ovis aries | place: New Zealand
CTTCATTCTGTACAATAGCAGCATGTCTACGGCAAAAATTTTACTGAACGGCCTTGAACGAAAGTACAAGGTGTATTCGCTGCTTAGTCCGCTTGTTATGGTGGGCGAAGTTGTTATGGAAACAGCAATCCCTCTTCTGATGTCGCGCATTATTGATGAGGGAATTGCTCATTCAAACCTTTCGTATGTAGTGCAAGTTGGCCTCCTTATGATTGGTATGTCCATTATTTCGCTTGCCTGTGGTGCTATGGGAGGACGCTTTTCTGCTGTTGCAGCACTGGGTTTTTCTCGTAATGTACGTCGTCGTCTTTTTGCAAAAGTTCAAGATTTTTCATTTGGTAATATAGACCATTTTTCTACTTCATCATTGGTAACTCGTCTTACTACCGATGTAACGAATGTTCAGAATACCTATCAAATGCTTATTCGTATGTGTGCGCGTGCTCCCTTTATGCTTGTGTCGGGAACTATTATGGCATGCATTATTAATGTAAAGCTTTCGACTGTATTCTTTGTTTCAATTCCCCTTTTAGCAGTTGTGCTTACGCTTATAGCCTTTGTTGCTTATCCGCGATTCCAGCTTATGCTTTCAAAGTATGACAATCTTAACAGTACTGTTCAAGAAAATCTTACTGCAATTCGTGTGGTAAAAAGTTTTGTTCGTGGACAGTTTGAACAGAAGAAGTTTGAAGCTGCTGCAGATGCGGTTCGTAAAACACAAGTTCGTGCAGAAAAAGTTGTCATCTTTACTATGCCCCTTATGCAAATGGTGGTCTACGCTTGTATCATTGCTGCTTTGTGGTTTGGCGGAAAAATGATTGTTGTAGGCGATCTTATGACAGGACAGCTTATCAGTTTTATTTCGTACATAACACAAGTGCTTATGTCACTGATGATGCTTTCTATGGTGTTCATAACGATGGTGCTTTCACGTGCAAGTATAAGTCGTATTGTTGAAGTTCTTTCAGAAAAAGCAGAAATTGTTCCTCCATCACAAAATGCACTTACTTGTGTTGCAGATGGTTCTATAGATTTTGATCATGTGTCTTTTAGTTATCACAAAGATCCTCAAAACTGTGTGCTTTCTGATGTAAACATTCATATTCCCAGTGGCGCTTTTGTTGGTATTATCGGCGGAACTGGTTCGTCTAAGTCTACTTTAGTTTCGCTTCTTCCTCGTTTGTATGATGTGCTCTCTGGTTCTGTTCGTGTTGCAGGTCACGATGTTCGTGATTACGATTTAGTTACGCTAAGAGACAGTGTTGCAATGGTGCTTCAAAAAAATGTTTTGTTCAGCGGAACAATTAGAGAAAACTTGCGCTGGGGAAATGAAAATGCAACTGAAGAACAAATGATTGCCGCTTGTAAAGCTGCAGACGCTTACGAGTTTATTCAGTCCTTTCCCAAAGGCTTCGATACCGATTTAGGACAGGGTGGTGTAAATGTTTCTGGTGGACAAAAACAACGTCTGTGTATTGCCCGTGCACTTCTGAAAAATCCACGCATTCTTATTCTTGATGACAGTACCAGTGCTGTTGATACTGCAACCGATGCTCGTATTCGTTCAGCCTTACGCAGCTGTGCTCCCGAAGCAACAAAAATTGTTATTGCACAGCGCATTGCTTCTGTTCAAGATGCAGATATTATTTATGTTCTTGACAATGGAGTTGTTAACGGCTCTGGAACTCATGAACAGCTTTTGCAGTCAAACGAGATTTACCGTGAAGTGTTTGAATCTCAACAGGCTGCAAATTAGAATTAGAATTTTTACTAGGAGAACATAATGCCGGGACCAGGTTCAAAAATGAAAGGTACTGCAAAACCAAAGAACGCTAAACGTACCATTTCTCGTATTCTTGCATATATGGGTGCATACAAAGCACTTTTTGGTTTAGTTATTATTGCCGTTCTTGCAAGTGCAGGTGCTACGGTTGTAGGTGACTCTATGCTTCGTCCTGCAATCGATGATTATATTATTCCCTTATATGAAAGGTGGGCTTCTGGGCAAACAATTGTTGCATCAGATTTTCTTCCCTTTCTTAAACTTATAGGCGTAATGATATGTGTCTTTGCAGGTGGAGCTTTTGCTTCTTGGCTTAACGCTCGTCTTATGCTCTACATTTCAACTAACGTGCTCTATCGCATTCGTAACGATTTGTTTGACGAAATGGAAGTGCTTCCACTTAAATATTTTGACAGTCATACTCATGGCGAACTTATGTCGCTTTTTACAAATGATATCGATACCTTGCGCGATATGATGAGTCAAAGTGTTCCTCAGTTGTTTTCAAGTTTTATAACTGTTGTTTCTGTTTTTGTTATGATGTTGGTAACCAGTCCGCTTCTAACGCTCATAATGATTGTTACTATGATTTTTATGATGATGCTTGCTGCGGTTATTGCAACAAAAAGTGCTGGTGCTTTTAGAGACCAACAAGCTGCAATCGGTGCGGTTAACGGTTATGTCGAAGAAATGACTGCTGGTCAAAAAGTGGTTAAAGTCTTTAACCGCGAAAAAAAATCGATTGAAGAATTTAATGTTCTTAACGACAAACTGTGTGAAGCGGGAACTCGTGCAAATACACTTGCTAACATTTTGTTCCCCATTATGGGAAACATGAGTCATATTCAGTATGCCTTAGTTGCAATAGTGGGAGCCTTCCGTGTTGTAGGCGGTCACATGGGCTTAGGAAGTATTGCAGCCTTCCTTCAGTATACAAGAAACTTTAGCCGTCCTATTACCATGATGAGTCAGCAAGTAAACGGAATTTTAAATGCCTTAGCTGGCGCAGAACGAATCTTTGCTGCTATTGATGAAAAGAACGAAATTGACGAAGGAAAGGTTTTACTGGTAAATGCGAGCGAAACACTGCCTTCTGCAAGTTCAGACAAGAAAGTTCATTTGGTTCAAGCTTTTGCAAATACAGGAGAGTGGGCATGGCGCATTCCTCGTTCACTGAATGTACAAGTTCAAGAGAATGCACTTGAAAGTTTTGCCGATGACAATGAACATGCGTTAGTAAAATTGCGTGGCGATGTTGTGTTTAAGAATGTAAGTTTTTCTTATGTTCCCGAAAAAGAAGTGCTTCATGGTATAGACTTACATGCGCTTCCTGGTCAGAAGATTGCACTTGTTGGTTCAACAGGAAGTGGTAAGACAACTATTACAAACTTACTCACCCGCTTTTATGACATTGAAGATTCTAAAGGAGAAATACTGTACGACGGTATTCCTATTAAGCAGATTGCTAAAAGTTCCCTCCGAAAATCGCTGGGCATGGTTTTACAAGATACTCATTTGTTTACCGGAACAATTCGCGACAACATCAAGTACGGAAATCTTGAAGCATCTGAAGCACAGATTCTTGCCGCTGCTAAACTTGCCAATGCCGACACTTTTATAACTCACCTTGAAAAAGGCTATGATACAGTCATTACGGGCGACGGTGGAAACTTAAGCCAAGGTCAAAGACAGTTGCTCGCTATAGCTCGTGCCGCAGTTGCAGATCCGCCTGTTTTAATTCTTGACGAAGCAACCAGTTCAATTGATACACGAACCGAAGCTCTTATTGAAAAAGGAATGAATGACCTTATGGAAGGAAGAACTGTCTTCGTTATTGCGCACCGTCTTTCAACAGTTAGAAACGCTCACGAAATAATTGTTTTGGAAAAAGGAAACATTATAGAACGCGGAAACCATGAAACTCTTATGCAGAAAAAAGGTCGCTATTACGATTTGTATACGGGAAAATTCGAACTGTCCTAAGGCCTTTTAACCTTGAACTAATTTGTTTTTGCCGCTCTCTTTTCCTGAATACAAAAGTTGGTCGGCTCTGTTTATAGTAGCAGCAATTGGTTCACCTGGATTGTGGAAAGCAATGCCTGCAGTAAGTGTAATAGTAAAGTGTTCTGACAAATAAGTGAATTTGTAATTGCGAGTTTCGCTCAGTAAAGATTCAATGTTGTCTACACATCTTTGGCGGTAGTCTTCGAGTTTACTGTCGTATTCTTGGACAATTAAAAATTCTTCTCCACCCCAGCGTCCTATGTGCATAATGTGATGATCTGCCATGTCTTCCATAACATGGGCTCGGTGCTTCATAAACTCAGAAATAATGCGAAGAACATAATCTCCTGCATCGTGACCGTAAGTGTCGTTTATTTTTTTAAAGTCATCAATGTCTAAAATTGCGGTAGAAAATCCACATTCTTTTGCCAGTTCTGCTTCATGTACTTTATCAAGAATATCGCGCATTTTATGACGGTTGTACAATTGTGTAAGTTCATCGTAGTCTGCACGCTCGTTGAGGTTTGTTTCTCGGTTCATAACTAAAGAAGTGTAAGCGTACATGCACAAAATAATAAAGCCAAAAATAACTGCACAGTTTGCAAGATAGCTTATATCTCGTACTTCTGGTTTTAGAAAGTAAATCGGTTTTATGTAGTAAGTAATGATTCTTAGTCCTAAGAACACCGCGGCGGCTAAAAAACTTGCAGCTTCGGGTAGTTTTCCTAAAAAGCGATTGTCGTTAAAAATATAGCGCATGTAAAAGGCTATAAAGACAATAGGCATGGTGTACATAGAAAATCCTGCATCCCAACCAATACAAAAAGTTGCGGCGCAGACATGTACAAGAACTTCAAGTATGGTAAGCGCAAGATATAAAAAGAGTTTTCGCTTTTTTAAGATGAATATGCTAAAAAGATAGAAAATAATGCTTACTGTGTTAAAAAAGAACATAAAGTAGACATGCTGAGAATAAAAGAAAAAGAGTAAAAAAGTGTGGACTGCAATAAGCGAAATGTTTGTAATTTTAAGTGCTCGACGCAATCCTTCTACTTTGTCCAAAGAAGCCATATATATAGTATAAACCCGCTTTTAGCAACTTGCAAGCAAAAAGTATACAAAAAAAACACAAGAGCCACCTGTTGAGTTTTAGTCTAAAAGTGGCTATACTACAGGGCATGAAAGCAATTGAATTGGAAAAGGCCTATAACCCCAAAGATTTTGAGGATAGAATTTATGGACAGTGGGTTTCCAGCGGCTGTTTTAAGCCTGCATCAGATGAAGCTTCTCCACTGCATCAGTCGTATCTTGCAAAAAAAGCAAAAAATCCTTCAGTAGCAAAATATACCGTCGTTATTCCCCCTCCAAACGTCACTGGCGTTTTACACATGGGACACGGACTTAACAATACCCTGCAAGATATCGTTGTTCGCTATCACCGTATGAAAGGTGACGATACTCTTTGGATTCCCGGAACCGATCACGCAGGTATTGCAACTCAGAATATAGTTGAACGTCAGCTCAAAAAAGAAGGTCTTTCTCGTAACGACTTAGGTCGAGAAAAATTCCTTGAAAGAACATGGGCTGTTAAAGACGATCATCATGCAACCATTGTTAAACAACAAAAGAAATTGGGCAACTCTACAGACTGGGGCCGCGAACGTTTTACTATGGACGAAGGTCTGTCAAAGGCTGTCCGTGATGTTTTTGTTACACTCTATGAAAGAGGTCTCATTTACAAAGGTCACTATTTGGTAAACTGGTGTCCTCGTTGTGGAACCGCCCTTGCTGATGATGAAGTTGACCATACCGACACTGCCGGAGCTATGTACCACATTTGGTATGAATATGCTGACGGTCCTGCTCCAGACGGAAGCACAAAAATAGAAATTGCAACTACTCGACCAGAAACACTTTTGGGAGATACCGCTGTTGCCGTTAACCCAGATGACGAACGCTATAAAGACATTGTGGGAAAGAAACTGAAGTTACCGCTCACAGACCGTACTATTCCGCTTATTGCAGACGCTTATGTTGACAAAGACTTTGGAACGGGTATGGTAAAAATTACTCCTGCTCATGACCCCAATGACTGGCAGGTGGGAAAGCGTAACAATCTTGAAGTAATTAACATACTTAATCCCGACGGAACATTAAACGAAAACTGTCCCGAAAAATACCGTGGCATGACTTGCGCAAAAGCTCGTGCTCTTATTATTGCAGATCTTGAAGAGCTGGGACTGTTTAAAGGCGAAGAAAAAATTACTCACTCGGTGGGACACTGTTACCGCTGTGGTACAGTAGTTGAACCTTACTTGAGTGACCAGTGGTTTGTAAAAATGAAGCCACTTGCAGAAAAAGCTCTTAAAGCATGGCGTGATGGAGACATTGTTTTTTATCCTCGTAAGTGGGAAAACACTTATACTCACTGGATGGAAAACATTCGTGACTGGTGTATTAGCCGTCAGCTTTGGTGGGGTCACCGTATTCCTGTGTGGTACTGTCAGTCTTGTGGCCAGACAATTGTAAGTCGCACCGATCCAGACAAATGCCCTCACTGTGGTTGTTCAAAAGAAAAACTCCAACAAGATCCAGATGTTCTTGACACTTGGTTTAGTTCTTGGCTTTGGCCTTTTAGTACTTTAGGTTGGCCCGAAAATACTGCCGATCTTGCAACATTCTATCCTACAACAGCACTGGTAACTGCTTACGACATTATATTCTTCTGGGTAAGCCGTATGATTATGGCAGGTCTCGAGTTTACTGGAAAAGCTCCTTTCCATGACATTTACATTCACGGTTTGGTTCGTGACCGCCAGGGACGCAAAATGTCAAAGTCTCTGGGCAACGGAATTGACCCGCTTGAGATAATTGACCTCTATGGCGCAGATGCTCTTAAGTTCACACTAGGCTATATGTGTGCTCAGGGACAAGATGTTTTAGTTGACAAAGACAGCTTTAAAATGGGTAGCCGTTTCTGCAATAAAGTATGGAATGCAAGCCGCTACATTTTGGGTAATCTCGAAGGCAGAACGCTTATTCCCGTAACAGATGCAGATTTAACAGAACTCGATCGTTGGATTTATTCTTGTCTCGATACCGCAGTGCGCAATACTCGTGCTGCTCTTGAAGGATACCGCTATAACGATGGTGCTTCTGCAATTTACGAATACTTCTGGAACGACTTCTGTGACTGGTATGTTGAAGCTACAAAACTAAGCTTTAGAAATGGAGATGAACACGAAAAAGATAGAGCTGCCTCTGTTTTGCTGAATGTTCTTGAAGAAAGTTTGCGTCTTTTGCATCCCTACATTCCTTTTGTAACAGAAGAAATTTATTCAAAGCTTCCTCTTGCAGACCTTATGGAAAACCGTACAAAGGCAGGCAGACAGTCTGTTTTGTACAACGATGTTTGGAATGGACTTTTAGTAAATGCTTCATATCCTGAAGTTTGTGACGGACGTCTTGTTCCCGAAATTACAAAACGCTTTGATGCGCTTAAAGATTTAATTCGCAGTATTCGTGCTCTCCGTGCAGAGTGTGGTGTCGATCCAGCATCAAAGATTCATATTGCAATTCTTATTACACCTGGAACAGCAGCTGAAGTTATCCGCGAAAAAACAGATATGATTCAATTGCTTGCAGGCGTAAGTGCTATTGATTTTGTTGAAGAAAAACCTGCAAAATCAATTGGTACTGTAGGTCAAGGCTTCGAAGCATTCCTCTTGGTGGATGAAAACATCAACACTCAGCAGTTGATTGCTCGCTTTAACAAAGAAATTGCTTTAGAAGAATCAAGTGTTAAACGTAGTGAATCAAAACTGAACGGAAGTTTTGCTCAACATGCACCTGCCGAAGTAGTACAGGCTGAACGCGATGCACTGGCAGAAAGTAAAAGACGCATAGAAAAATTGCGCTCTTACCTTAACAGTCTGTAAGGGGTTGTAATGGCTAAGCAGTTGTATACAATGGCAACGGAGAAACCTCAGCAAATGGATAAGGAGCACATGCTGCAATTAAGTGGCATAACGCTCGCTCCGTATTTGCAATTGGCAACGACGCTTATAGGAAAGGCCCGTTATGCAGGCGGTAATATGTTCCGGCATCAGATAGATACCATGAGCATTCTTATTGACTACGGATACATTGACAGTGTTTTGCTTAAGGCAAGTTGTATTCACGACACCGTAGAAGATATACCTGACTTCGACCAGAATTTAATTCGTACGGCAGATGAAGAAGGGGAAGATGTGCTTAATCTGGTGCTGGAAGTTACTAAAAAGCCAGGACAACTTAAAAGCGACTATTTGCGGGGCATTATAGATAACGGAAGTCAAAAAGCAAAATTGCTAAAATGCGCAGACCGAATCAGTAACATGATAAGCCTCGGTTTTGTTACCAACGAATCTTTTATAGAACGCTATTGTGACGAAACTGAATTTTATATTTTCCCCATTGCCCTTGAAGTAGATTACAACATGTACCAAGAACTAATCGACTTAGTTATGAGTCGTCGTCAGTATCTAGAAGATTCCGGTTATTACGATAGAAATTCATAGAACTCACAAAACCCCCATACGGATATTGCAGATTTTTCTATTATGTGTTAGAATTACACTGATATAGAGTCTGGAGGATTCCGTGGAGTATACGTTAGAGAATCGTGCAAAGTTTAATAAAAAAGTATTTGGTTGGCTTTTGTTTTGTTACCTGTTTCCTGTCTTGGTTTTTGGCCCTGTTGCCTTGTTTACCGAATCTATAACTTCTTTTGAATATGTTTCTATAGCCTTTGATCCTCTGATGGATGTCATTGCGCTTTTTGCTTTTGTGGGAGTTCCTTGTCTTACTTATTTTATTTGGCTTAAAAAACTTGATTCTTATGACGGTTCAGATGCAGCGGTTCGCTCAACAAATAAGTTCTTCAAAGTCTGGTACATGGCAAACATTGTTTTGGTTACCTCATTTTATGCTTTGCTTGCTCTTTTAGTTGTTGTTCGTTGTAATATGAAAGGCATTCAGATTGCAGCTTTTGACAACAACTGGAAAAGTTACTTTACTTGGCTGTCTCTTTTGTTGGGAGTAGCATTTAGTTTTGCTTTGTTCGGATTTATTATGCTTCTTTCTGAATCAGAAAAAGCATTGTGCTGGCTTCCCCACAATAAAGAAGTTCAGATTATGGGATTCAATCAGCGTGCACTTACGGTTATGACTTTTGCTGTTGTTTCTTTAGTGATGATAATCATGCATGTTGTTTCTGTTCCCGAAAACCTCTTAAAAGGAACACAATATCTTTTAGTAAAAAAGATGGTGCCTATTGCAGTTACCTTTGCTGGTATACACCTTTTGAACATGTTCTTTACGGTCAAGGCTATTGGCGACAGTATTCAGGCAGTTCAAGATCATGCTGCACAACTGTCACAGAAAAATTACCAGCTTGAACCACTTAAAGTTGAATGTCGTTGTGAAATTGGTACTCTTGTTAACAATATCAATGAATTCCGTGAGACTACAAAAGCACTGTTAGAAGACATGTCTTCTTCTGCACGCGATTCTGTACTTACAGCAACCATGCTTAAGAGTAACCTTGATTCTGCAACAACCAACATTGACGAAATTTCAAAGAACATCGATATTGTTCAGTGTGAAATGGGAAATCAGTCTGCTGGCGTTGAAGAGTCAAATGCATCGGTTAACCAAATTGTTGCTCGTATTCGTGAACTGAACGAAAGCATTGAAGGTCAGTCTAGTGCTATTACCCAGTCATCTGCCGCAGTCGATGAAATGGTTGCAAACATTAACTCGGTAACACAGATTCTTGAAAAGAACACAGACGCTGTTAACCAGTTGGGTTCTGCTTCGGAAGAAGGTCGCGGTCGTGTTCAGCATGCAGCTGTTGTTTCAAAAGAAGTTTTGGATCAGTCTGCTGGTCTTATGGAAGCAAGTAAAATTATTCAGACCATTGCAAGTCAGACAAACCTTCTTGCTATGAATGCTGCAATCGAATCTGCACACGCTGGTGAAGCAGGTCGCGGTTTTGCTGTTGTTGCAGACGAAATTCGTAAACTTGCAGAACAGTCAAATACTCAGGGTAAGGCAATCAATACAAACCTTAAGACATTGTCTGAATCTATTACTCAAATTACCGAAAGTATTTCTTTGGTTCAACAGCAGTTTGATGTTATTTACGATCTTGCACAGACAGTTCGCTCTCAGGAACTGGTTGTTAAAAATGCAATGGATGAACAGAACGAAGGTAATAAACAAGTTCTCGAAGCCATGAAGAGCATTAACGATTCAACAACTTCGGTTCGCGACAGTTCTACCGAAATGCTTGAAGGTGCAGACCAGGTTGTTAAAGAAATGGAAGTGCTGGCAGAAGTTACTCGCCGTATTACCGACAGTATGCAGGCAATGAGCCACAGTATTGAAGGCATTACAAAATCTGTTAGAGAAGTTCAGAATAGCTCTGATCAAAACCAGAGCGACACTGAAAATCTTGCACAAAAGATTGATACTTTCAAACTGTAGTTTTAAGAAACTATCTGCGTTTTAAGTGTATGTCAAATCCGCATAAGGATTTGTTCAACTGCACAAAAGAAAGGGCTTTGTTTTCACCGGTTCCCGCATACTGTTGGGTTCCGTCTACGAGAGCAAAGCCTTTTTTGTTTAAGTAGAGCAGGGCTCTTTCTATATTGTTTGCTAGAATAGTAATGTGATTTTTTTCTTTACTTGTTGGCTTTAGAATTTCAAAATCGCTTCCGCAGAAAATTGAATCTTCTTTTTCGACTGGCAAAAAGCCAAAAGCCTTTAACAAAACAGTCGCATCTTGAACTTGACTTTCGTTTGTACTGTTCATGCCTACATGAGCAAATTCAAATCCTTGCAAAGAAAGTAATGCTCTTTCTGAAGCAAGTGTTATAGACTCCCAGTCTTGAGACGCAATGTTTTGCTTTGTTGCAATCCATGAACCACTTATGGCAATAACATTTTTCTTTTTTGCGTACAAAGTCATATTGTCTGCGTTAATTCCGCCGGTGGGCATAAACATACACTGAGCGAAGGGACCTGCAAAAGCATCAAGCACTTTTGTTCCCCCTAAAGATTCTGCAGGAAAGAGTTTTAAAACATGCAAGCCTTTTTTGAGTGCTTTTTGAATTTGACTTGCATCAGCAATACCTGGAATGACTGCAACATTGTTTTTTATGCACCAGTCAACAACTTCTTCATCGTAACCTGGAGAGACAATACATTTTGCTCCTGCACTAACAGCACTTTGAGCCTGTTCAACCGAAAGAACAGTTCCCGCAAGAACAAGCATGTCTGGACAGTGTTTGCTTATATTGCGTATGCTTTCTTCGGCAGCAGCAGTGCGATAGGTTATTTCTGCAATGTCAATTCCTCCGTCTAAAAGCGAGGCTGCCAACTGTACTGCAAGAGATGCATCTTCAAGCTGAATTACGGGAACTATGCCTGTGTTGCGTATGCGTTCAAAAACTGTATTCATAATTCTAGTATATCACGATTGCGTGCTTTGTGCTACAATAAAATCATGGACATTTATGAAGCAATCAATGCATTAACAGGTTATGGCCTTACTACAGGTCTTATTGAACAGGAAGATATTATTTACACTCAAAACCGCCTTTTGGAAACTTTACAACTTGATGGTTTTGAAAGCGCAGAAAAAGCAGAAAGAATTCCTGACACTAAGCGTGAAGAACTGGAAGGAATTCTTAAGGTTATGCTCGATTATGCTGCAAGTCATAAACTCATTGCAGAAGACAGTGTTGTCTATCGTGATCTCTTTGACACAAAACTCATGGGTTGCCTTGTTGCTCGCCCTTCTACTGTTGAACAAAAATTTCTTGAAGAATACAAAAAGTCTCCCGTGCAGGCAACTGACTGGTACTACCGTTTTTCTCAAGACACCGACTACATTCGCCGTTACCGCATTTGCAAAGATGTAAAGTGGAAGACAAAAACAGAATACGGTGATATAGACATTACAATCAATTTGTCTAAACCAGAAAAAGATCCCAAAGCAATAGCTGCAGCTCGGAATGCTCCCCAAGGTGGATACCCTGCTTGTCTTTTGTGTAAACAGAATGTGGGTTATGCAGGTCGCGTAAATCATGCAGCTCGTCAAAATCATAGAACCATTGCATTAAAACTTGCTGGTAAAGAGTGGGGTTTACAGTATTCGCCTTATGTGTATTACAACGAACACTGTATTGTTTTTAGCGCAGAACATACCCCTATGAAAATTTCTCGCGAAACTTTTATGAGTCTTTTTGATTTTGTAAAATTGTTTCCTCATTATACCATTGGCAGTAACGCAGATCTTCCTATTGTTGGCGGTTCTATTTTGTCGCACAATCACTTTCAGGGCGGTCGCTATGAGTTTGCAATGGCAAAGGCTCCTGTTGAAGAAACATTTTCTGTTCACGGTTATGATGATGTAACTTGTGGAATTGTTAAATGGCCCATGAGTGTTATTCGTTTAAGTTCAACAAACTCAGATCGCATTGTCTTGCTTGCAGATAAAATTCTTTCTGTGTGGAGAGCCTACACTGATGTCGAAGCCTTTATTTATGCAGAAACTGACGGTGAAAAACATAACACAATTACACCTATTGCTCGTATGCGCGATGACCGATTCGAACTTGATTTAGTTTTGCGTAACAACATAACTACCGATGAACATCCGCTGGGAGTTTTCCATCCACATGCAGAACTGCATCATATTAAGAAAGAAAACATTGGTCTTATAGAAGTTATGGGTCTTGCTGTTCTTCCTTCACGACTTAAAACTGAACTTGCAGACTTGGGTGAAGCAATTGTAACAGGACGAGACATTGCTTCTGATCCTCAGTTGAATAAACATGCAGATTGGGTTAAGAGTTTTCTTCCCAAGTATGAAAGTATTACCACAGAAAATATAGAAGAAATAATCCGTAACGAAACAGGTCTTGTTTTTGCTAAAGTTTTGGAACATGCTGGTGTGTACAAACGAAATGAGCAAGGCAAAAAAGCATTTAGAAAATTTATTTCAGCATTATAAAACAAAAATAGAAGGAGGCACCTGTATGTCAAAAATTACTATTCCCGCCGGATACAAACCCTTGTTGGGAAAAAAAGAAACCGAAAATGCAATCGTCATGCTAAAGAATTTTTTTCAGCTTGAACTTTCTACCGAACTGAGTCTTACTCGTGTTACTGCGCCACTTTTTGTGCGTTCGGGTTTAGGTATTAACGATGATTTAAACGGCGTTGAACGTCCTGTTTCTTTCCCTGTAAAAGATTTGGGAGAAGCAAAACTTGAAATTGTTCATTCCCTTGCAAAGTGGAAGCGCATGAAAGTTTCAGAACTGTCACTTGCTCCTGGTTTTGGAATCTATACTGATATGAATGCAATTCGCGCTGACGAAGAATTAGACAACTTACATTCACTTTATGTAGATCAGTGGGACTGGGAACTGTGTATTCGTAAAGAAGACAGAAACATTGCTTTCTTAAAAGATATTGTTTCTAAAGTGTACCGTTGTCTTAAACGCACAGAATTTTACATTTATGACCGTTACGAAAACATTACACCTGTTTTGCCTGAACATATTACTTTTGTCTATGCAGATGATTTGCAGCGTGAATATCCAAATCTTACGCCAAAAGAACGCGAAACAGAAGTTACTAAAAAGTATGGTGCAGTCTTTATTATTGGCATTGGCGGAAAACTTCCCGACGGAACAATTCACGACGGTCGTGCTCCAGATTATGACGACTGGATTACTGAATGTGACGGTCACCGTGGTTTAAACGGAGATATCATGGTGTGGAACCCAGTGCTTAATTCTGCTATGGAACTTTCATCAATGGGTATTCGCGTAAGTCCAGAATCTCTTAAAGCACAACTTGCAGAACGAGGTTGCCCAGAACGCGCAAAGTTAGAGTTCCACCAGAAGCTGTTAAGTGGAAAATTGTCTCAGACCTTAGGTGGAGGAATAGGTCAGTCTCGTTTGTGTATGTATTTTTTACGCAAGGCACATATTGGAGAAGTTCAAGTAAGCACTTGGCCCGAAGATATGCTTGCAACTTGTGACAAAGCAGGAGTTCCTATTCTCTAATGCAAAGTACAAAAGGTGATGTCGCGTTTTCTATAGATTCTCTGCTTGAACAGCCAGAAAAACTTTCTGAACGCGGTGTCACCGAATTGTATTTACACGACGAAGCACTTTCTAAAGATCGAAAAAAAATTATACAAGTTCTAGAACTTCTTTCGCAAAAAGATTCTCCCTTTGTGTCTATACTTACAAATGTACAAACAATAGATCGAGAACTTGCACAAAAAGCTGCAGACTCTTTGTGTTCACTTGAAATACCACTTACCGCAAGTGTTAAAGGAGAGGCTTTGCTTTTCGATAAACATTTGTTTGCAAAAAAAGCCCTACTCTTAAATGAAGCAGGTGCTGTTTTTGGTTTTTCTTTAGACTGGGGCCTTTTAGCTAATGACCGTGCAAAACTTTTTCGCGAACGTTTAGATTTTGCCATAGACCAGTATCCGAATCATATTGATTTTCCGCAATTAGAATCTGGAGAAATTGCAAAGAGTACCGCAGTTTTTTCTTCTCGTGATATGGAACTGTGTGCAGATCTTGCCTTTGCCTGTCAAACTTTTTATTCAGAAGGAAGGGCAGTTCCTTGGTTTAAGACTGTGCTTGAAAGTTTACGCATAAAACCAGCAGCTTTCTTTTCTGATTTTTCTGAATGGCAGCGATGCAATAACTGTGGTCGTAGTGACACTTCTTTTGACCCTTATAAAATTCCACATGCTGAACTTGAAAAAATGCAGCTTTTATTTCTTGAACAAAAATACGAAGAGAAAAATCGTTCTATGTGGTTTTCTGCTGTAAGTGATATTGTTCGCATTAACGGAGCTTTTTCGAGAGTTGTTGCAGAACACGAAAACTGTGAACTTGAACTATCCTATAACCCCGATGATTTACTTTCTCCAGATGCATACGACATAGCACATTTTTGTGATACTGTTCCTATGGAAAATTGTCGTGTTTCCGTTTATGACGCTGGAGATGCACCTGACTATCGCCTTGTGTAAAAGAACTTTTTCAGCTATACTTTTTTTATGTCTTTAAGTGAACAATCTGTCATTATTTTACTTGATGATCCTTTTCTTTTAACAACGGAACGAAAACTGCTTACTCGATGTTTAAGAAATTGTGTGCATGCACTCCGTGGTTACGCCTATGCAAAAAAGAAACATTTGTCTATTGCTTTTGCAACACTTTCTTCAGATGCACAATATGATGTTGCTCAAACACTTTCTTTTTCTAATTTTGATAGTTTTTGTGTAGATGACAAACTGGTGCCTGCTTATTTTAATACATGTGGCTTTTCTGCTCTCAACTATTACTTTAGCATGTTGCCGAACAAAACAGCAAATCTTCCCCTTGTTCTTGTGCTACATGCGAAGGCTGTTGACAGTCAGCAAAATTATATACGATTGTGTTCACTTTCGCAGTTTGTGCATTCAAAAAAAGTGCTTGCTTTTAAATCTGACTGGGAGACTGTTCATAAACTTATTTATTCTCCGAAGTCTCTGCCTTTTGCAGATGCAGTTTTAAAACTTTCTTCATTTGTTCAGTCTGCTTCACAGAAAAAAATCTTTAAGCCTCTGTTAATTGCATTGGGCTCAGTATTAGTTTTGTCGATTGCACTTATGCTTGTTGTTCCGCGTGTAAAATCAATTCACAATCCATTTGAAGTTTTTACACCAGTGGTTTACAAGACTGTCTATACTGGTGACGGTGACCGCCTTATTCTGCGTGATGCTCCATCTCGTTCAGGCTTAGAATTGTTGCGTCTTAACGAAGGTGAAGTTCTTAAAGTTCTTGAAGAAAATATAGCAGATGCAGAAAATGAATTGTGGGACAAAGTTGTTTATCATGGTTTTGAAGGCTATGTTCACACTGAATATCTTTCTGAAGGAACAGAAGAAAATTACGAAATAACAAATCCTGACACCATGTACACTTACGGTAAGGCTTTGCTTCAAAATAATCTGGAAGATGAACATGACGGTTACTACTGGATTCAGACAGCTGCAGATTCTGGCGAAATAACTGCTCAGTGGGAAATGTTTAAATTTTATGACAACGGTGCTTTCCCAAAAATTGAAAAAGATCCAGACAAAGCGCTGGAGTATTTGCTTGCGATTGATTCAAATGAAAATCCTTATGAACAAGAAGAAGCTCTTTATTGTAAAAACAAAGCAGCTGAAGTTGAAGCAAGTGGAAATAAAGAGCTTGTAGAAAAGTATAAAGCAAAAGCTGCTAAAAAAGAAAGCGATGTAAAAGTGGTGCGTCGTTCTGCTGCAAAAAAATTAAGTCAGTGGTATTTTTCTTCAAACATAGATCTTGCATCTGAGTATTACAAAAAAGCTTTGTCCTACGGTTTGGAAGGTGACGGTGACTATATGTATTCACTTGCAATAGGAACTGAATTAAACGAAACAGAAAGTTTAGAATGGCTCAAAAAAGCTTCTGCTTTGGGACATTACAATTCTACCGATGTGCTTGCAACCTATTACTGGAATCAAAATATTTATGATGAAGCGTTAAAATGGTTTAAAGAAGCAACAAAATTAACTAACAGTGCAGAACCTTCTTACTACTGTGGATGGATTTACTATCATCAGTATAAAAATTATTCTTCAGCATTTTCTTATTTTTATAAAGCCTATCAAAGTTATGATTACACAGATGAATTTTACAGAGCTTGTTATTACTTAGGTTGGTGTTATGAATACGGGCAAGGAACATATGAAAGTGACTATTATGCACTTGATTTTTACAATCTTGCACGCGGTCATGTTTCAAATGCAGATGAAGCCTACAATCGCGTTTACAACAGATTATATGGAGGTTCGTCATGGTGGTAAAAAATAAAATAAAACAATTTCTTTTGTTCTGTGCGATACTTTCATTTTCTAGAGTTAGTCTTTTTGCTGCACAGTTTGATGCAGAAGAACAAAATGTAATTGTTCAGGAAAATAATCAAAGCGACGCTTCTCATTCAGAAAGTCAGAAAAAAATTGCTCTTGTTATAGGAAATGCTCGCTACAAAGGAACTTTTGAAGCGCTTGCTAATCCTGTCAATGACGCAAAAGATTTACAAGGAAAACTTATTGATATTGGTTTTGAAGTAAATTGTATTACCGATGCAGACCGAAAGACAATGTATGAAGCCTTTAAAAAATTCTACACAGAATGTCAGACAGCAGATATAGCGCTTTTGTATTATTCAGGTCATGGTGTTGAGTCTAATGGAGAAAATTATCTTATACCGGTGCAAGCAAATATATCTTCTGAAGCAGATTTAGACAGTGATGCTGTGCTTTTAAATCGTGTTGTTGAACAAAGCCTTGATGTCTTAGGTGGAGCAAGCGGCGGAAATTTAGTTGTAATTCTTGATGCTTGTCGTTCAAATCCTCTTGCAAAAACGAGAGGTGCTTCTCGTGGACTTGCCGTTATTGATGCTACTCCTGTTGCAGGTTATATCATTGCCTATTCTTGTAGACCAGGTACATTTGCCCTAGACGGTGATGGTAGACATAGTCCCTTTACTGCCGCTCTTTTAAATCATATTGACGAACCCAATGTTTCTTTTACAGATATTTTAGGAGTTGTTCGTGGTGAAGTTCAGGAGGCAACGCAAAATATGCAGCTTCCCTCTTATACCGCAGAAATAAGTAGCCCTCTGTATCTAAACGGAAAAGGAAAAGTCAGTCCTCGAAAAACAACAGGCTCTGTTACAGCAAGTGCTTCTGCACTTTATGTTGTAGTTATTGTTCTTTTGTGTGTACTGCTTGTTGCAACCGTTACTCTTTTTCTTTTGCTTACAGAACGTGGTCGACGAGCAGTTGCAAAAGCATCTGAATCTGTAGTCCGTGGGGTAAGTGCTGGTAGAAAAAAAGCAACAGCTTTTGCTCAAGTAGCACAGCAAAAAATCAACAATGTTAAACAAAGTGTTTTGTCGAAAACAGAATCTAAAAAGGAAGTCTTTGTTCAGCCTGAGATTCAATCAAAAGTGCTTGATTCTGTTGTTGTAGGTAAAAGTCTTATTGTTGCAAAAACACCCGTTACCCTTGCTCAGTGGAATGAAGTTATGCAGCAAAATGTCGCTTTGGAAACGGTACAGAAAGACTATCCGGTGACAGGTGTTTCTTGGTATGATGCGCTTTCTTTCTTAAATGCATTAAGTGTAAAAGATAATCTTGAACCTGTTTACAATCTTTCTGATCCAAATAATGTTCTTGTTGATAACAGTAAAAACGGCTGGCGTCTTCCTTCAAAAAAAGAATGGCTCAGTGCTGCAGGTCATGCTTCGTTAGTAAATGCAGACAGTCAAATGTGGTATGACAAAAATGCAGAAGGAAGTCTTCATGCCTGTGCACAAAAAGAAGCAAATAAAGCTGGCTTGTATGATATGTTTGGCTTAGTTTGGGAATGGTGTAGCGACAGCCCTTGTTCAGGTCAGCGTGCTCTTATGGGCGGTTCTTGGGACTGTGACTGTTCGTGGGCTCTTTCTCGAAAAATGCAATCTGTTCTTGCTTCTTACAAAAGCGATAATACTGGCTTTAGAGGAGTGCGTTCTATATGAAACGAAGCGTCTTGTGTATAAGTGTTCTTTTAGGCCTTTTGGTAACTTCTTGTTCTCGTAAACTTCCTCATGCAACAGGTCTTTTATTTGATGAACAAAAGTACGACAGTCTTCCTCGAAAAGCACGCTTAGTAACTCGTTCGTACGAAAATCTTCCCCAGTCGGTAAGTCTTCTTCCTTACACGCCTTACCCCGGAGATCAGGGAAATTATGGAACGTGTGTAGCCTGGTCTACAACTTATGCAGGAATGACAACAGCAGCCTCTGTTATGCAAAACAGAACTTCACGTTCGTTAACTTCAGCAAATGTTTTTTCTCCTTACTATATGTTTCAAATGTGTAACCCAGATTCTGACGGACAAGATGGCATGTATACAGAAGATGCGCTTTTGTTTTTAAAAGAAGTTGGTGTTCCGCTTAGATCAGAAAAAGAAAAACGCTATGTAGATTATTTTGAAAACTTTGATGCTCCTCATGAATATGAAAAAAGTAAAATGTTCAAAATAGGTTGGTATGCAACTCTCTTTTACTCTTCCGCAGATTCGCAGACAAAAATTCTTTCGGTTAAAAAAAGTCTTTCTGAAAAACATCCTGTCATTATTTCTTTTTTAGCAACAGATTCTTTTTGTTATTCAACAGGATACTGGAAACCTTCTGCTTCAGATTCTCCTTCTAAAGGAGGAGGTCATGCAATGCTTGTTGTGGGTTACGATGATAATACCTATGGCGGAAGTTTCCTTATTCAAAACTCTTGGGGAGAAGACTGGGGTAAGAACGGCTATGTGTGGGTCGCTTACGAAGACTTTGCAGAATATACTCGTGGTGCCTATGAAATGGGTTCTTCAATTTTTGAATCAAGCCCACATCCTATTGATGACCCTGTGCCAGAACCAGCTCCGACTCCCAAACCGCAACCAGTTCCAGAGCCTAAAAAAGAAGTTCTTTATAAAGGTAGTTTTGATTTACCTGTTAAGTTTGAAGATGGTGGAATGAAACTTTCGTTTAGTAATGGCATTTATAAAACGACAAAAGCTTACGAGTCACTTACAAAGTTTCAACTGTATATGACTAACACAAAGCCTTGCTATGTCTATGCCTTTGCATCAGATGAGTCAACGGGAAAAACAAATGTTATTTTTCCTTTAGATAATACTTCGCCTGTGTTAGACTATTCGGAAAACACGGTCGTTTATCCTGCAGAAGATAAGTATATTCAAATGGATATGGAAGAAGGAACAGACTACTTTGTTGTTCTTTATGCAAGTCATGAATTAGATTTAGAACAAATAATGCAGCAGTATGAAAATGCAGTAGCAAGTGGAATGTCGGGTCCAGAACATTTTAGTGAACGAGTGACTTATGCTTTGGGAAAAGAAAATGTCATTGATTCAAATATGGTCACTTTTGAAAAGAATCGAGTAGACTTTACTGCATACATAAGTGCAAATCAAAAACCAAAAGTTCTGCCTATTTTGATCCAGATTGAACATAAGTAGCATCTTCTTCTTCTGCAAATTGAGCTATTGCAGGAACAAGACCTGTTTCGCTTGTGTATTCAAACAACTCTGTCTTAATGTCTGAATTGTGCCAGTCTAATGCAAGAAGTGCACCTTCTATGCTTTTGCCTTCACTGTCATACAAAACTCCTAAGTTCCATACGGTGTGCAGTGCGCTAACATATACCAGTGTGTCGTTTCTTGCATCATTGTATCGAAGAATGAGTACATCATAATTTGTTTGAAATATAAATAAATCTTTTATGTCTGTTGTCTCATTATTCTGTGCGGTAACAACAAGAATGCTTACTGTTTGTGCATTACTTTTTTGAGGAACAAAAGAAGTAAGTTCACTTGCGCTTATGCTTTGAACAAAAAGAGTAGTACCATGTTTTGTTTGTGTAAAGTTTGTTCCTACTTTAGGGTCAAAGATAAGTGCATCAAAGCCAGACAAAAAGCGTGCTTCCTTACCTGCAAGATCTCGCAGTAAAACTTCTGCACTGTCGCTTGCATTTTTGTTTCTGTCCCAAATCCAGTAAGTTCGTATGCCTGCATTTACTTGACCAGAACCTGCAATAAGTATTGTTTGATTTTTTGTACTTTGGTAATAACCTGTGTCTGTTCTCTGTGTTAAAGTAGAAGTTTTTTGTTTGAATCTTTGTATTTGTTCACGGTAAGTATCGTTGTAAAAAGCCCAGTATAAGTGCGAGGTAGATTCAACATCATCTCGGGGAATGAAATCGTAAGTGCTTGTCATGTCTATAAGCACAGGAAGATTAGCTTTTGTAAGGCGATTGTATTCAGTTAAAAAAGTAAGCGTTTCAGGACTGTCTACTTCTATGTAGCGTGGATCTTCTTTGTTTGCAATTGTGTTTTTTGTAACGCTGTCGTGTAAGGCGGTCATGCGTGGAATCTGATAGTGTGAACAGTCAACAGATGCAACAATAAGTGCGTCTTCGGGAAGTATATCAGAAAGTACGCGCGCTAAAACTTTCATGCTTTCAAATTCACTGTCGCTTGCAAGCGGTTTAAGCACTATGGGTAAAAGTGCTGCTTGGGGAAAATACTTTCCTAAAAATGGTGTGTGCGCATAAATGGCATGTTCTTGTTGCCATAAATCAGACTGAACGCTTATGCTGTTTGAAAGTTCACTTTGGCAAAGTTTGTGCAGTAAGTCTTTTGCAAGTTCAAGTTTTCCTTGGGGAGTGCAATAGCTTATGTCGTCTGTGGGAATAGTTATGCAAGCTTTTCCTTTTTCGTAATGATCTGGCCCTATAACAACAATAACAGAAGGTTGTAGTTTTTGTGCAATCGCTTTGTACATACTGTTTTGTTGTGCAGTTGTTATGTCATGGTGGGGAATCATAACAGAGCGCGGTTTTGCATCTGGCATAATGTATGCAGCTGATTTTTCGTAAATATGTTGCCACATGCCAATGTCGCCTGGATATTGATACAGAACTTCTGTTTGCGCGTAAGAGTAAGCTGTAAAGAAAAGAAGAGCAGCACTTAAAACAAGCACTGCTCTTTTTGTATTAAATGTCATCGGTAACGGCGTCCGCCCCATTCAACAACAGCAAAGCCTGAACGACTTGCAGGCGTCAGT
>OCVV011354471.1_pt1 | contig 21548 bp, 16 predicted proteins | sample 1539721 | NCBI WGS metagenome assembly OCVV01 (sample SAMN02144230, study PRJEB22623) | gut metagenome | biome: sheep rumen | host: Ovis aries | place: New Zealand
AATTGTTCGGGGTGTGGCGCAGTTGGCTAGCGCACTTGCATGGGGTGCAAGGGGTCGAAAGTTCGAGTCTTTTCACCCCGACAATTTTTTTATCTGTACAGATCCTTCCCTCGGGTGGGAGGAATCTCTCCCCCACCCTACAGGCTCCCTCCGCCAGTCCCTTCACAGGGGACCAGCAGAGGACGGCTGGACTTTGACATCGTTTCTATTTTAGAAGGACCGAAAGGCGTGTGGTTCCGGTGGCGGTGGAACATCCTTCGCGACCGGCACAGACATTGCGCAGCTCCAGGCGCACGCCGGCCGGCAGACGGTCGGCCAGGAAGCCCTTGAGGGTCTGCAACCGCTGGTCGGTGAGCAGGCTGTTGAACTCGGCATCGGTGGTGAGGTCGCACGAGAGGGAGAGCTCAGCGCCGAGGCCCGGGTTGTCGGTCAGGAAGAGCACCAGCGGCTCGAGGGTCGCGATGCCGTGCCGGCTGAGGTCGATGACGGCGTCGGGGCCGAAGAGGTCGTCGTAGACGATGGGCTTGCCGACGGGGAGGGCGTCGAGGGCGACGTCGTGCCGGCTCTCGCCGATGAGGTTGCCCGCCTCGTCGCGTGCGGCCGCGATGGCGGCGGTGTGGCGGTAGTGGTTGGGCAGCGTGTACTCCATGCGGTAGGTGTTGCCCGCCGGAAGGCAGAGGCGGTAGAAGCCGTCGGTGCCCGATGCCGCCGCTGCTACGGCGGCATCGCCGTCGTAGGCCGTCACGGTAACCCCGGCCAAGGGCCGGGCCTGGCCGTCGGTGGCGTAGCCCCAGAGCATCACCGCGTCGAGGGTTCCCCGGTAGCTGCGCACGCCCGACGAGGCGTTGTACCAGTAGCAGCACTGCTGCTCGGGATCAATCACGAAGTCGTAGCAGTCGCTGACGGCGCTGTTGATGTTGGAGGGGAGCTGCTGTACACGGCTGCGTCCGATCTGGAGCATCCCCACGGTGTCGCCGACCACCTGGTTGGCGATCAGACGGGTGGTGAAGATGTTGAGGTGACCGTTGCTTTCACGGCGTCCGTTGGACGAGAAGAAGAGGAAGTCGCCCACCACGCACGGGGTGACCTCGTCGCCCTGGCTGTTGACGCGGTCGCCCATGTTGACCGGACGGCTCCACTCCCCCTGGTCGTATCGGGAGTACCAGAGGTCGTAGCCCCCGTAGCTGCGGCGGCGTTCGGACGAGGAGAAGACGAGCACCGTGCCGTCGGCCGAGAAGGTGGGATGCAGCACCTCGTGGTCGTCCAGCTTGACCCGGCGGGTCTTGGTACGCTTGCCGTCGCGGTGGCTGCAGTAGAGGTGTGAACGCCCCTTGCGGTCGCGCGCCGTGAAGTAGAGGTCGCCCGTGAGGGTGTGTCGCACCACGTAGGTTATATCGTCGTCGATCTTGACGAAGGTGGTGTCTACCACGAAGCCCAGGATGTCGGCCTGGTTGCGCTGGGCGTGGAGCAGGACTCCGGCCGACGAGGCGTAGAGCTCGCCCCCGACCATCGAGAGCCCCTGCGAGCCGTCGGGCAGCACGGCCATGGGTTGGCTCTGCGAACGGAAGACTCCGGTCTGCGCCCCGGCGGACTGTTGCCCGAAGGTGGTCAGCAGGAGAGCGGCCGCGAGGGCCACCGGGCGGAGGTGTGAGAGCGGTCTCATTTGCGTTTCTTTTTGGTGGTTTCGGTCACGAGGGCCAATGGCAGGGCCTCGGTCATGTGGCCAATGTAGTGGAATGTCAGCCCGCTGAGGTAGTTCTGTTCGATCTCCTCGATGTCGCGACGGTTGTCGTGGCAGAGGATGAGGTCGGTGATGCCGGCCCGTTTGGCGGCGAGGATCTTCTCTTTGATGCCGCCCACGGGGGTCACATCGCCCCGGAGGGTGATCTCGCCGGTCATAGCTACCTCGGGGCGCACCTTGCGATGGGTGAACACCGAGACCATGGCGACGAACATGGTGATGCCGGCCGAAGGTCCGTCTTTGGGGGTGGCGCCTTCGGGCACATGGATATGTAGGTTGCTCTCCTCGATGGTCTTGTAGTCGATGCCGAGGCTGTCGGCGTTGGACTTGAGGTATTCGAAGGCCAAGGTGGCCGATTCTTTCATCACGTCGCCCAGGTTGCCGGTCATGGTGAGGGTGCCTTTGCCGCGGCTGAGGGAGGACTCGATGAAGAGGATCTCGCCCCCGACGGGCGTCCAGGCAAGGCCGGTAACGACGCCTTCGCGGGGCTCCTTGCGGGCCCGTTCGCTGCTGTGGATCGGGAGGCCGAGGACGTCCTTGACCTCGGCGGCATCGACGCGGGCGGCGCCTTTGCGGCCGCTCTCGAGCATCACCACGCGGTGGCGCACCAACTTGGAGAGTTGCTTCTCGAGCTGGCGGACGCCGCCCTCGCGGGTGTAGTCGTTGATGACCAGGCGGACGATGTCGGGTGTGAACTTGAGGGTGCGGCGGTCGACAACGTTGTCGTGCATGATGCGCGGCAAGAGGTGGCGGGTGGCGATCTCGAGTTTCTCTTCGATGACATAGCCGCTGAAGTTAATCACCTCCATGCGGTCGAGCAGCGCGGGCTGGATGTCTGCCACGCTATTGGCAGTGGCGATGAAGAGGACATGCGAGAGGTCGTAGTCGAGGCCCACGAAGTTGTCGTGGAAGTGGCAGTTCTGCTCCGGGTCGAGCACCTCGAGCAGAGCCGACGAGGGGTCGCCGTGGAAGGTGTTGGTCTGCACCTTGTCGATCTCATCGAGGACAAAGACAGGGTTATCGACGCCGGCTTTGATCATCTCCTGGATGATACGGCCAGGCATGGCACCGACATAGGTGCGCCGATGGCCCCGGATTTCAGCCTCGTCGTGCAGACCGCCGAGGGCCACACGGCGGTAGGGACGGCCGAGGGCCGCCGCCACCGAGCGGCAGATGGAGGTCTTTCCCGTGCCCGGAGGGCCCACGAGGCACAGCACCTGAGCCTTGGCACACACATCACGTTCCGACTGCCTTTTAATTACTGCCAGATATTCTATTATTCTTTCTTTGACCTTTTCTATTCCGTAGTGGTCACGATCCATCACCCGACGGGCCTCGGGGATGTCGTAGCGGTTCTGCGACGTGGGTTCCCAAGGGATGTCGAGCAATGTCTCGAGGTAGGTCTGCTGCACGGCATAGTCGGGCGAGAGGGGTTGGATGCGGGAGAACTTGACGAGTTCTTTCTCGAACACCTCGCTCACCGCGGCGGGCCAGTGCTTGTCGGCGGCACGCTTGCGGAGGGCCTCGACGTCGTTTTCGGTCCATGGGTTTGTGCCCCCTTCGCCGAGTTCTTCCTGTATGACGTCCATCTGATGGCGCAAGTAATACTCGCGCTGCTGACGGCCGATGACCTCCTGGGTCTTGTTGTCGATCTCGCGACGAAGCTCATCGAGTCCCTTGATGGTGCCGAGGTACTCGAGGAGTTTTTCTACACGCGCGGGGTAGTTGTCGCAGGCCAGAAGTTCATACTTCATATCGAACTCTACATCAATGTGGGTCGAGGCAAAGTTAATGTAGATTTTATCGCTTCCAATACCGTTGAGCATAGTGGAGATCTCCTCATCCTGCAGGCGGGAACGCATGATCTCGCTATAGTTCTTGCGGAGGAGTTTCATGCGGCGGCGGAAGGCGGTGGTATCCATGCCGTCGGTCGATTCGGGAGCGAGGGCCACGGAGCCCATCATGTAAGGAGTGTAGCGCGAGACCATCAGGGTGTGGCAACGCACAACGCCCTGCAAAATAGCCACGGTAGTATCATCATGGAAATCGAACACCTTTAACACTTTTGCCACAACTCCGACGGGGTACAGGTCGTGTTCGTCGGGGTCGTCGCTGGCGTTGCGCTGGGGGAAGACGAGGATATGCTGGTTGGGCGCCTTGATGTCGTTCAGCAGCCGGCGCGACTTGTCGCGGCGGGCAGCGATGGGAATAAGCACTCCGGGCAGCAGCACCTGGTCCATCAGGGGCAAGACTGGCATAGCATCCTCGATGCCCTCGTCGTGCAGGAGGATGTCTTCGCTGTCAGTATCTATGACGGGAATGATGTTAGCCTTGATATTCATACCTTTGGCCAGCATCTCGCCCAACTCTTCCAAACTGTTCATTGCTCTCTTTTTTCTAGTCACAATTTATAATAACGCAGGAATGCTTTATTTTGTTTCATTTCGGATTCCGAAGGTCTCATCCCTTTTGACGCCCAAAGAGGTACTAAGCACACTCTTTTAGGTATCATTCTTCGTGGTAATAGACGCGCTTGACACGGGGTGCGACGGCGGTGAGGAGCTCATAGGGGATGGTGCCTGCAGCTGCTGCGTTTCGCTGCAGGAGATCGTCGTCGCCGAAGATGACGGCGCGGTCGCCCTCGTGGCAGTCGACATCGGTGACATCGACGAAGCACATGTCCATGCAGATGGATCCGACAATGGGGGCTTCGTGGCCGCAGACAAGGACGTGCCCGTGGCCGTTGCCGAGGCCGCGATGGAGGCCGTCGGCGTAGCCTATGGTGAGAATGGCGATGCGGGAGGGGCGCGAAGCCTGCCATCGGCAGTTGTAGCCGACGGTGTCACCGGCAGGAATTTCCTTGATCTGCGAGATGCGGCTAACGAGGCGGCTTACCTGCCGCAACCGGGCCTGCACTTCGGGTTCGGGAGCGACGCCGTAGAGGCCGATGCCGAGACGAACCATGTCCATCTGGGCCTCGGGGAAACGGCTGATGCCACTGGAGTTGAGGATGTGCCGGATGCCCGGCAAGGGGGCGCTCCACTGGCGCAGCCGGTCGATCTGCCGGCGGGTGAAGTCGTCCATGGCGGGGTCTTCGCTGCAGGCCAAGTGAGAGAAAACACTCTTGACCTCGAGGAGAGGTTTGACCTCGTCGAGACGCCGCAGGAGGGGCTGTACGTCATCGGCCATAAATCCGAGGCGGTGCATACCGGTGTCGAACTCGATGTGGATGGGGAAGGGCTGGGAGGAGTCGGGGTTGAGTGCGGCAAGGTGGTCGGCAAAGAGGTTGAGTATGCGGAAGCTGTAGATGTCGGGCTCGAGGTGGTAGCGAATGATATCGTCGAAGCCTGCGGGCTCGGGGTTCATAACCATTATGGGGAGGGTGATGCCGTTGCGACGCAACTCGACACCCTCGTCGACGTAGGCCACAGTGAGGTAGTCGACGTGGTTGAACTGGAGGGCGGAGGCCACCTCGACGGTGCCAGCACCGTAGGAGGAGGCTTTGACCATAGCCATGAGGCGGGTGGAGGGCCGCAACTGGGAGCGGAAGTAGTTGAGGTTGTGAATGAGGGCGTCGAGATTGACCTCCATGACGGTCTCATGGGTCTTGCGCTGGAGGAGTTTGGCGATGCGCTCGAAGCCGAAGACACGGGCGCCCTTGAGGAGGATAGTCTCGTTGCGGAAGGAGGACATGTCGTGCTGGGCGAGGAAGTCGTCGGTGGAGGGGTAAAACTGGCAGTCGATGTCGGCGAAAGCCTGGCGACAGCGCATGAGGGCGGGACCGATACCCACAAGGCGACCGATGGACCGTTGGGCCAGAAGCTGTGCCACCTGGGCGTAGAGCTCGCGGTCGTCGATGCCGGCCTGGAGGATGTCGCTCATGATGAGTGTGCGGCGGAAATGCTGCTTCTGGTGGGCGAGGTAGTCGAGGGCAATGGTGAGGGAGTTGAGATCGAGGGAGTAACTGTCGTTAATGAGGAGGCAGTTGCCGGTGCCTTCGTTCATTTCCATACGCATTTCGACGGGCATGAGGCGGGCGCATCGGGCGGCAATGACGTCGGGCAAATAGCCGAAATAGAGCATCAAGGCGACGCAGTGCATGACATTCTGCTGCGAAGCGCGGTCAACGAAGGGGATGGTGACGTCGAAGGGTGTGGTGTAATGGAGGTGGAGGGTGGTGTGATCGTCGGCTACAGAGACGGAGAGAAGGCGGAGGTCACAGTCGGGGGTGGTGCCCCAGGTGAAGCGGCGCAGGTGGCGGAAACTCTCGATATCGGCCAGCATGGAGTGGATATCCTTGTGGTCAGCGCAGTATATGAGGACGTCGCAGTGGGTGAAGAGCTGGAGTTTCTCTGCGATCTTCTGGCCACGGGTGAGGAAGTTCTCGTCGTGTGCCTGGCCAATATTGGTAAAGATGCCGATGGTGGGGTTGATGACGTTGCGAAGGGCAGTCATTTCGCCGGCTTCGGAGATGCCGGCCTCGAAGATAGCGAGATCGTGCTCGGGGGCCATCTGCCAGACGGAGAGGGGGACGCCGATCTGAGAGTTGTAGCTCTTAGGGCTGGCGACGACGCGACGGTCAGGTGCGAGAAGTTGGACGAGCCAGTCTTTGACGATAGTCTTGCCGTTGCTGCCGGTGATGCCGACGACGGGGATGTCGAACTGGCGGCGATGGTGGGCGGCAAGCTGTTGGAGGGCGGCGACAACGTTGTCGACCTGCCAGAGGTTGATGTCGTCGTGAGGGACGGTGCATCCTGTCGGGACGACAAAGGAACGGACTCCGGCGGCGTAGAGGTCTTCGATGTAGCGGCAACCGGAGTTGCGCTTGGTGGGGATTGCGAAGAAAAGTGTGTCGGCAGGGTCGATGAGGCGGCGGCTGTCGGTGAGAAGCTGCGCAATGGGGGCCGAGGGGTTGGCCAGCCGGTGGCCGGCACATTTGATCACGGAAGTTATTTCTTGAGCTTTCATCAGTGTTTCAATAAATGATATCCGATGCGACACTCGAGGCATCGGCGGGTTGAGCAGTAGCTATTGGTGAGTTGTAGCAAGGCTTGGCTTTCAGCAGCGTTGGAGGGTTGGATGCCGGCGGGTTGCCAACTGCGGACAATATGGTTGTTTTCGGGCGGCAGCTGGGCAAGGAGATCCAGGGCCTGATCCTTCCTCTGCTGCTGGCCATGGGCAGCGCCGTAGGTGAAAAGAAGGGGTGCCCAGGCGTTGATGACCAGGAGGTCGGCCTGCATGGGGCCAAGGTGTTTGGCCGACGGCTTCCCGGCAGGGGTGTCGAAACGGTAGTGAGTGTTCCAGTAGGTGGAGGCTTGCTGATTGAAAAAGCGCTGAAGCATTGCGGCATCGTCAATATCAAGCAGTGTGGCAAAGAGATTGTTAGTCTGCGACATGAGTGCCGCAAACTGACTGATGCGAATGGTTGGGAAGTTGGAGGGGCGAAGGCGATAGAATTTCCAGAGGTGCCCGCCGATGGGCTTCAGGCCCGTTCCCGCTTGGAGAGCCTCATAGTCGGCCTGAAGGAGGCGGGGGTATTCATCCTGGAAGTAGCCCTCGAGCAAGCCAGCCTGCCCCATCAGTAGGGCTTCGAGGCGGCGCGGATTGTCGCGCCAGCGGGCCAGCAGGCGCTGGTCGGTGGCCTTGGCAAGTAGTTCGAAGGCCAGGGCATTGACCTTGCCTCCGAAGTAGCGGGCCAGGAGCCAGTAGCATGTCTGCTCCCAGTTGCCATGGTTTTCGTCAAGCATTCGACGAACAAGCGCAGATTTTGCCTCCAAGCGCTCTACCGTCAAGCGTTCCAAAAAGGAGCTGATCGTGAAGGATGGCACTTCCCCCACCCTGGTCAGACAAGGGGATGCAGTAGCATTTACCGGGGCCATCAAGGCTTCATAGTTCTCCACTAGCGAAGGATGTAGCCAGCGTCGGAGCTCGATCGTGGGCGGTATTCGCCCGTCCTGCATGCTGATAACAGCATCGTGCTCGTAGACGACATGCAGGACAACGTTGTTGTAGGCCGCATCGTGCTGGTGCCGATGGGCATTCCAGTCGGAAGAATGTATGTGTATTTCGACGTTTCCAGCCCACTCCACATCGCCGATACGGAGGCGGGCATTGAAGAAATCGGGCCCTGCATCTGTGTTCTGCTCGCCAGCACGTAGAACCACAACAGGCTGGCCATCGGTGGTGGTCAGCCCGCGGTCCAATAACTGATGCCGCCAGACGTAGTGCAGGAAAGCCTCGGTCATCCGTTGAACATTTCTTTCATCTTGTCGAAGAAGCCACGTTCCTGCTTGGTAGGATTAGGCTTGAAGTTATCGTGTTTCTGAAGATCCTCGAGCATCTTCTTTTCATCCTTGTTGAGGGTCTTCGGGACCCACACGTTGAGGCACACCAACAAGTCGCCTCGACCGTATCCGTTGACCACTGGGAGGCCCTTGCCACGCAGGCGGACCACACGACCCGACGGGGTGCCCGGGTCGATCTTGATCTTGACCTTGCCGGTAAGCGTGGGTATTTCAACCGAAGCACCAAGGGCGGCTTCGCTGAAGGTGATGAAGGCATTGTAGTAGAGATTGGCATCTTGACGCTCGAAGGTATCATGCTCTACCTCCTCGATGAGGACGATCAGGTCGCCCGCGATGCCATTATGTGGGGCCGCATTGCCCTGGCCCTGCATGGCCAGTTGCATGCCATCCTGCACACCGGCGGGGATGTTGATGGTGATGATCTCGTCGCTCTTGACGATACCGTCGCCATGACAGTCGTGACATTTATCCTTGATGACACGCCCCTCGCCACCGCATTGCGGGCACGCACTCTGGGTCTGCATCATGCCGAGGATGGTACGCTTGGTCTCGGTCACCACACCACTGCCGTGGCAGTGCGGACATGTTTCGCTCTTGCCATCCTTGGCGCCACTGCCTCCACAAGTCTTGCAGGGGACATACTTGCTGACCTTGATCTTCTTCTCGCACCCACGGTCGATCTCTTCAAGTGTGAGTTTGACCTTGATACGAAGGTTAGTGCCACGCAACACACGCCGGGCAGCACCGCCGCCCCCGCCAAATCCGGTGAAGCCGGTGCGGAACCCGCCCCCGCCAAAGAAGTCGCCAAAGATACTTCCGAACTGCGAGAAGATGTCGTTCATATCCATACCACCCTGGCCATAGGCGCCATCGACGCCGGCATGGCCATACTGATCGTAGCGGGCCTTCTTCTCGGGGTTGCTCAACACATCATAGGCTTCGGCAGCTTCCTTAAATTTCTCTTCGGCATCCTTGTCGCCCGGGTTGCGGTCGGGATGGTACTTCAAAGCCAACTTACGGTAGGCTTTCTTCAATTCATCGGCCGTTGCGTTCTTGTCAACGCCCAGCACTTCATAGTAATCTCTCTTTGCCATAACGCTTATCTCCTAACTCTTATCAGCAAGCCACGACCACCTTGGCATAGCGCAGCACCTTGTCGTTGAGGTAGTAGCCTTTCTCCACCACGTCAATGACCAGGCCCTTCTGCTCGGGAGCCGAGGCCGGCACCTGGGTCACAGCCTCATGCACCGCCTCGTCGAACTTCTCACCCTTGGCATCCATGGCCTTCAATCCTTTCTGTTCCAAGATCTTCATCAGCTTGTTGTAGATCAGTTTCACCCCCTCGTCATCGCCCATGGCGGCCAGTGCACGCTCGAAGTCATCGACAACCGGCAGTATTGCTTTCATCATCTCGCGACTGCCGTTGAGCAGCAAGTCTGCCTTCTCAAGGTTGGTGCGTTTGCGATAGTTCTCGTATTCCGAATAGAGACGGAGGTATTTGTCGTTCAGCGAGGCCAATTTCTCGCCCATTTCCTGCAACTTGTCAGCCTCTGTCTGCTCGGCAGCGGGCTCAGCCGTCTCCTCTTGGGGTTCGTTATCGGCCACAGTCTTCTGATCGACTGTCTCTTCCATCTCGTCGTTTCTATGTTCTTTCTTGCTCATTTCTTAGTAGTTTTTACAGTATTGTCATATAGCAAATAAACTGCCAATGGCAGTTCTGACTGACATTTTGTCACCACACGAAGACATCCTCCGGCTTGCGGGGACGGCGGTCGGACATCCACTTGAAGTCGGGAAGCCGCTTCAACTCCTCGGGAAGCTTGTCGAGCGGATAGGTCTGCATGTCAGGTTTGTCGACAGTCACCACCCGCACCGGGGCACGTGTGCTGTCGAAATAGATCCGCATACTGGTCCCCACGCCGGCGTTGACGCCGAGTAGTCCCGTGCGGCCATTGGTGTCTTCTTCGGTGATGTAGAAGACCATCTGCGCATTCCCGATCACATCGGCGTAGTTTGGCTCGCCGTCGCGGAAGTAGACGATCCCCTGATGGCCCTTGAGTTGGTTGAATTTCAACCGATCCACCTGCTGCACGGCGAAGCAGTCGGTCCGCAACCAGGCCTGCTTGACGCCATTGCTGTCGTGGAGCAACTCGATGGTGTCGGCCACACACTGATAGTGCTCATACCACAAGACGGGGGACTGGTAGAGCCGGAGCGTCGAATCGGGAGCGCTGTAGAAGGCCGAGTCGCACAGGGCTTGCGCGTCGCGGCGGAAGACCTTGACGTGGTAGTTGGCACGGACAGACTGCAGTTGGTCGGCCGTGTCGGTGGTGACGTAGACCGTATCGGCATGGAGAAAGAGGGAGTCGCCCCGGTCGACGAAGAGGACATGGGCGCTGTCGGTGACAAACGAGAAGCGTTCCGCCTGCGACGTCTCTCCATAGCGACCCGTACAGGTCAGTTCGTTGACCGAGTCTACAATCACCACATGCCCCCACGCCTTGCCGTACTCGAGGGTCTCGTCGTAGAAGAGGGTGTCGCTGTCGATCGTCCGTCCTTGGTTGTCGACGTGCGATGCACGGTACGAGATGGCGTAGCGGGTCTCGGTGTTGTAGTCGCCCAGCTCACTGTAGATGGTCGACGAGTCGCTGTAGATGTGCGTAGGGCTCTCGAAATGGGCCACCGTGGTCTCCGTGTTGTAGAGCAGCGTGTCGGTGACCAACTGCATGGTGCTGTCGGTCAGCACGACATCATTGTAGATATAGAACTGCTTGAGGTTCGAGTTGTACTGCCCCTGACGGCTGAAGAGGCTTCGGTCGTTGCTGGTGCCGTAGCCCCATTCGGTGTAGTAGGCAGTGGCGCTGTTGCGCTCATAGGTCAGGTGATTGGCCAGCAGCTGGGTGGCACCGTCGATGAGCACCACCGTGTCGGCCCAGATATCCACCACACGTGTATTGCCGTCGTAGTAGAGGCGGTCGCCGTAGATGAAGGTGGTGTCGGTGAGCTGGATGGCCACGTTGCGGAAGGCGGTAAAGCTGTTCTCGCGGGTGTTGTAGTGGGCCGAGTCGGCTTCGAGCACCATTCCCTCGTGGGTGGCATGGACACCCCGGTAGAGTATCCACACATCGCTGTTGCTCGCGTCGCGCGAGCCCATGCCCGAGCGGTACTCAATCAACTTCTGTGCCTCGGCCGTCGCGGCGGTCATCAGCACGAATAGCAGTAATATACAACGTTTCACACCCAATGCCATCCTTCAAACAGACAGAGACGTGGCAAGCCGCGTCTCTGTCTCGTTGCTAAAAAATTGCATTAACTAGGAACATGTCCCCATTAGTTGACTCTGGAGCCGAGACGATCCATGGCGCAGCGGAAGCCGATCCACGAGGTCGAACGGTTCTGGTCGTAGTAGCGGCGCGTACCGGCCTGGAGGTAGTAGGCACGATCCTTCCAGCTGCCACCCTTCACCACGCGCACCTTGTTGTTGATCAAGCTTGAGGTGGGGTTCTCGCGCTGGTTGTCGGTGACGCGGCGATACATACGGTTCGTGTACTCGTCGTCGGGCGACATGGCATTCTCTTCGACCTCTTCCTCTTCTTCCACCTCTTCCTCGTCGCCATACTCTTCCTCCTCCTCGTCGGAGACATCCTGCCAGTCGTCGAGGTTCGAGGCACGGTCGCCATCGAGGTAGTTGACGTTGTTGGCTTGGCGGTAGTTGCGGCGGTTGGCCTGGAAGTCGACATCCTTGTACTTGATCATGCCGTCATCGCCAATGAAGACCTCGTTGTCCTCGTCGAGTTCGGGTGTACGGTAGATGTTGCCACGGAAGGGATCCATATCGTCGGCACCCACGGGCTGCACGGTCTTACGATAGACATCCATGCACCACTCGCTGACGTTGCCGGCCATGTTGTACAGACCGTAGTCGTTGGGGAAGTACCACTTGACGGGGCAGGTGTAGTCCCAGCCGTCGTTGAGGTTGCCAGCCACACCCATGGCGTCGCCCCGCGTGCGCTTGAAGTTGGCCAGGAACTGACCGTAGTATTTCTTGTTGGCCGAACGCAGGCTCTGACCCGCCCAGGGATAGGTCTTGTGTTCGGTGACGCGCTCGTCGTAGGTGTTGCCGATCAGGCCCAGAGCCGCGAACTCCCACTCAGCCTCGGTCGGCAGGCGGTAGTAGGGGTAGAGCAGACCGTCGGCCTTGCGCACCTGGCGCTCCTCGCCGCCAGCGGCGGGGTTGTAGTCGGTGAGGCCCTTGCGGGTTTCACCCTCGTAGCGGCCAGCCAGGTAGACATCGGTCTGGAAGGCATTGGTACCCAAGTTCTCTTGGTCGAGCATGATGACGCCCTTGTCGACGAGGATCTTCTCGTTGACGCGGTCGGTACGCCACACGCAGTACTGCTGAGCCTGCTCCCAGGTGACACCCACCACAGGATAGTCGGCATAGTTGGGGCTGCGGAAGTAGAAGTCCACAAAGCCCTCGCGCCAGGCCAGCTTGTCGCGCCAGCAGGCGGTGTCGGGCATGATGGCGATGACCTTCTCGGGGTACTCCTCGCCGTAGGCTCGCTGCATCCAGTAGACGAACTCGCCGTAGGCCTTGTTGCTCACCTCGCACTCGTCCATGTAGAACGACGACACGGTGACGGTGTGCGGCGTGTTGTTCCAGCTGTAGCGCGAATCTTCGCTCACGTGACCCATTACGAACGAGCCGCCTTCGATGAAGACGAGGCCCGGAGCAGTGCCCTGCTCCACGACTCCCGACACATCGTAGCCGCCCCAGTTGGGATCATTGTAGTTCCAACCCGTAGTGGCCGACTTGCCGGCCTTGTTGGAGCATCCCGCCAGCACCAGCGTGGCTGCCAGCAGCACGAATGAAAATCTCGAAATCTTCATATATACTAACTTTTGATTTTATTCTTTTTTTTTCTATTAACGCAAAAGAGCGATTTTTGTTTCACTCGGCCCTCTGTTTTTGTTAGAACGAGGGGCAACGGATGGCCTTGACCTTCTTGGCGCGCTCCGGCACCGGCAGCAGCAGGCCGAACGTCAGCTCGTGGGCGCCGGCCGTCTGGTTGGCCAACTGGCTGACGGTCACGTCGTAGCTGTAGCCCACCTTGAAGTAGTCCTGCTGCACACCCACCTGGAAGATGAAGGCGTCGGCATTCTTCAGGCCGTGGCGGAACCACACGCCCACCAGGAAGGGCATCCAGTCGAGGTAGACACCGTAGTTGAAGTAGTGTATGCCGCCCTGATACTGGTAGACCAGGTTGGGCGAGATGACGGGCGTGCCCAGACCGATCGACGACTGGCGGCGAGCCTCCTCGGCCACGTTGATCAGTCCGCCGGCATGCACCGTGAACTTCATCGGCACACGGTCCTCGCTGTAGAAGGCCTGGTTGGGCTGCGTCAGGTGGGCGGCCGACAGACCGGCATACCACTTGTCGCTGCTCACCAGCACGCCGGTGAAGAAGTCGGCGCTCCAACGGCTCAGGTTGTCGGGAGGAGCCACCGTGCGCGGATAGGAGAAGCCCAGCTCGGGGTCGATCTGCTCGGGGAAGCGAAGATAGTCGCTCCAGTTGAGCGCGTTGTTGACGATCGACGCCTGCAGGGCGGCACTCATCCGGATGTCGCGCGTCAGCTGGAAGTGGAAGGCATAGATGATACCCAACATGTTGGTACTCAGCGCACCGTGATCGCCCACACGGTCGGTCATCACGATGGCGCCCACGCCGCCGTGCAGCGCCTCGATGTACTGGTCATACGAGGCCGACACCGTGGTGTACGGGCTCACCAACGAAGGCCACTGGGCCCTGTAGGACAGCGATATACGCGGAGCCACCTTCGATCCCGCAAAGGCAGGATTGAGGTAGAGCGGATTTGCATAGAATTGAGAAAAACCGACATCTTGAGCCCCCGCGGTCGCTGCCGTCAGGAGCAGGGCACCCAGAAGCGCCCCTTTCAGTCCCTTTTTCAGATGCTTTTTTAACATATTATTGGCCAATTATCAAACCGCAATATTACGAAGTTTTTTCGACATAGAGAAATTTTCCTCAAAAAAAAATCCCAATCACCACTGTATCAAGCATATATTTTTTCACTCCCACAGCACTTCCACCCCTCAAAAGGGCCCCGCAAAAGGCCGTTTTTCCGTTTTTTGGCCCTTTGCGGCTCGTCGCAAAACACGGCTTTGCCAGTCCCACACTGGCCCTTTCGCCATTCCTTCCATGCATCCCCTCCGCATACATGCAGACATGATGCAGAGGGGATGCCTAGTTGATGCCTAGGGGATGCCTGGTTGATGCCTGGAGGGTGGCCTGGCGGCGCGACGGCCGGACGGGGCCGGCGGCGCGCTGGCTGGAGGAAAATAACAGCATGACGCTAAACAACTTACCATCGCTCCCCCACCCTGCCGGGCAACGGCGGGAGGCATTATTTTTCGTACGGGCGCCTGTATGTCGATTATTTTATGTAATTTTGCATCCCGAAACCTGCAATTCTCCGCCACGATGAGACACCACCCCCTGCTGCTTGCCGTCGCCCTGCTGGCCACCGCCTGCACGGCCGCCGATCCCGAACCCTTCGGGCCCGTGCCCTCCGAGGCACAACTGGCCTGGCAACGTATGGAAATCAACATGTTCTGCCACTTCGGCCCCAACACCTTCACCGGCGCCGAGTGGGGCACGGGGCGGGAGAGCGGCGGGGTGTTCCGGCCGGCGGCGCTGGACTGCGCCCAGTGGGTCGACGTGGCACAGCAGGCCGGCATGGGCGGCATCATCCTCACGGCCAAGCACCACGACGGCTTCTGCCTGTGGCCCAGCCGCTTCAGCACCCACACCGTCCCGGATTCGCTCGACGTGCTGCGCCGCTTTGTCGACGCCTGCCGCGGGCGGGTGAAGGCCGGCGTCTACATCTCACCCTGGGACCGCAACCACCCCACCTACGGCAGCGAGGACTACAACGACGTCTTTGTCAACACGTTGCGCGAGGTGCACAGCCAGTACGGCCCGCTGTTCGAGCAGTGGTTCGACGGCGCCTGCGGCGAAGGGCCCAACGGCAAGCGGCAGCGCTACGACTGGCCACGCTTCATGCAGACTATGAATGAGTCGAACCCGCAGTGCGTCGTCTTCAGCGACGTGGGTCCCAGTTGCCGCTGGGTGGGCAACGAAGAGGGGCGCGCGGGCGAGAGCTGCTGGAGCACCCTCTGCACCGAAGGGGCCTCGCCGAGCGACAACAAGCCCGCCCCTGCCGAACTGGAAACCGGCCACGCTCCGCTTAACACTGAACACTTAACACTTAACACTCGCCGCTGGATTCCCGCCGAGTGCGACGTCAGCATCCGGCCCGGCTGGTTCTGGCACCCGCAGGAGCACCCCAAGACGGTCGACGAGCTGATGGAGATCTACTTCAACTCCGTGGGCCACAACGGCTTGCTGCTGCTCAACGTGCCGCCGGACACCCTTGGACGCATCTCCGCCGAGGACAGCGCCGTGCTGGTGGCCTTCCGCGCCGAGCGGGAGCGCCTCTTCGCCACCGACCTGGCACAGGGCGCCCACGCCCAAGGACGCCACCTGCGCGGCCACGGCGCCCGCAACGTGCTCGACACCGCCTACCACACCTACTGGGCCGCCAAGGGCACGGAGGCCGAGCTGGCCCTGAGGCTCGACAGCGTCACCACCTTCGACATCATCGTCATTCAGGAGTACATACCCCTCGGACAACGCCTGACCAGCGTCGGCCTGGCCATCGACGAAGGCGACGGCATCTACCCGCAGACCACCCCCGACCACCCCCTCTGCACCACCGTGGGCCACAAGCGCATCGTGCGACTCGACAGCCCCCTGCGCACCGACCGCCTCATCTTCACTTTCCGCGGCCTCGCACCGCCCGTCATCAACCGCATAGCACTCTATAACAGCCTCACCCCCAACACCTCTCCTAAGAGGAGAGGGGAGTAAAATCAACCTAACCCATTATGTATGAAGACAACATATAAACTCCTAATATTCCTCATTGTCAATACAACCATCTACTCCCCTCTCTTGTGAGGAGAGGGGCTGGCGGGGGCCAAGAGCAATCAATTTAACCCATTATGTATGAAGATAACATATAAACTCCTGATATTCCTCATTGTCAATACAACCATCTACTCCCCTCTCCTCTCAGGAGAGGGGCTGGGGGTGAGGCTGTCAGCTCAGGAGCTTCCGCAGGGCTACTTCCGCAACCCGCTGGGGTCTGACATCGGCCTGAGCGCCACCTTCGCCGAGTTCCGCACGGGCCATTTCCACGCCGGTATCGACATGCGCACCGGCGGTGCCGTCGACCAGCCCGTCTACGCCGCGGCCGACGGCTACGTGGCCAAGGTGAGCATCTCGCCCTGGGGCGGCGGCAAGATACTCTATATCAAGCATCCAAACGGCTACACCTCGGTCTACATGCACCTCAACAGCTACGCCGGTGCCATCGGCAAGGCGGTCTTGAAGGAGCAGTACGCCCAGCGCAGCTACAGCATCACCAAGCTCTTCGGTCCCAACGAGTTGCCCGTAAAGAAGGGGCAACTGGTGGCCCTCAGCGGCAACAGCGGCAGCAGTGGCGGCCCGCACCTGCACTTCGAGCTGCGGCGCGGCGGCATGGCCGACCTCCACACCCACGCCACTACCATCAACCCCCTGCTCTTCGGCCTCCCTTACCGCGACGGCATCAACCCCGTCATCCGCGGCGTGCGCGTCTACCCCGAGGGCGGCGAGCCCATCGAGGTGGGCAAGGACAATGCGGTGACCGTCAGCGGTCCGTTCCATCTGGGCGTCTACGCCACCGACGCCGCCGAGGGTTCCACGGCCAAGAACGGGCCCGACCGCGTCGAGGTGCTGCTCGACGGCACCCCCTTCTTCGTCTACACCACCGAGCGCTTCCCGCTCGACAGCAGCCGCATGGTCAACGCCCTGCTGGACTACCCCCTCTTTGCCCGCACCCGCGAAGCCTACCTCCTCACCCGCGCCCTGCCCGGTGCCGAGGGTCCCTGGATCCCGGAGCGCGTGGGCGACGGCATCTTCCGCCTGCGTCCCGGATCGACCCACCGCATCGGCATCCGCGTACTGGACATCAAGGGCAATGTGGCCGAGCGCACCATCACGGTGAGCGTCGGTCAGACCAGCCAGACCGCTCAGACCCCTCCGGGCCCCCTCCCCGTCAAGTTCGACCAACCGTTCAACTGTCAACTTTCAACTCTCAACATTCAACTCCCCCCCCAAACCCTCTATGCCGACGACCGACTGGAGTGCACTGCCAAGGGCAACACGGTGACGGTCAACCCCACCGTCAACGACATCCCGCCGCATGTGGCCTACACGCTGGGTATCAAGGGATCGCTGCCTGGCGTGCCGACCGGCAAGACGGTGGTGGTGCGGGTGACATGGAAGGGCGGCAGCGCCAGGCACTCGGCCTACAAGACCACCCACGTCGACGGCATCCACACCGCACAAGTGCGCGACTGGGGCGAGTTCACCCTGGCCGCCGACACCACGGCGCCCACCGTGCGGCCGGTCAACTTCAGCGAAGGCAAGCCGCTCAAGGTCACCACCCTCCACCTGAAAGCCGGCGACGACCTGAGCGGCATCGAGACCTACCACTGCTTCCTCAACGGCAACTGGGTCCTGGCCGAATACGACGGCAAGACCGCCACCCTCAGCATCGACGCCCGCGACAAGCTTCAGGCCAGCCGGAACCGCCTGCGCGTCGAGGTGACCGACGCCGTGGGCAACGTCACAGACCTCACTTGGACAATCCAAAAATAACATAACCTATGCGAAAACGACACCTTTTGACCGCCGTCGCGCTAAGTTGCCTGCTGCTGACAAGTTGCATCAGCGACGCGTGCGACAACCTGTACACCACCAGCGAAGTGTGGCTGGACAACGGCACCTCGGAGCCGCTGTACTACACCTTCTCCGACACCCCGTACCTGACGCCGGAGTGCTCGGTGCAGCAACTGCCGGTAATGCTGGCTTCCATCCTCGACTTCAAGCAGTTCAGTCCCTCGCAGGTGATGGTCTCCCCCAGCTATACCCCGAACGGGCGTCGAGGCTCCGGCGAAGTGTATGGCTACTATCCCTACCTGCTCCTGCTGCGCTACGACAACAGCGTCGTGGCCTGCTACGACGTCAGCCGCGCTGCCCTGGCCGGTGCCGACTACCCCTGGTTCTCGCCCGAGGCCGACAGCACCGAGACTCGGCTCGACAGGGTTGAGACTTGCCATGACTACGAAACCACCTATGTTTACACCTATTACATAACCGACAGTACATTATGAAACGCTTGACACTATTTCTTCTGATGGCCGCTCCCCTGTTGATGTGCTTCCAGTGCGGATGCGACGAGCCGGACGCCATCACCCTCCTGCAGTTGGAGAACGCCACCGGCGAGGATCTCTACTGGAGCCGCTCGGCGCAGCCCTGGCCCAACGCCGACTGCCGCTGGCAGCACCTTCCCGACTCGGTTTACCTGTACTATAGCGAAAGCGCACCGGCGGGCGAACAGTTCCGGCGGTATGTCGACGGAGATTACCTGCTGATCGTCGACGGCACAATGCAGCTACGGGCCAGCTGGCCGACCGACAGCCTGCCCATGGCCGACAACGCCCGCTGGGTTTCCGACACCACCCTGCTGGAAACCACCAACTGCAACGGCATCCACCCGACGCAATACACGCACACCTTCACCCTCGTGCAGGACGACCTGCTATAGAACGCGAGGCCCCAGCCGCTAGCGGCTGGGGCTTCGTCAGTCCTTGATGTTGCACCGGTCACTCCACCGGCTGGCTGCGACGGGCTTTCACCTCGTCGTAGAACTTGGCGTGCGACGCCTCGATGTAGGGTTGCAGCCATAGGAAGCCGATACCCAACGTCAGGCAACACAGCAGTGCCCAGCCGATGAAACTCAGGTCGAGGCAGAAGAGCTTCCACTTGTAGCCCTGCATCATCATACGGCTCTCGTGGACACACTCCTCGGCGTCCAACTCAGGGCGGTCGTTCATCACGTAGGGCGTCATGGCATAGGCATAGCTCTTGACGATACCTGGCACGATGAAAAGCATCGTCCACAGCAGGGTGTAGAGGAACACCAGGAGCGATGTGCCGAGGACACGGCCATAGTTGTTGAAGACGCCGAACTGGTCGCCCACCATCTCGCTGCTGTCTTCGCCGCGCACCAGGCGCAGGAAGCAGAGCATGAAACCGAACTCGAGCGGACAGACCAGCAGGAGGCCGACCAGGGGGATGGAGGAAGCGGCTCCGACGACGAGCGAGAAGACGAGCGTCGCCAGCACCGCGTTGACCCAGTTGCCTTTGAGGGCCTGTCGGGCCGCCATGCGGATCTCACGGTTCGATGGCATGACAGGCTGCCCGGAAGTGTAGAATTCTTGATCTTTCATAGGGTTTATCCACGTTCGTTATAGTCAGCATTAAGCAGGTTCATCGCCTTGAAGAACTTGTGGTAGAACACGAACGGGCCCACGATGATGAACGTGCCGAAGAAGCCCCAGCCCCAGTAGGTGCCGGCGCCGAACTTGTAGTCGATGCCACGGCGGGTCAGCTCATTGCCCATACGCGAGCAGAGCATGCTCCACCAGATGAGCGGGAAGATGCCCAGCGTGAGCCACGAAAGGAGGAAAAAGACGAGGCAGTAGTTCATCGTCTTCTTCTGGTCGTAGGGACCAGCCACTTTGTTGATCTCGTTCGAGATGTGCGTCAGGCACACGATGGCGTAGATGCTCAGGGTGACCAGCGACAGCAGGATGAACTTGACCATGCCGCGATTGGTGCGCAACGGGGTAGCGGGTACCCGGGTTTCGGTAGTAATGTTTTCTTCCATAATGTAATTTGATTTTAATAAATGATTAAGAAAAAAGCCACAATCCTGAATCCAGGACTGTGGCTTTTGCTATTGCTATTTTTATTCGAACGACTTGATGGCCTCCTTGATGAGCTCCATGGCAGCGCGCAGCTGCTCCTCGGTGATCACCAGCGGGGGGGCGAAGCGGATGATGTGCTGGTGGGTGGGTTTGGCCAGCACGCCCAGGTCGCGCATCTTCAGGCACACGTCCCAGGCCTCCTTGCCGTTGTGCGGCTTGATGATGATGGCGTTCAACAGGCCCTTGCCGCGCACCTTCTCGATCATCGGGCTCTTGAAGCTCGACATCTCCTCGCGGAAGATCTTGCCCAGACGCTCGGCGTTCTCCATCAGGTGCTCGTCCTTGATCACCTGCAGGGCGGCGATCGAAACCTTAGCGGCGATGGGGTTGCCACCAAAGGTGGAACCGTGCTCGCCGGGTTTGATGTTGAGCATAATGTCGTCGTCGGCCAACACAGCGCTGACGGGCATCACACCGCCGCCGAGGGCCTTGCCGAGGATCAGCAGGTCGGGGCGCACGCCCTCGTGGTCGCAGGCCAGCATCTTGCCCGTGCGGGCGATACCGCACTGCACCTCGTCGGCCATGAACAGCACGTTGTACTTCTTGCATATATCATAGCACTTCTTGAGGTAGCCCTCGTCCGGCACATAGACGCCGGCTTCGCCCTGGATAGGCTCCACCAGGAAGCCGGCCACCTTCTTGCCGTGCTCGGCCAGACAGCGCTCCAGCGCGTCGGGATCGTTGTAGGGGATACGCAGGAAACCAGGCGTCATGGGGCCGTAGTTGGCGTAGCTCTCGGGGTCGTTGCTCATGGTGATGATGGTGATCGTGCGGCCGTGGAAGTTGCCCTCGCAGCAGACGATCATCACCTCGTCGTTCGGAATACCCTTCTTCACCACACCCCAGCGGCGGGCCAGCTTCAGGGCCGTCTCGTCGGCCTCGGCGCCGGTGTTCATGGGCAGCACCTTGTCGTAGCCGAAATACTCGGTGACGTACTTCTCCCACTCGCCCAAGCAATTGTTGTAGAAAGCGCGGCTGCTGAGCGTCAGCTCGTGGGCCTGGTCGCACATGGCCTTGACAATCTTCGGGTGGCAGTGGCCTTGGTTCACAGCCGAATAGGCCGAAAGGAAGTCGTAATACTTCTTGCCCTCGCAGTCCCAAACGAATGCTCCCTCGCCCTTGGCCAGCACCACGGGCAGCGGATGATAGTTATGGGCGCCATAGCGGGCTTCCATCTCCATGAATTGCTCTGATTTTGTCATAGTTGTGTTATGTTTTGTTATGTTTGAATTGTATCGTTTCCGAGGTGCAAATATACACACTTTTTTTGTTTCCGCAAAAAAATCTTTTCCATCCGCCCGAGGCGCCGTCCCAAACCTCCGTCGTTCAGGCCCGAGGCGCGTCGGGGCGTCGCAAATTTTAACTTTTGGCCTCCTCCGCCACGGCACTCCGCACCCCGCCCTCCGACCGGCACATTTACCCCCTCTCCTACCCCCTGATTCCCTATCAACTACCTGATGGCTCCCTGATGACTCCCTGATGACTCTCTTAAAACCAGGGCAAAATCCTTGCCCTGTCAGCGTTTTGCGAGTTTTCCAGC
>OCVV011090497.1_pt1 | contig 21539 bp, 17 predicted proteins | sample 1539721 | NCBI WGS metagenome assembly OCVV01 (sample SAMN02144230, study PRJEB22623) | gut metagenome | biome: sheep rumen | host: Ovis aries | place: New Zealand
CTTGTTTGGGCGCAATGGCAAAAAATGGCACATATTATGGCGGTTTTCCCCTGACTGCCCCTAATGAAAAAGGCGGGGAAAGAAACGGGGATGCTTCCTTTTATTTTTCTGTTGCAGATACACATTCTTGATTTGCTTTGAAGTTGCGGACGATATTTTTTCAATATTTTTTTATCAAACCCCTTGACAAAACCCATAAAGTATAGTATAATACTAGGTGAGCGGTATATGCTCCATTTTTACCCTTATCAAGAGTGGCTGAGGTAACAGGACCAGTGAAGCCCAGCAACCTGACGAATTTTGTCGATGGTGCTAAATCCTGCGGTAATGACCGAGAGATGAGGAAGATAGTTCATCACGCTGTTTCGGGATACCGGAACAGCGTTTTTGAGTGCCTCTGTGTGCCGTTCAGATACCCATTTTTTACAGGAGGCTTAGTAATGAAAAGATTATTTACATCGGAATCCGTAACAGAAGGACATCCCGACAAAATTTGTGACCAGATTTCGGACGCTGTCCTTGATGCAATTTTACAGCAAGACCCTTATGGGCGTGTGGCATGTGAAACGACCGTCACAACTGGCATGGTGCTTTGTATCGGTGAAATTTCCACCAAAGCAAGGGTGGATATTGCAAAAATCGCCCGTGAGGTGGTTGTAGATATTGGTTATGACCGTGCGAAATTTGGTTTTGATGGTCACACCTGCAACGTACTGACCGCCATTGATGAACAGTCCCCCGACATTGCACAGGGTGTCAATGAATCCTATGACAGTGGCGAAACCGGCGCAGGTGACCAAGGTTTGATGTTCGGTTTTGCTTGCAACGAGACCCCTGAGTTGATGCCCCTCCCGATTTCCCTCGCCAATAAACTGGCAATCCGTCTGACACAGATTCGCAAAGATGGAACACTTCGTTATCTCAGACCCGACGGAAAGACACAGGTCACAATTGAATATGATGAAAACCAGAAGCCTGTCAGAGTGGATGCGGTTGTTGTTTCCACACAACATGCCCCTGACGTTCCGACTGAAAAGGTTCGTGAAGACATCAAGGAACTTGTGATTGATGCAGTCATTCCGGAAAAATTGCTGGATGAGAACACCAAAATTTTCATTAACCCGACAGGGCGTTTTGTTGTGGGAGGTCCTCAGGGTGATGCAGGTCTGACCGGACGTAAAATTATTGTGGATACTTACGGCGGATACGCACGTCATGGCGGTGGCGCATTCTCTGGTAAAGACCCGACAAAGGTTGACAGGAGCGCAGCCTATGCAGCCCGTTATATTGCCAAAAATATTGTTGCAGCCGAACTGGCTGAAAAGTGTGAAATCCAGCTTGCTTATGCGATTGGTGTCGCAAAGCCGGTTTCCATCCGTGTCGACACATTCGGCACAGGCAAGGTTGCAGAAGACAAGCTGGAAAATGCTGTTGCAGAACTCTTTGACCTGACTCCGGAGGGAATTATTAAAATGCTTAACCTCCGCAAACCTCAGTACCGCAAAGTGGCAGCTTATGGACATTTCGGCAGAGAGAATCTCAATGTTGCATGGGAAAAAACGGACAAAGTTCAGGCACTTTTGGAAGCTGTCGGAAAATAATCGCTGATTCATACAGGGGACAGACCATTGTCCCCTGTATTTTTTGAGAAATTTCGATGAATATATGAAATTTTTTTGAAAAAGGGCTTTTTTTTTTTGTAACTTTATGTTATAATAATAGCAGAAGAAAAAAATTAACGATTTATTGATAGATGCGAAAGAATGGAGTTGTTTTTATGAAAAAATTTCTGGATGTGATTCTGTCACTGGCATTGGTGGCAGGGTTAGGATTTGGGGGTTATTATATCGTTTCCAATGGGGTAGTGATTGACCAGACAACCACATATTATGACCCCTCATCACAGCCCATGACGGAAGAAGTGACAGAGCCAGAAAATCAAAGTAATATTCTTTTTGAAAATGAAGAAGTTCCAAATACAGAAGTCAATAATGGTCATTTAGTGCTGGTCAACAGCAATTTTGCCTGTACTTCCGAAGAAGCAAATTTAGTGAGCCTTTATGTAAAACGTTTAGAAGCGGACAGCCATAGTTTTGGTGTTCGTGATGAAAGTCTGCTGGTTCATGAAATCATGGCAGATGCTTTAATCCGTATGTTTGATGATTACAGCACCTCGACACAGCAGGAAAATGTCACTGTCGTTTCTGGATTTCGTACCGCCGAAGACCAGCAAAGACTTTATGATGAAGACCTTGAAGAGACAGGGCTGGACTATTCCGAGAGGGTCGCCCCTGCCGGATTCAGTGAACATCAGACAGGATGGTGTGTGGATTTCGACATTGACGGAGACGAAGAAGAATTTGACGGCACAGGCGTGCAGAGCTGGTTTTTGGAAAATTGTTACAAATATGGCATGATTCTGCGTTATCCCGAAGACAAGACTGAAATCACAGGAATTCAATATGAACCATGGCATTTCCGCTATGTTGGTTTCCCTCATGCGACTGTTATTAGTAACGAGGGCTGGTCTCTGGAGGAGTATATTGATTTTCTCAAGGGGTATCCCTACGACGGAAATCATTTACAGATAACTGACTACGACGGAAAAATTTATGAAATCTTTTATTATCCCATGGATACGGAATTTGAAAGCACATTAGTCCCGATTCCCATCGGGCTGGATTATGAAATCTGCGGAAATAATATTGATGGCTTTATTGTGACTGTTGACACAGGGAAATTTGATGATAGTGAGCCTGTCCCCACGGATGATGAAATTGCTGGAGATGCTGACCCCGAACAGCCTGAAAATTGGGAGGAACACCCAGAATTTGAAGAAGTTCCTGAAGAAGATATTCCCGAAGGGGAGGAACAAGAGGGTGATGCACCCGAAGAAAATCCCCCCGAAGAGGAAAACAACGAAGGATAACAGGATTTCAGAAATTTTTTTGAAATGATGCTTGTTATTTCTGACAGTATATGCTATAATAAATAATGGTGTTTCCGGCTTTGGGCTGGTCACACATATTTCAGATCAGAAAGTTGGTGAACAACTTGATTTGTACTCATTGCGGCAAGACGCTGGAAAATGAATCTCAGCTTTTTTGTGCATATTGTGGTTATCCTGTGGGCGACAAAAAGAGCTTTTTTGCGAGGACAGAAGAAACAGGCGAGCTTCCCGCTGATGAATCTGCCGGACAGTCTATGATGGCGCAAGCACAGCCCGTCCCACAGCCTTCTATGCTTCAAGGGGCACAGATGAGTATGCCCATGGGCATGATGGGAATGATGCCACAGATGAGCATGATGCAGGGCATGATGCCACAGATGGGCATGATGCAAGGTATGATGCCTTACACAGGCATGATGCAAGGTATGATGCCGAATGTCATGAATCAGATGAGCAACGTGCAGGGACAAAAGTCTGATAAATCCGATTCTGAACAGCCGGAAAATCCACAGCCGGCTCAACAGCAGATGTTGCAGAATCCCATGAGGATGGGCGTTGGCGGAATGGCTCAGATGATGGGCTATGATGCAAACGGCAACCCGATTTATATTCAGATGATGCCTCAGGTCATGGGGTATGACCCTTATGGAAATCCGATTTATGCGATGATTCCCGTCATGCAACCAATACAAAATAATGCACAACAGGGACAATCTGATGAATCTGCACCGGAAGCACAAAAAGCAGCTTCCGTCTCCGTGCAGGGCAGAGCCATTTCCCAGCCAAAGAAAAAAAATCCTGTTCCTTCCATTGCCGAGGAACAGCCTGAGCCGGAACGTGCTCAACAACCAAAAGAAAATGAAAATACTTCTCAATTCATCAAACCCGAAAAACAGGAAACTCCGGAAAAAGCACAGACTGCCAATGCCAGAAAAGTCGGTCAGCCAATACAGGAAGGCTTTTTCGCAAGACAAGTAAAACTGCAAAATCCTGTTGCGAATGGTGTCGGTATCCGACCAGCTGAAAGAACTCATCCTCAGCCCAAACCTGAACCAGCTCAGGAACAGCCCGAACCTGCTGAAGAAATGCCCGTCAGCGCAGATATTCTCATGATGGGAGACGAAACACAGCCCGAAAATCTGCCGGATGAAAAAGAATTGCTGGATTCCATTTTCAGTGACCGTCCGAAAAAATATACTATGACCGAAGGAGTCGAACCTTCTGCAAAAACGTTTTCCATCAGTCTTTCAGCGAGTGAAGTTACCAGCGTTCGCCGGAGAAATTCCGGTGTTGTGCCGGATACATTGGAAAAAGTTCCTTCCACTCCAAAAGAACAGTCACACGAAGAACGGATTTTCAGCGAAGCGGAAAAAGTATTGCCTCCGCCAATGGCAATGTATGACAAACCTCCGCAGAAAGACCCGTCTGAATACAGCCGGAGCAGAAGCAGACATCAGCCATTTCAGCCACAAAATAACAGCACCAGCTGGCAGTATCAGCAACAAGCACAGTCCTATCCTCAGCAAGGTGCAGGTTCTCAATACCAGCAGTCACAGCCTTACCCCCAGCAGGGCATGAATTCCCAGTATCAGCAGTCACAGCCCTACCCTCAGCATGGCACGAACTCACAGTATCAACAAGCACAGCCCTACCCTCAGCAGGGAAGCAGTTATCAATCACAGCCCTATCCTCAGCAGGGAAACAGCTATCAGTATCAGCAACCATCTAACAATCAACAGCCCCCCTATCCGCAACAAAGTAACAGCTATCAGTATCAGCAGGCTTATTCTTCGCAGGGTGCGCCTCAGCAGTCACAGTATTTCCAAAGTCAGGTAACTGCCAAACAGCCCACTCTCCCAGACCCAGCAGAAAAAATCCGTCCTTCCAAAGTCGAAAGACCTATGCCCAAGGCGGAAAAACCTCAGCATAAATCTTCCAGTTCTGGTAAAAAACCAGCGAAAATTGTTGATGCAGCGGAATTTTTTGGTGACAAACCTGTCAAGTCAAGGGGCGAGCTTGGGGTAACAATGGTTGACAATATGACAGATGAACAGTTAGCGGCACAGCTTGCTCAGATGCAGTTCGGCGGTAAAAAGAAATCACGCCGTTCCATGAAGGCGGCGACAGAGTTGGAAGCAGATTTCAGCAATATTCCTTCTGATATGTTGCCTTCTGATTCTTAATTATGTATGTCAGGGTGATATTGCCCTGCAATAAAAAATCCTGTCTGCGTATCTGCAACAGGCAAAGAGAAAAAGCCATTCAAAATAAGGAGGAAAATTATGGCAAATGAAATTAACGCTGCTGATGCAGCAAAGGGAGCTGCAAAGGCAGCAGGCGGATTTCTGAAAGAATTCAAGGAATTTGCACTCAAAGGAAACGTAATGGATATGGCAGTCGGTGTTATCATCGGTGCGGCATTCGGAAACATCGTCACAGCGTTGACGGATGATTTTATCAACCCGCTGATTTCCCTTGCAACTGGTGGTGTCAAGTATGCCGAAGACGGCACTCCGCAGATTGTCGGCGGTGCATTCAAAATCAATGGTGTATCTTTCAATTATGGTGCATTCATTTCATCTGTGCTGAACTTCCTGATTATTGCATTTATCCTGTTCCTGCTCATCAAGGCAATGAATACCGCAATGGCACTCGGCAAGAAGAAGGAAGAAGAAGAGGCTGCTGCTGCACCTCCGCCAGAACCCACCAAGGAAGAACTGCTTTTGACGGAAATTCGTGACCTTCTCAAAGAACAGAAACAGTCATAACTACATATTTCCTGAAATTAAAAAATTTCCCTGCTGGAATCATGTTTCCGGCAGGGAATGTTTTATGCTGATTCAATCACATTTTTGAAATAGGTTTCGGCATCATCCGTTCCCCCAGCACCGGCATAGGCGGAATATTGCAGGATGTAGGAAGCATCCACGGCATTGATAATGCCATTTTTATCAACATCTGCACAATTATTCTGCTTGATATTCAGACCGCTTTCCCCATCTGTACCCAGAATAGCAGCCGCATGTAATACCATAGCCGCATCAACAGCATCTGTTGTGCCGTCAGCGTTGATATTTCCGGCACTGTAATTGAGATTGTAATATTCATCTACCAGATTATCCGCACATAAAGCGACATTCCTGATAAATTCCTTATCGATTTCTGTCGTGGACTGGTTCGCCATCACAACCAGAATATAAGGCTGTAAGTTGTCACAATAGCAGACTTCATTATATGTCTGGAAATTTTCAGTTACGATATAGCCATATTTAACAGCCAGATTTCCCCCGACAACGTTTCTGACATAAGATTGTTCCGACTCGCTGAGGGCACTCCAGACAATATCCCAGCATTTTCCGGAATTGACTCTTCTGTGCAGTTTCTGCATACACATCTGCATAAAATCAGCTGTCACACTTGGAAAGAGGTTCGCCATGCTGACAGTGACATCTGTATCCCATGATTTCAGCATCTCATTGAAGCCTTCAATTCCAAATGTGCTGATAAGCATATCAAAGGCGATATTGTCAGAATATCTCAGGAAATAATCCAGAAGCTGTGCAAATGTATATTCCGTGCCGAATGCACTGTCTTTGATGATTCCTGCGTTTCCTCGTTTCCATTCTTCGGTGTAGGTGATAGTATCATCCAGACTGCGGATACCAGCTTCAAATTGTGTACACAGGTAATAAGCATAGGGAAGACGAATCAGCCCTGCACCTGCCATCAACTGCCCCGAACGATAGGAATACAGAACACCATTTTTTTCAGAAAATACCATGACTGCGCATTCATTTTCATAGCTTCGTGTGAGAGTGTTCATATCTTCGGTAGCATTTGCGAACGCATGAAGAGGGGAAGAGCAAGCAAGCATCATTCCAGCAAGTAATAATGTAATTATTTTTTTCATGATACGCTCCTTTACAGTGAATCATTTCGGACGTTCAGACAATTATTTGTTCATGGATGCAAACCATTCCGCAACAGGAGCAGAATTTCCAGCTCCAGCAAAGGATGCATATTGTAAAATATAGGAAGCGTCTGCGGAATTACAAACACCATTTTCGTCAAAGTCACAGCTTGCAACCTGTTCGGCTGTGAGGTAGGAATCCCCCCCCACTGCAGATTGAGCGGAATCAGTTAGAATAATAGTAGCATCCAAAGCATTAACCAGACCGTTTTTGTCAATATCTCCAGTCAGTGAAGAATTTTTGGAGGAAGTATCCTCTGGAATATAAGAACCTTCCAGAGGGTCAGTGTACAGGAATAATTGTGTCCAATAATATACGCCTTTGCTGTTGGGGGTAACACCAACACCAATATAATTGTAATCTTCACTGAGAATATTTCCTCTGTGGTTAGTGGATTTCATCCAGACAGACATAACATTTTCCGCAGTTCCAAAGGATTCATAGGCGATATTTTCACCTGTACTTGTCCATTGAATATCTGTATTATCAAAGATAGTCCAGCATTCTGAACCATCTGGTCTGATGTGGCTGAAAGAAGAAGTCAGTTCAGCGGAACGCTCAAAGGCAATTTTTTTCAGAGATGGTGCTGTCTGATAAGGGGGCAAACCGGCAGAAATCCGCTGTAAATTTGTCAGGTAAATGACTTGTTCAGCTTGTTTTTCCAAATCAGTTTGAGCATTCGCATGAAGTGGCAAACATCCGCACATGAAAACCGCAAAAATAAGGCTCAAAATTTTTCCCCTTGAATTTCGCATTTAAAAAACCTCCCGTAACCAAAATATCTCTGTTTTCATTATACAAAATTTTGGGTTCAAAATCAATTCATTTGACGGATTCTTTCAAAAAAATCGCCTATCTGCACAAAGTCAGGGGCGAATTTTTTTGCATATATCACAAAAAAGAAAATTTTGTCACATTTTGGATTTGTTTCATAAATTTTGATAAATTGTTTCTTTTTTTTACTTGACAAATACGCTGTATTATGCTATGATAGGGGCAGAAAGAGAAAACTTCATCTTCAGAAAGGACGATAACAAATGAAAAAGAGAACATTTTTGAACTTATTATGCTTAACAGTGGCTTTAACCGCCTGCGGACAGAAAACAGAGATTCCCCCTGTCGATTTAATCGAAATCCCCATCACCACGACAATCACGACTTCCCCCCAAGAAACAACTGTGATTCCCTCTGAAACAACCGCATTGACAGAAACCGAAACAACCACCATTGCAACCTCCTCCCAGACAGATGACACTATTTCCCCCACGGAAACCACAGAATCTGACACCGCTCCCGCCACGGAAATTGAATCCCCTGAAACTGATGAGGATTCCGAAACAGAAGATACTACCGAGGCAAAGCCTAAAAATACCGCTTGGGTCAAGGCTTATCGTAGAATATTGGTTCAGCATTGCCGTGATAAACAAGAAGAGGAAACTTCCGAAACTGACACCACCAATGAATCTGATTCCGATGAGGAAAGCAGTTCCAGAAAAAAAGACGACGAAACAGAAGAAATTGAAAATCAATGGTTTGTCCTGATTTATCTGGATGATGACAAAATTCCGGAAATGGTCATTCTTGACGGGACTGATATGGAATTGTACTGTTTTGACGGAAAAAATGCACAGCTGTTACTGGAAGACAGCTATAAAAGCGATGCATTTGACCAACAGAATGTATGCTATCAGCCTTATACAGGCTATATTGCAAGTGCATTCACAACCATGAGCGGAGGAGACGGCTTCACAATCTATCATTTTGACCAGTTGGATGCCGTGCACGTTCAGCGGTACTATTTCAACAATAACGAAAATGTGGAAGGCGAAATGGCTTATAATGAAATCTGGAACAGAGCAGAAGAATTTGAAGTCATTGACAATGGGTATCATGATGTGACACTTGGCGACAGCTGGACACACGTTACCTCTGAAATGGACGGCGCATACCGCCTGACCCTTGAAAATGCCAATACTTTAACTGCTGATTTAGCCCCTGATATTGAAAAAGATTCTGAACAAGACCCCACAGAGGACGAAACGGAAGAAGAGGAGTAAAACACTTTTCTCTTGACAAATTTCTCAAAACATGGTACAATATTCCTATATCATGCAGGAGGTGAAAAAAATGTTTGTTTATTTCAATACTGGTGCTGAAGATGTTGTCAATACGGATTTCATCGTTAATTTTTGGAAAGACCATGAAAACTATGATGATGGTGTTGTTGACTATAATATTTGTCTGCGGTTGAAAAATAGAAAGAAAAAAGAAGTCCTTTATTTTGATTCCGAAGAAGAGAGAGATACTGCTTTTCAAAAACTGATAGACCTTTTAGAAGTCACAAAATTATAATTTTTAAAAATTTCCTCTTGACAAATGCCTGAAATTGTGCTATGATAGTGTAAAGCGTTGATGGAGATGTCACTGCAATAGGCATATCTTACAGAGAGCTGTCACCGATGGGCTGAAAATGACAGCAGGATATTTTGCAAGTGTCGACCGCTCCGGAGTCTGTCTAATACACAGCGCATGACCTGCGTTAAAAGGTCTGAATGAGGTGTGCAGAATTGCGCATGAATTCGGGTGGAATCACGGTGTAATATCGTCCCGAAACTTTGGAGAAGTCCGGAGTTTCGGGACTTTTTGCATAAAATAATCAAAAAGGAGAAAAAATTATGATTCAGTTGACATTAAAAGACGGCTCAATCCGTGAAGTGGAAGAAAATATTTCCGCTGCGGAAGTCATCAAAGGGATTGGCATGGGGCTGTATAAGGCTGCTTGCTGTGTAAAGATTGATGGTGCAGTCTGTGACCTGCGCACGGTTCTGACGAAAGACTGCACTTTCGAGGTTTTGACATTTGACGACCCAGACGGACAGAAAACGTTCTGGCATTCTGCATCTCATATTCTGGCGCAGGCTGTCAAGAGACTGTACCCCAATACCAAGCTTGCCATTGGACCTGCCATTGACGGCGGTTTCTACTATGATTTTGATGTAGAACATCCTTTTACTCCGGAAGAACTCACCAAGATTGAAGCCGAAATGAAGAAAATTGTCAAGGAAAAATTACCGATTGAGCAGTTTTATCTGTCTCCGGAAGAAGCCCTTGCAAAGCTCAAGGAAATGGACGAACCCTACAAAGTAGAACTTTGTGAAGAACACGCAGGAAAGGGCGAACCGATTTCTTTTTACAAGCAAGGTGATTTCGTTGATTTGTGCGCAGGTCCTCACCTCATGACAACTGAACCTGTCAAGGCATTCAAGCTCCTGTCATGTACCGGCGCATATTGGAGAGGCTCAGAAAAGAATAAAATGCTTTCTCGTGTCTATGGCACTGCCTATCCGAAGGCTGCACAGCTTGACGAAGAACTGAAACGCCGTGAAGAAGCCAAACTCCGTGACCATAACAAAATTGGTCGTGACCTCGAATATTTCACAACGGTTGACTATGTAGGTCAGGGCTTGCCGATTCTGCTCCCGAAGGGTGCAAGAGTGGTTCAGCTCCTCCAGAGATGGGTAGAAGACTATGAACAGGCGCATGGATGCTTACTGACGAAAACCCCCTTGATGGCAAAGCGTGACCTTTTCAAGATTTCCGGACATTGGGACCATTATTTAGATGGAATGTTTGTCATTGGCGACCCCTACGACGAAACGAAAGAATGTTTTGCAATGCGTCCTATGACCTGCCCTTTCCAGTATCAGGTATTTTTAAATAAACAGCGTTCCTATCGTGATTTGCCGATGAGATTAACAGAAACTTCCACACTGTTCAGAAATGAAGATTCCGGCGAGATGCATGGTTTAATTCGTGTCCGTCAATTTACGATTTCCGAAGGACATTACATTCTTGCACCGGAACAGCTGGAAGAAGAATTCAAGGGCTGTCTGGAATTTGTCAAGTATTTCCTTGGCACGGTAGGACTGCTTGACAGCTGTACTTATCGTTTCTCACAGTGGGACCCTGCAAACCCGAAGAACAAATATGAAGGCACAGCGGAACAGTGGGAACAGGCACAATCTGCAATGGGGCGTATTCTTGATAATCTCGGACTGGAATATACAATCGGCATTGATGAGGCTGCTTTCTATGGCCCAAAGCTTGATATTCAGTATAAGAATGTCTATGGTAAGGAAGATACACTTGTTACCATTCAGATTGACATGATGCTGGCAGCCAAATTTGGTATGGAATACATTGACAGAGACGGCACAAAGAAAATGCCCTACATCATCCACAGAACATCTCTCGGATGCTTTGAGCGTACATTGGCATATATGCTGGAACATTTTGCAGGTGCATTGCCGTTATGGATTGCGCCGGAACAGGTGAAAATTATTCCGATTGCAGACCGTCATCTTGACTGGGCGAATGAAGTCCGTGAACAGTTGACAAATGCCGGAATTCGTTGTTCCATTGACGGACGTGCTGAAAAGATGGGCAAGAAGATTCGTGAAGCAACTTTGGAAAAGATTCCCTATATGCTCACAGTCGGCGATAATGAAGTCAATGACAAGACTGTTTCCGTTCGTACCCGCAAGGGCGACAATCTCGGAGTAATGCCAATGGAAGAACTGCTTTCCAAACTCCTCACAGAGATTGCAACAAAGGCAAAAGAATCCTGATTGTCAATTCAAAAAAATACCCCTCTCTTTTGACAGAGAGGGGATTTTTTATCAGTTCCAGCGTTTATAGAGGCTTTTGGTAGTAGCCTTTGTGGTGATAGTTGTTGCTTTGGTAGTGGTAGTACGTGAGGAGAGGGAAGAATATGTACTGCCGGAAGTGGAGGTACTGCCACTTGTGGAAGTATAGACGTTTCTGTCCCAATTTTTAGCCTTTGTGGTAGTAGTGGAACGGGTTGTGACAGTGGTGGTTTCAAAAAGTTGAGCAATTTTTCCGTCTTTGTCGTCATAATCAAGGACATTATACCAGTCGTCTTTTTCAGTGTCATAAACAGCCCAAAGGCGGTCTTCATAATAAAACCAGACTTCCTGATTGTCCTGTAGTTCCATTGTGACAAGTTCGTCAAGGGACTTGCTTCGGCTGGGAACAGGAATTCGCCAGCGTCGGGAAATAACATATTCCTTGATAGGGTCATCAATGGTAAAAATGGACGAAAATGGAGTAGTGGTCATGGTTAGAATGACTTCTTTTTCAGTGTTGGGAATGGTTCGTGTAATCTGTTCTGGTTCTTGCAAATTGTTCAGACCGTAAATCGCCAGTATCATCCATCCGCTAAATACCATGATAACCATAGCGAACGAATTCCGGTTCACGATAAATAAAGCCATCATCATCCCCAAAAAACAAGCCGCCATGCATACCAATGGAAGTGTATACATTGGGAGAGGATACCCCACACAGATACCGCCTGTCTTTTCCAGCAGATACAGGACGGCGGCGGCAATCAGTCCGAATACGGAAAAAACAATCAGTCCCAATGCTGTTTTATTGATTCTGCGCTGTTCTTTTTCTTCAAGAGCGTTTTCCTCTTCTTCAGACATATATTCGTCATTATCGTCATTTTTTTCAGTTTCATCGGGCAAAGCGGAGGAATTTTCTTTCTGTTCCTGTTCTGTTTCTGTCGACATACTGAATTCTCCTTTCTATCAATCAATCCCATGTTACAGCATACCACAAATACGGCAAAAAGTCAAGGTCAAAACGGTGAACATATGATAACAATTTATGGAATGGCTGTCATATTTTCGGGCGCATCAGATGAAACAAATTTTACTGATTTGATTTTACCATATTTTTCCCATAAAAGCAAGTGAATACTTGACATTTCTATCAATTCTGTGTTATACTGAATAAAAATAATGATTGTGAGGTATTGCAATAATGGGATTTTTTGACCAGTTTAAAAAAAATACTGACAAATCCGAAAAGGCTGTCAGCACTCCAGCCCAGCCAGAAACTGCAACCGCAGACAAGCCCGAAAACCTGTTAATTGAACCGACTCTTGACAGGAAGGAACTGCTTGCAATGGTCGCTGAAAAATGTGCGGGCGGTGAAATGCAGAATGATTCTCTGTGGTATCCGGAATATCGTCTCAGACTGAAATTAGAATTCGGACAGATGGCACACGGCAATAATATGTATAATGTGCAGTTGCTGTTCATTGTTCAGCATCCGTGGTTTGATGAAGAGATGGTGGAATCCTGTGCAGGTGTTGGGAAAACCCCTGACGAAGCGATGAAACGGGGGACAGAGAATTTCTGTGCAGTGGTGTTTACATTCTTGTTAGCAGCTTTCAAGTGTGACTGTGACAACTGGCTGACGGCTGACATCATGGGCAGAAAATGTAATTTCCGCATTCCTTGTACTCGTGCCAACATGCACATGGGGGACGGCGAAAGCGTTGACTTATGGGAACTTATCAAAGACGAAATTCCGCATTATTTAGGGACAAAACGCTGTTATTGGGTGAAATTGTTCTCTTCCTCCCTGAGTGGAATTCCTAACTGTGAGGCACGAATTAACGGCATTGTCTACCCTGATTTGACGGAAATTCTGGAAAAAGACGTTATCAGCCGAAATCATGCAATATCCGGCTTTTCTTCCGACAAGACTTTTATTCTGCTCATCCAAAAAGAGGAAACATATCAGCCCTGCCCCTTTACCAAACAGGAAGTGGGGGAACTGACATTCCGTGCAATCCGTCTTTATCAGAATGTGGACAACGAAGAATCACGCTCCAAAACAGATGCAATGGTTCGGGAATTAGCCCCGAATGATTCGGTTGCAATGGAAGTAATTTCCTTTTTGCCGGAAATTTTCGCTCACATGGTGGTACAGTTCCGTGATAATGATACCTTAATTCCGGTTGTCAATCGTGGCAAGCCCGAAATTGAACTGAAAAAATCGCAGGTGCGCAGTTATGGCTATATTGAAGACGCTGTGGAACAGTATCTCCGCAAACAGCGACCCTCTAAAGAAGAAATCAATCAGATTCTTGCCATGAGTGCAAAATTCCATGCCATTAGTGAAGCAATTCAGAACGGTGCAAAGATTGAAAATCTCCGCCTGTCTCAGCTGGTTTATTTTGTTAATGAAAAATATATTCCTTGGTAAAGCATCATAATTCATAAAATCCCGTCTTGATTCAGATGGGATTTTGTGATTTTCCATGAATTTTATCCGTTTCAATAAAAAAAGCTTGATTTTTGTCTGCATTCGTGGTATGATATTATTGCAGCGATTTAGTGCATAAACACATAAAAGCTTTAAATCGTAAAAATATTGAGGAGGATGTTGCAATGGAACGCAAAGGCAACTTAATGACTTACAGACCTGATATTCAGGTATTTGATGCGACAATCCGTGATGGCGGATTGGTCAATAGTTTTTTCTTCACAGATGAATTTGTCAAGGCTCTTTATCTGGCGAATATTCGTGCCGGTGTAGATTATATGGAAATGGGCTACCTTGCAGATACCGACATTTTCAAGGTTGAAGATTTCGGAGACTGGAAATTCTGCAAAGAAGATTCTCTCCGCCGTATCGTAGGCGACAACCCCACTGATATGAAACTTTCCGTCATGGCTGATGTTGGCAGAACAAATCTCCAGCGTGATTTATTGCCGAAAGAGGAAAGTGTCATTGATATGGTTCGGGTGGCTACTTACATCAATACCATGCCCGCAGCGATTGACATGATTGAATATGCTTCATCTCTGGGCTATGAAACCACTTGCAATATTATGGCAATCTCCAAAGCAAACACCCCTGACATTCAGGAAGCTTTGACATTGCTTGCAGATTCTCCGATTAAAGCCGTTTACATTGTGGACAGCTACGGCGCATTGTTCCCTGAACAGATTCAGCAACTGACAAAAATGTACCTTGAATATATGGAACCTGCCGGAAAGCAAGTCGGCATTCATGCACATGATAACCAGAAAATGGCTTTTGCGAACACCATTGAAGCATGTTCTATGGGTGCAAGCCTGTTAGATGCGACTGTTGGAAGCATGGGACGTGGTGCAGGTAACTGCGGTATGGAATTATTGCTTGGTTTCCTCAAAAACCCGAAATATAATATTACTCCGATTCTGCGTTTCTATGAAGAATACACTCTCAAACTCAAAGAAGAAGGCTTGAAATGGGGCTATGATGTGCAGTATCTCCTGACCGGAAAAATGAACCTGCACCCTTCCTCTGCAATCGCTTTCACCAAAGAGGACAGAAAGGATTATTCCAATTTCTATCATCAGTTGTTTGACCTTGACTGATACCAAAATTTCATATAAAATAATTACCCCCTCTGCGCTTGCGGAGGGGGTTTCTTTTAAGCATTAGCATCATTGTCAATTTTTACAAGAACTTCATCTTCAATTTTTGCTGGGATGAATGCATATATTAAATTGCCGATTCCCAATGTCCACCATACTGTGAGCAAAGCAACCAATCCATGGTTCTTTTTTTTCCGTTTGATTAAGTTTGCACTTGTCTCCCCTCTGCTGGTAATTTCATACCCAGTGGTAACAAAATCATCAATAACTTGTTCAAATTCTTTTTTAGATGAAACTCTCCTTATACGAGAAGCCATTCCCCTCACCTCCTTAGATGATAACAATTAAAATACATCATTTGTTGTATTTTAATTATATTATACATCATTCATTGTAATTTGTCAAGTGAAAAACATAATTTGTGGTATAATTTTGTTGAAATACGATAAAGGGGGCTTATGCTTTTATGCAACATTACCAAAGAATCAGGGATTTGAGAGAAGACAGCGACCTGACACAGGAACAGCTTTGTAAAAAACTTTTCATGCACAAAACCACATACACAAATTACGAACAGGGGAAACATTCTGTTCCGTTGGATTTCGCCGTTGTGCTTGCGGATTTCTACAATGTGAGTTTAGACTATATCGCCGGACGGACAAATTACAAGCAGGGAATCAAAAAGCCGGAATTGGGCGACGATGAACTGGCAGTGATTGAAAAATATATTTCCCTCACAGAACGCAACAAGGGACGATTGGAACAGTTTCTGGAAGGACTGGTTGAGAAGCAGGAAAATGAAATTGCTGAGAAAAAAGAGCGGAAATTTGCTTGAAACATTGTAAAAAATAACCCCTCCGCATTTATGGAGGGGGTATTTATATCTGTTTTAGTCACCGAACGAAATACCGAGGTCACGGGCGGTTTGAACCTGCTGACCATTGGGGTCAACGAGCTTTTTCTTGCCTGCAATGTCTTCGAGTTTATTGGAAGTAACTTTTCCGTCAACCATCGCAACCGTGCGCCCGAATTTTTCATCTGCAATGAGCTTCGCAGCGTGTACACCGAACTGTGTCGCAAGCATTCTGTCGTAAGCACTTGGAGAACCGCCACGGAGCATATGTCCCGGAACACATACACGAGCTTCAATGCCAGTATTTTTCTGAATCTGAGCAGCGATTCTTGCGGTATCGTTTCCGTTTTCAACGTGATATTGTTCACGCTGTTTCTTTTTGAGCTTAGCGATTTCGATATCGTTGACACCTTCAGCGACAGCGAGAATGGAGAAAGTCTTTCCTTTCTGTGCTCTCCTGACAACAGCATCACAAACCTTGTCAATGTCATAAGGAATTTCGGGGAGCAGGATAATATCTGCACCGCCGGCGATACCTGCATAAAGTGTGAGCCATCCGGCTTTGTTACCCATGATTTCACAAACGATAATTCTGGAATGGCTTGCAGCGGTAGTGTGCAGTCTGTCAAGGGCATCTGTAGCAATGTCAACAGCTGTATGGAAGCCAAAAGTCACATCTGTGCCGTAGAGGTCATTATCAATGGTCTTCGGCAATCCGATAACATTCAGACCAGCATCAGCGAGAAGATTAGAAGTTTTGTGAGTACCGTTTCCGCCGAGGGTCAGAAGGCAGTCCAGTTTCTGCTTGTTATAGGTTTCGACCATGTTTTTCACTTTGTCGATATTGTCGTCACCGATGACAGTCATCATTTTGAACGGCTGACGTTTTGTGCCGAGGATTGTACCGCCCTGTGTGAGAATGCCGGAAAATTCCGAAGGCTGCATATCTCTGCAAAGTCCGTGAATCAAGCCGTAATAGCCGTTGGAAATGCCGACAATCTGAACATTGTCTTCTCCGAAACGTTCATAGCAAGCTTTGACAACGCCTCTGATGGTTGCATTCAGTCCGGGGCAGTCGCCACCACTGGTCAGAATACCGATTCTTTTTTTGCTCATTTGAATTTCCTCCTTTAATATTGGAATAAAATATAATTTTAATGAAAAGCCAACCGCCGGAAGTACCAAGGCACTCCCAGCAACGGCATAAGTACCGTAATTTTTGCAGGTTGTAATGATTATGACTGTTCCTCTCCGTAGGTGTTAATTTCGAGACGTTTTTCGAAATCTCTTGCATTCATAGGCTTTCCGTACAGATAGCCCTGAATATAGTCACATCCCATGCGTTCCAGAATTTTGGACTGTCCCTCATATTCCACACCCTCTGCAATGGTTTCAATTTCCATAGAGCGTGCGATTTTGATAACAGCGGATACAATTTCCTGAGCGACTTTATCCGTTTCAATCTCAATGATGAAAGAGCGGTCAAGTTTGAGCAGGGTCAACGGCAGTAACTGAATATAGCTTAAAGAGGAATAGCCTGTTCCAAAGTCATCCATTGCAAGAAGGATTCCTTTTTCACGGAGAGAATTCATCTGCTGAACAGTGTAATTGATGTCGCCCAATGCCAGACGTTCTGTGAGTTCCAATTCAAGCCATTTCGGTTCAAGTCCGAACTTGTTGAGCTGTTCCATGACCACATCACACACATCAGCCTGATAAAAGTCACCAGATGCAAAGTTAATTGACATGACAATTGGAGAAAGTCCTTTTTTTTGCCATTTTGCAGTCTGCTCCACGGCTTCGCAGAGTACAAAATTACTGATTTTGGAAATCATACCGGTTTTTTCTGCAATGGGAATGAAGACATTAGGAGAAATCATTGTTCCGTCCGGCTTAATCCAGCGGATGAGGGCTTCTGCGCCCATGATGTGTTTTTCGGGGTCTTTGAGGTCAACTTTTGGCTGATAATAAAGCTGTAAATGGCGCAATTCAATGGCATTTGCAAGCTCTTTTTCCATTTCGCTCTGGTTCATAATTTCCTCGTGCATAATGGCATCATAGCCCATCATGTAGGAAATTTCACTCTTGCCCATTGCAAGCGCAAATTCTGCATGTTCTACAACTTCATGGAAATTATTTCCATCTTGCGGAAGTTTCGCAAAACCAGCGGAACAAGTGATAGAAAACTGTCTGAAATCATTGGTTTCCATGACTTCAATTTCACTGCGAATCTGTTCAAGAATGCGGACGGGCATTTCCTCGTCTGCATATACAGAGGGGTCATTCAATACAATAACAAAATTATCCGCACTGACACGGGCAGCAAAACCGCCGTTGATGGTATATTTGCAGAGAATATGAGCGAAATCTTTCAGAACCTTGTCACCGTTTTCATAGCCGTAGGAATCATTGATAATATGGAAACGGTCAATATCCAGAACCATCACCCAATAAGTCTGCTGAATGTCCTGACACTGTTGATAAAGTTCTTCGCCGTCACTCATGAGCTTGTTACGGTTGTAAATTTCAGTGATTTCATCCATGTAGGCGAGTTTTTCAATATAAGCATCTTTCGCCTTTTCCATGGTAATATCAATCAAAGCACCGCCTACCAACGGCAGACCGCTGGGAGAAAGCAAATTTTCATGATAATGATAGGCGTACCAAGTATAATGCTTGTCATTGTTGGCACTGATTCGCAGTTCCATTATGCGTGGGTGAGTTGTAGCATCTGCATCGGGTCTGGTTTCGCCGATTCTGCGGAGGTAGTCATTAAATTTCACTCTGTCATCGGGATGCAGTTTGTTATGGAAATCTGCAAATGAAATATAGTTTTCCTCAATTCCAAGAAAAGCTTTTGCTTCGTCTGAAACATAATATTCCGGTCTGACGCTTTCACAAAGGAGCATACCAATGCCGGAAAGTCTCATGGAAATCTGGTAACGGTTCTGGGAGGATGCAAGATTTTGCGCATAGGCAGAAAGTTCCTGAGCCGTTTCTTCCAGTTCGGTCGTTTCAAAACCAATGGAAAGATACAATGAAGCCTTTGAGCTTTCCATCAGGGCAGAGGTTGTCCAGCTGATATATCGCTTTGTGCCCTCTTCGGTTTCAATACCGCTGTCGTAGCTAGTACCCTCTAGGGTATCAGCGGCATCTTTGGGACTAAGACCGATTTTATGGAAGAAACTTCCTAACAATACAGCACTGTCCTTGATTTCTTCATTCTCTTCCACTCCAAGCAATTCCGCCATTGGTTCATTGGTGTAGAGCGTTTCGAGGTCATCCGACCAGATGAAAGCAGGCGCATCAATGGAACGTACCATTTCACAAATACGATTGATGTCAACGGTGCTGTGCTGGCTTTGATAATACCGCACGGCAATCACCATTCCTACTGTAATTCCAATCAGCAGGAAAATATACAAACGCAGTGCAAACATGGAATGTTCCGGATATGTTTCTGCCATAAACAGAACCCACATAGAAAGTACTGCAAACAGGGCTTCTATCCACAAAATTAAATTTTTATTCATAAATCATACACTGGCGGTACAGTGTCCCCCTCTCTTACAAGGTTTATTCTGATTTGATACAGAGCCTAACCGCTGAATGTCTGCATAATAATTATACTCTTATTATAACTCTTTTTAGATAAAATGTCAATGGATTCTGTCAAATTTCCCAAAAACGAATTTTGTCCCCGACGTTTTTCAGGCATCGGGGACAAAATTCATTTTTTGTTGTGAATCTGCTGGAATAAATAATACATAGTTTCTTCATGACGAAGTGCTGAACGGCGGAGCACCTGCATGGGAAGATTGCTGACAGCAAGTGAACCATAACTCCACGGCAGACTTTCAGGGCGGTCTTCTTTCCGGAGATTGTGCAAGGAACGATGGAAAAATAAATGCTCCCTGAGAATGGTTTCTTCCGTGACCAGAGAATCTGCATCCCGACAAGGCAACATAGAAAATAATAATGCTTCCTCTCTTGTGGGGCGGTACATCAGACCAGTCAGAAGGCGGATGCACATTTCCCGATGCAAATTCTTGTCAAAACGGTTGTACTGGATTTTTCCGGCACAATAAGAAGCGAATTTCCGACATACTTCCATCTGTGTCCTGAAAATGGGATTGATGGTTTCCGTTTCCGATTGCAATACCGGAAGAAAACGACCGTTCTTTTCCTGATACCCTTTTGTCATGCTGTGCGGGGCATTGCAGATATTGACGAAAAGGCTTTTGCTGAATCGTGTCTGTAAGCGGAGATTGCTTTCAGGGGAAAAATACCATGTATTGCAAACACCGTCAGCAATACCGGAAACTTCTGTCAGTCCAAAGTAAAAGCCTGTGATGGGCGGAATGCCGTCAAGGAGTTGCCGGAGACTGCGCTGAATCTCCGTCGTCCAGCCAATATCGACAATTCCAAATGGGACTCCTTCTGTCAGTCCTTCCTGCACAAAATATCTGTAGGCGGTTGTATAAGCCTCACGGGAATGCATCAAGGATGCCTGACGGAAACGGACAGAAGACCGCAAAGCAGAACAAATTTCGTGATATTCTCTGGAAGAAAGCTTTTTTTCAGCGAATTCTTCCGGAAAATTCAATTCTTCACAAATTTGTCTGCGTTCCTCACTGGTGATGCTGGCACGGTTCAGAATGTGCTGTAATGTCTGTTTTGAACCTCGGTATAATAACAGGCTCATGCCGTCTTCTCTGTCAAGCCTATGCACGCAGGGGAGACGGAGTGCCAGACGAGAACCGTATAAATATTTCATTTCCACTGAAACAGGGCATACTTTTGTAATTTCTTTTGCAATTTCAAACGGAAGATAGCCGTCTCTGGAAAGAAAGTAAAGCCGTTTCAAGCCCATTCTTTCCGCCTGTCTGAGAATATTCCACACATAGGAAAATAACACTGGTGCTGTCACTTGTGCAGTCAGTTCAGAAAATCGGTCTGAACTGTCCTGCACAATTTGTTCCACTGCTTCTGCATAAAGAGGCACGTGCTCCAATGCAGAGGCGTATTTTCTGTCCATTTAGATTGTCACACCGTTTTTCTTCAGGAGTTCACGGGCAGTCACAACAGAATCAACGCCGTCAGGATTCTTGACAGGGGCAAATTCATAATCTCTTTGCACTTCATAGGAAAGGCAGGATTCATGCAGATGAATCATATCCAGAACCAGCGTTTCAAACTTGTAGGCATTTGGTTCAGTGGGCTTGACAAGATTTCCATTCTCATCCACATAAGGGACTTTCTTATTGACCACGTGAACAGGGAGAGAATTATTCAGAATTTCCGTGAGTTTATCCGTGCGGAACAGATAATTCAGGATAACGCCGTAATTGTAAGAAAGTTTTCCGTCCGGTTCTCTGCGTGTAATCATTTCGTCAGTCATTTCGTAATATTCCACAATGGAGGGCTTGCCGTCTTCCAGACAGAGCACCCCGACACGCTCCTGAGGGTCAGCCTTTGCAACGACCTTTGCGCCGGATTCACTGCCGGAAAGAACTGTTGCACCG
>OCVV011345796.1_pt1 | contig 21532 bp, 14 predicted proteins | sample 1539721 | NCBI WGS metagenome assembly OCVV01 (sample SAMN02144230, study PRJEB22623) | gut metagenome | biome: sheep rumen | host: Ovis aries | place: New Zealand
TTCGACACCTTCGAAAGTGTCCGTAAGAGCGTTGTATTCTACAAGTCCTCTGGTTGGGGACATGAAAATCCCGCTCTTTCGGTCTTCACTCAGATAAAGAACCTTGCCAAGTTTCTCCCGGACGTTATGCTTACTGTGATTTTTGCTTCCGGTGCTGATGTAAACTGTGTCAACAATTGCGGCAGAGCCACTTGTTATAACTCCGTTTTCATCACGGACAATCTTTTGTGCTTTGATGAATGCCATGGGACTACCCCTTAGATAAAGTAGTTTTAAGTAGAACTACATTAATTATAGCAGTCCTATCCCAGAAGCACAATATTCTGTTGAAAAACTACGGTTTTCCGCAGATGTTGTTAAGAACAGATCGATGTAGTTCTACTTTTACATTGATCTAAGGATTAATCTTCACTTCCTCCACCGCCAAGGTCGGTATTACTGGTTGCAATAACATCCTCTACATCAAAAACGATCGTCTCCATTTCCAGATTTTCATAAGTTTCTTTCATGATGATATTCCTTTCATAATCACAAATATTAACATTATTCATCTTCATCGTTAAATGTCTGCCAGACAGGGTCTCCATAAAGCGTGTGGACATTTCCATTAGCATCGGTATATACAAGATATGCACGGACATACCATGTATCTCCCTCATGTACTTTGCCTTTCGACCAGGTATAACGGCAAGCCGTACCCGTCCAAGACATGCCTCTGACAAATCGAGCATTTTCAGAAGTAAATCTTTCAGGATCCGGACCAATCCCCGAATCATCTGTGGCAATTACACCTGCAAAATCCATGGTACAGCCTTCAGGAATTGTACTCATTGAGACAAAGGTAAGCTTCTTATTGTCTGTATCCTGGTACATATTGATGATTCCGGTTGTACCGACTGCCTCTACGGTTTCAGTATCATCAACATAGATTGCAGTAATGACCAGATCCTTATCTGCAAAGAACGAATATGACTTACTATAGGATAGGATCTGTTCTTCATTATTTACATCTATCCAATGACTGAAAATCTTACCAGCCTCAGGTGCATTCGCAACTGCTGTGACAACATCATTCGGCTTATATGTTCCGGAACCTTTTCCGTTAGTGACAGTAATGCTATACGTTACTTCTTTCAGCTTGTACACTGCATAGATCGTTACCACCTTATTTTCTGTCGCGAGGCCTCTCTGGATCGCAGCATTCCAGGTATCTTTGTCTGCATCATATACACCATCACCGTCCATATCCCATCCGATGGTGGTATAGCCTACTCTGGTGGGCAGGGTAGGAAGTAAATCCGTTGCTTGAGCGCTGGCAAGCTGCATTCTGGCAAGGACCTGGCTATAAGCAGATTCAAACACCAGTATAGCCTGGTCTTGCACCACAGTATTAAATACCGCATTAATACTTACATTAGAGGTTACAGTGAAAGTATAGGACGGCGAGCGGCTCAGCACTGCTCCGGCATCGTTTTCCCAATAGGCAAAGTCAGAAGCATTCACATTGACAGTAATACTTGAGCCAAGAACATAATCTTGTGTAATCTTAGTGCTCTTCTCAATTCCATTTACATAGAAACTGTTTCCGCCATTAATGGAAACTTTGGCTGTTCCCAGAGGCTCATATACAGCCGTGTACTCATTTCCTTCCGCTTCCGCAGTTCCCTTGAAATTTCTGGTCGTACAGAGAATATCTCCTGTGTAATAAGGGGCTGCTTCCGAATGTACATACCAGCCTTTGAAGTTGTAACCCTCTACTCTGGGTGCCACAAAGCCAAACTCTTCTCCAACCCGTGTCCCAAAAATGCCGGCAAAGTCAGCAGGAATGTCATTTCCATTAATATCTCTCAGAGACGCGTAGACTTCGACGAAGGGTTTGTTTGGCATGGTGACATCAAAAGAGACAGTGCGGGAATTGCCATATTGATCCGATGCAGTACATAGAATACTGGGCATGTAGGCATCTTCACTCTCCCCGTATAAATCAAAAGGCAGGTGAATCTGGTAACTATCCTCTGTACCATTTTGCAATTCGATAAGAGCCAAGCTAGCTATCCACTTAATATTAATCCCGGACATATCATCCGCTGTCACGTTCACTTTAAGAGTAGCATCGCCGTTTTCATCTGTCTCGACATGTATGCTGCCGGTATTCTCTGTATCACCATCGATAGTAAGGTTGAAATTATTTGTATAAATTCTAAACCAAACATCAAACTCATTCCCATACCCATCAGACCCATAGCAACGATACTCATCTTGATTTGAAGGATTTATTACAGTGAATGAAGATTCTGTTGCATCAGAAATCGTTTCATGATAGATACCTTCGCTGTAATTTGTATGCTCCCAGTGATATGTCACCTTAGATAAATCATCCCCTTCAACAAATGCCTTTAGCTCAAGAGTTGAATTCTGTCCAACCGTATGCTCATAATAGCCGCCGTACTCCCGCCCGTTGCCGTGAGCCTTGAGATGATTAATAGTAACATAAAACTCTACTCTTGCAATATTGTTATAACTGTCAGTGACCTCACAAGTATAATACCCTTTTGAAGCTACCTGCAGAGAATCTGTTGTCTCATCATATTTTTTATTAACAAACGTTCCCTGCTCTGGATCATATTCTTCATTTGAAGACCAGTGATATTCTATGCCATTGAGATCATCGGCAGACACTCCCACACGAAGTTCCTGTGTCTGTCCTCCGGTCATTTCAATATAGGAAAACTCTTCTTCCTCCGTTCCGAAAACAAATGCTTTGAGGTGGTTAAGTACGATGTTAAACGTCGCCGTTGCAGAATTGCCATAGGCATCCGTCACTTCACATATATAAAAGGCGGATTTGTTCAAGGCCCCTGTATTAATTGTATTGGTGCCGGAACCTGCGTTTTCTTTACTGGTAATCTCTCCATACCGGTTTTTTGTAACTTTGTACCATTGAATATCGAGACCGTCTTTATAATCCGCTTCTATCTCCGTTACCAGAGTATAGTCCTGTCCGAGTACTCCTACAATATCCAGTGTCTTGAGATACTCTCCATCGTAGTCTATTTCAGCGCCCTGCGGCCAGACCTTTAGATGGTTTTCCATTGTAACGAAAAACCATGCAGTAGAAGTATTATAGAAGGAATCAGTAACTTGACATTGATAAGTACCTATTTTATCAGTAGTCAGGGTATCACTTGTCTCTCCCTCAATAACAACCTCTTCTCCGGTTTCCGGATTCTGCTTTCTCCACTGATAGGTAATTCCTTCCAAATTATCCGCAGAAACTAATGTATGCAAAGTCACTTCTCCGGGAGGCGAGACATTGAGGTCAACACTGCAATCATATAGATCGTTTCCTTCCGGATATGCATAGAGATTATTTTCAACATACTCAATGTTCATACTAAAATATATTGAACATTGATTACCATACTGATCTTTCACAATACAGTAATAGTAATGATACTCATAGATTTCGGGAGTTTGAAGACTTGCTCCAGTACAATCCGGCATGAGTTCTCCATTTATATTGTACCACTCATAGGTCAATTCACTTTCTACTTCAGTTTCAGCGTGGACCTTTAACAAGAGGCTTTCTCCTGGTGATACAGTATAATCTGCACTGGTACACCACTCTTCTTCGCCTTCTACCCATGCACTCAGATTAGTGGCAGAATCCCATTTAATAACCGAGAAATAAATCCAATAATCATTATTATATTTATCCTGTACATGACAGAAAATATACTTTCCATCTTCTGTATCAGACAAGGTAAATGGATATTCATAAGGATTATGAGAAAGAACCTCTCCGGTATTACCGTCCGTCCACTCAAACTCAGGAACTTCACCGTCTAGTGTCTCCACACAGACTTTAAGAGAAGATTGAACACCCGGAATTGCGTTTTGATCTACGGTCTGAACATAATTATCTTTTTGATCTTCATGACCATCTGCCCATATACGCAGGTTGCCGGAAAATTTGAATCTGACATTGATCCATGTTTCTTCATTTCCATCTGAAACACGGCAGCGCACATTGCAGCCGTTTTCAACAATGTTGTGAGTATAATCAGCAGTATCTTCTCCATCGATCGCTTCAAGATCATCGACCCATTCTGTCTGATCAGGATCAACATAATGTCCGCCTGTCACTTCATACCACTGATAAGAGATTTCGCTTTCGCCTGCATAATCAGTATTGACATGAAGGGCCACCGTACTCTCTGATCCTGTGTCAATATCAATGTTCTGATATCCGGAAATACTATTCTGATCATAACCTTCAAGCCATGCTCGAAGAGTATAGGTCTTGAGCGAAAAATATCTCCATACCTGCTCACTGCCGCTCGAAATAAGACAGCTGTACCATAAAGAATCATCCGGATTTGCTTCAAGCGTACTGTTAGTCTCGCCTGTTATCTCTGCTTCAGCAATCGCTTCCGGCGTCGTCTCCGAACTTATTGATCCTCTATACCATTGATAAGTAATCGGATTCGTGCCTTCGGCATCCACGCTGAGCAGAGCCTTTTCTCCTGAACGCACATTAACATCTGTAACCGAATCCCCATAAACTACAAAAGCAGTTTTATCAAATGAGATCGTTGCTGTGTATTGCTTATATCCTGCATCCAGCTGATAATATATTACATCGCCGCCATTCAGCCGCTTATTAAAAGTGGATAATTGTCCTGCATCTGTATAATTAGAATCAATTACATTGTGCTCACTGTCATACAGAGTAGCGAGCAGTGTTTCGTCTGATTGAATATTAAAACTATACGAAGTCGATTCAGGGACTGTAAAATAATACATCGGTGACTGCTCCGAATATGTCCTTTCGACCTCATATGATGGACCCGGTTCAATCTCCTGCGCCGCATATATTGTCACAAAGATAGATACTTCATATCCGGCATTATCACGAACAAAACAGCCATAATGATTGCCTGACTCTGAAAGACAGGCGTTGTATGTAGGTCCGGTCTCTCCTTCGATGTGATCATAGATTGTATGATCTGCATTGTCTCTACACCATGTATACGTTAAATCATCTCCCTCAGCCGTATCTGTCAGGATATTGATCGGGTAAGTGTCTCCAATTTTATTATCTCCATCAAAAGCCTGGATAAAAACGTACTGCTGTGTTGAGTACTTATCCCCTTCATGCCCTTCCATCCACGCATAAAGATGGTCTGCCGATCTATTTCTGTTTGCCTGATCCGTATCCAACATCTGTGTATCACCAGATGCAGGATCAACAGGGATTTGATCCTCCGCCTCATTATCTGACTGTTTATCATCTTCGGACGAGTCGACAGCGGAAGGCACATCAGCATCTTCTCTTTCCTTCGAATCTGTCTCTTCTTCAGGTCTGCTGTCTGGAGCAACGGCTTCATTTTGCTCTGCTTCATCCGCCTCGGAAGCATTCTCTTCCTGCCCGGAAGCCTCGTCCGAAGCAGGGGTTTCCTCAGAAACTTTCTCCTCTTCCTCAGCTGCAGTTTCTTCCGTTACCTCTTCAGAGTTTTCGGATGTGTCATCTGAATTCAGTTCTTCTGAATCTGATGATGGTTGAGCTGTATCATCAGATTGCTCAATAGTGTCTGTCTGGATCATTACTGCATCCTGCTCAGCGGATCCTTCCGCCGCCATTGCCTTAATACCGCTTAATGGTAAAAAGGCGGAGGCTGTCAGAATCATGGATAGCAGAATAGCTGTTGCCTGTCTTCGTCTCATTTTGTCCTCCTGTCAAAGCAAACCGAACTGAGACACCCGTACAGAAAAACGACTGATGTTTTTCAGTGGGTCCCGTCAAATGCTGTGAGCCTGCATGCACTATTTGAGCAATAATCAAGTAGAAAAAGAGGTTGTCACCAATAGTTTTGCAGGGAACACCTGGCATCCCTAAAAATAGAATAAGTTAATTGTACATTTTCCAAATATGATAGCATGTGACTATTATGATTTCAAACATAAAAAGACACAAAATGGTCACACATCAGCATATGACCATTAAGTGTCTTTTTGTGATATTGATAGGTTTATTTCCAATGATCAAGCTCGTACTTGAGGGCGCCGAGAAGCTCCTCCTCTTTCATCTTGCGGACGATCTGTCCGTGTTTGATCAGAAGGCCTTCTCCGTCTCCGCCGGCAATGCCGATATCGGCTTCCTTTGCCTCGCCGGGGCCGTTGACGGCGCAGCCCATGACAGCGACTTTGATATTGAGGTCGTAGCCCTGGACCATGGTCTCCACCTGGTTGGCAAGGCCGACAAGATCGATTCTGGTCCTGCCGCAGGTCGGACAGGAGACGACATCGATCCCTCCTTTGCGCAGGCCAAGGGTCCTGAGGATCATTTTCGCGGATTTGATCTCTTCCACAGGGTCGCCGGTCAGAGAGACGCGGATAGTATCGCCGATCCCCTGATAGAGGATGATGCCGAGTCCGGCTGCGGACTTGATGTTTCCGCTGTAGAGGGTGCCAGCCTCGGTGATGCCGACATGCAGGGGATAATCCGTCTTCTCGGCCAGCAGTTCATGGGCGCGGGCGCAGATCAGGACATCAGAGGACTTGATGCTGATGACCATCTGATCATAGCCGCACTCCTCCACCATGCGGACCTTGTCCAGGGCGCTCTCCACAAGGCCCTCTGCGGTGACGCCGCCGTATTTGGCGACCAGTTCCTTTTCCAGAGAGCCGCTGTTGACACCGACCCGGATGGGAACCTGCCGCTCCTTGGCGACATTGACAACCGCTTCAATCTTGTCGCGGCCGCCGATATTGCCGGGATTGATGCGGATCTTGTCCGCGCCGTTTTCCATGGCGCGGATGGCCATCCGGTAGTCAAAATGGATATCCGCCACAAGGGGGATATGGATCCTCTTTTTGATCTGTCCGATGGCCAGAGCGGCCTCCTCGGTGGGACATGTGCAGCGGATGATCTCGCAGCCCGCCTCCTCCAGACGAAGGATCTGGGCAACAGTGGCCTCCACATCTTCGGTGGGGGTATTGGTCATAGACTGGATCAGGATGGGATTTCCTCCGCCGATCACGCGGTCGCCGATACGGATTACTTTTGTATGGTCACGATAGGTCATTTTTTTCTCCTTTTTGCCTGCTGTTTTCCCCTTTTTCAGGGATGGTCAAAAACGGCAATGAGCCGGATCGTGCAGTCCCGGGTTTTTCTCTTGCGGGACCGTGCAATCCGGCTGTTGTATTATGTAAAGAATCTGGAAATATCATTAAAGAGTACAAGGATCATTAGAAACATGAGCACCGCAAAACCGGCAAGGTGCACCATGCCCTCTTTCTCGGGCGGAATCGGTTTTCCGCGCACTGCCTCGAGCAGGAGAAAGAGGAGCCTTCCCCCGTCCAGGGCGGGCAGGGGGAGAAGATTGATGACCCCCAGGTTTACCGTCAGCAGCGTTGCAAGGCTCAGGAAGGTCAGGATCACCGCCGCGGGCCCGTAGGGGGCTGTCTCCTCATAGGTGTCGTCGACAACCTTCACGACGCCCACCGGCCCCGCCACATCATCCTTGGAGAAGTGGCCGCGGAAGATCAGCCCGATGGACTTATAGGTTGCCTTGAGCCAGTAGGCCGTCTCGTAAAAACCGTACTGGAAGACCTGGAAGGGGTTGCACTTGAGGTACTGTCCTGCGCCCCGGATTCCAATGTAGTAGCGGTTGTCCTCCTCATCGTAGCGGGGGATCAGGTGCAGGGTCTGCCGCTGACCGTCCCTCTCGATGGTGATGGACAGGGGCTCACCGTAGTTCATCATGGAGACGAGGGTCACTTCCCTGTAGATGTGGATGGACTCCCCGTTGATCTTCCGGATGACATCGCCCTGCTGCAGACCGGCCTCCATGGCGGCGGAATCCGGAATGACTTCCTGGACCACGGGCAGGTCTGTTCCTACGAAGGCGACCAGAATGACGGAAAAAATAAAGCCAAGGATAAAGTTGGCCACAGGACCCGCTGCCACAGCCGCGATCCTGCCGCCCACAGGGGCATTGGGGAAGGAGTGCTCATCCAGCTTTCCCCCTTCCTCATCCTCCAGTCCGTCCAGGCCGTCAAACACACAGGCGCCGCCGATGGGCAGAAGGCGGATGCAGAGGTCTGTCTCCTTTCCTTCCTTGCGATAGAGGACGGGGCCCATGCCGATGTCGAATTCGTTGACACGGATCCCGTTCCGGCGCGCTATGGCATAGTGGCCGAACTCGTGTGAGATGACGATCACGCTGAACATGATCAGAAAAATGAGAATACTGATAATCATAGAACTGCCTTTACATCATTTCGCTCAGAAGAAATGAGAGATAATAGATCACCGGCGCGGTGAAGAGGATGCTGTCGAAGCGGTCCATCATGCCGCCGTGGCCGGGGATCAGTGTGCCGTAGTCCTTGATGCCGTGATTGCGCTTGATCGCGGAGGCAGCAAGGTCTCCGGTCTGGCCGATAATGCTGCCGCAGATGCCTATAATCAGGAAGAGGGTCAGGACATTGGTCCCCTTCTCGATCGAGCCGACCACCAATGCCAGAAGGCAGCTGACGATCGCGCTGCCGGCGATTCCGCCGATGGCTCCCTCTATGGTCTTTTTGGGGCTCAGGACCGGCGCCAGCTTGTGCCGTCCGATGGCCATGCCGACTGCCAGCGCGCACACGTCGCTGACGGAGGCGCAGATGAAGATCAGGAAATACAGAAAGATGCCCTGGGGCAGGTTTCTGGTGCGGCAGACAAAGGCCATCATCACGGGCATGTAGAGAAAGGACATGACCGCGCCGGTCGCCTGGGCTGATTTCCTGCGTGGAAAAGTATAGACATAGACTGCCATTGTGAGCAGAAAATCAACTGCCAGCATCATCATGGTCCAGAAATCGGCCGCAGAGATCATGCCGGTCTGATTGACCGTTCCGTAGCGCCACTGGATATACATCATTCCCGCATAATAGAGCACTGTCAGCAGAAGGCCAGGCAGAGCGACCGCATCCGGCATGGAATTCCATTTGCGGACTGTCACTTTCTTTTTGGCGGGTGCGGGCTTACACAGCACCGTCGTCAGTTCCATATAGCCGATCACACTGCAGAGCATGCACATCAGCCAGAGGGGATAGGATCCGGGAAAACCCAGCGCGATGATCAACACGGCCAGGATGACGCCGCTGATTATTCTTGTTTTCATTTCATTCCTCCCATTGCATATCGCTTTCAGGCACGTACCGGTTACACTTACTTGTCCATCAGGCCGCCGTATCTTCTCTCGCGATGGTTGTAGGCATCGATTGCCCTGACAAGCTCGTCACGGTCGAATTCCGGCCAGGCTTTTGGTGTAAAATACATCTCCGAGTACGCCAGCTGCCACAGGAGAAAGTTTGATATGCGCTGTTCGCCGCAGGTGCGGATGAGCAGGTCCGGATCAGGGATCCCGGCCGTATCAAGGCAGTCGTCCAGAACAGACTCATCGATCTTTTCGGGATCCTCTAAAAGACCCCGGGCGGCAGCGCGCCTGACAGCGCGCACGATCTCATCGCGTCCGCCGTAATTGATGGCGATCTGGAAGCCGATCCCCGTATTCGAAGCGGTGTCCCGCTCCAGGTCCGCAATGGACTCCCGAAGGTCCTTGTCCAGCATGGACTTGTCGCCGATCACACGGACCCGCACGTTGTTCTTGGCACATTTGGCAAGGCTGGTCTTCATGTATCTGCGCAGGAGATTCATCAGCGCCTTGACCTCGGTCTGGGGCCTGGACCAGTTCTCTGTCGAAAAAGCGTAGACAGTCAGGTACTTGACACCCATGTGGTCCGCGTCCTCCAGGATCTGCTCGACGACCTTTGCGCCCTGGGTATGGCCGAAGGTTCTCGGCATACCGCGTTTTTTGGCCCAGCGGCCGTTGCCGTCCATAATGATCGCAATATGAGCGGGAATCTTCAGACCTTCTCTGATTTCCTCTTTCATCTTCTTATATCATTCCTTTTTCCAGTGATTACAAACCCGCAGCAGGTGCCGCAGCGGTCCGGCTGCAGTACCTCCTGCGGGTTATTATCCGAATTTTCAGTCACAGCTCATACCCTGCGGCAGGGCCCGGCCAAAGCTCAGGGCCGTCCGCTTCGGGGCGCAGGCCCGCAGTCTGCAGGCCGCGGCGCGGGGCCGGCTGCACGGCACCGGCTCTGTCAATGAGCGGGATCAGACCGTCATGATCTCCTTGGTCTTCTCGTCGATGGCCTTGTCGATCTTCTTGACAAACTTGTCGGTGACCTTGGTCAGCTCATCCTGCAGCTCGGCGATGACGTCTTCAGAGACATCCTCGCTCTTTTTGAGCTTCTTGAAGGCTTCATTGCCGTCGCGGCGGATATTGCGCAGGGCAACCTTTGCCTCTTCGCCCATCTTCTTGACGTCCTTGGAGAGCTGTTTGCGGCGCTCACCGGTCAGTTCGGGGAATACCAGACGGATCATTGTGCCGTCATTGGTCGGATTGATGCCGATATCGGAAGCGGAAATCGCACGGCTGATCTCCTTGAGCATCTTCTTCTCCCAGGGAGAGATCTGGATGATCCTGGCCTCGGGGACAGAGACGTTGGCAAGCTGCTGGATGGGTGTGGGGGATCCGTAGTAATCGACACGGATTTTGTCGAGGACATGCGGATTCGCGCGCCCTGCGCGGACTGCCTGCAGATCAGTCTCCAGATGAGACAATGTCTTTTCCATTTTCGCTTCGTAAGGCTGAACTCTCTCGCTGCTCATGGTTTTACCCCTTTCTCAATTGACTGTATTGCGCCTGTAAATACCCTGTCCGGACGGGCACTGCTGTGTGCTGCGCCGGACAGCAGGTACAGGAATTCCAAGGTTTTCTCTATTCTCCTGCCGTATGATCCCGGCATATGATCCTGTGCCGCTTCTGAGAAGGCACCGCAATATGCATCAGGCCGTGATCGAAGTGCCGTCAAAATCGCCGCTTGCCGCGCGGATGATGCTCCGCTCCGCCTGCAGGGCGAAAATGCGCATCTCCATACCGTTCTCCTTGGCCAGCACAGAGGATGTCATATCGACAGCCTGAAGGTTTCTCTCGACAACTTCCTCATAGGTGAGATGATCGAAGCGCTTTGCATCGGGATTCTTTAAGGGATCCGAATCATAGACGCCGTCGACATTTTTGGCCATGAGGATCATGTCGGCATCCACTTCCACCGCGCGCAGGACAATGCCTGTATCCGTGGAAAAATAGGGATGGCCCGTTCCGCCGGCAAAAAATACAACGATTCCCTCTTCGAGGAAGCGGACAGCCTGGTCTCTGGAAAACTGATCCGTAAATGTGCCGACAGCAAAGGGAGTCATGACACGGGTATCCAGTCCTGCACCCCTGAAGATCTCAGAGACATACAGGCAGTTCATGACCGTGGCCAGCATGCCGATCTGGTCGGATTTGACACGGGCGATCTCATTGCCGGTGCGTCCGCGCCAGATATTGCCTCCGCCCGTCACGACGCCGATCTGATGTCCGGCATCGTGCAGCTCTTTGACCTGGGCTGCGATCCCCGCGATCACCTGCTCGTCGTACAGCTTCACAGCACCCTTTGCGTTGCGCATGGTGCCGTCGTTTTCACCGGCCAGTGCCTCTCCGGAAAGCTTCAGTATGATCCTGCTCATAATATCTGTCCTTTCTTGAAAAATCCGTCTTTACAAGTATATCATTTGTACAATGTTACTGACAAGATGGCATTCTTATTTCTGAGAGGCGCGCTTGCGAAGACGTGCGTCCAGAATCTTTTTGCGCAGGCGCAGGTGGTGGGGCGTCACTTCGAGAAGTTCATCCGTGTCCACGTATTCGATGGCCTGCTCCAGGCTCATGATCCTGGGAGGGACCAGGCGCAGCGCTTCGTCCGCACTCGAGGAACGGGTGTTGGTCAGGTGCTTGGTCTTGCAGACGTTGACATCGATATCGACCGCCTTGCTGCTCTGGCCGACGATCATTCCCGTGTAGACTTCCTCGCCGGGTCCGATGAACATCTGACCGCGCTCCTGGGCTCCGAACAGGCCGTAGGCGACAGCCGTACCGGACTCAAAGGCAATGAGGGAGCCCGTCTTGCGGTAGGAAATGTCCCCCTTGAAGGGCGCATAGCTGTGGAAGATCGTGTTCATGATGCCGTTGCCCTTGGTATCGGTCATGAAGTCGCCGCGGTAGCCGATGAGGCCGCGGGAAGGGATCATAAAGGTAAGGCGGGTATAATCGCCCTGGAGCGATGTCATATTAACCAGTTCGCCCCTGCGCTCGCCCAGCTTCTGGATGACATTGCCGGCGAATTCCTCGGGCACGTCGATGATGCACTCCTCGATGGGCTCAAGGCGTTTGCCCTTTTCATCATAGCGGTAGATGACCTCTGCCTTGCTGACCGAAAACTCATAGCCCTCGCGGCGCATGGTCTCGATCAGGACGGACAGATGCAGCTCGCCGCGGCCGGAGACCTTGAAGGACTCCGTGGTATCGGTATCCTCGACGCGCAGAGAGACATCGGTGTTGAGCTCTCTGTAGAGACGGTCGCGGATGTGGCGGCTGGTGACATATTTGCCGTCCTTGCCCGCCAGCGGGGAATCATTGACATTGAAGGTCATTGCAATGGTGGGCTCGGAAATCTTCTGGAAAGGGATGGCCACGGGATTCTCGGGAGAGCAGAGGGTATCGCCGATGTGCAGATCATCGATTCCCGATACGGCAACGATGGATCCGATGCGGGCCTCCTGTACCTCGACGCGGCGCAGTCCCTCAAACTCATAGAGCTTGCTGACCTTGACCTTGCGGCGCACATCGGGATTGTGATGGTTCACGATCACACACTCCTGGTTGACGCGGATGGTTCCGTTGTCCACCTTGCCCACGCCGATGCGTCCGATATATTCATTGTAGTCGATGGTGCTGATCAGCATCTGCGTGCCCGCTTCCGGGTCTCCCTCAGGTGCAGGGATATAATCGATGATGGTCTCAAAGAGAGGCTTCATGCTGGCGCCGGGGCTGCCCAGATCCATTGTCGCAATACCGGACTTTGCGGATGCAAAGACAAAGGGGCAGTCGATCTGCTCGTCGCTGGCGCCCAGATCCATCAGCAGTTCCAGGACCTCGTCGATGACCTGGGTGGGACGCGCACCGGGGCGGTCGATCTTGTTGATGCAGACAATGACCGGCAGATCAAGGGCCATGGCCTTGCTCAGGACAAAGCGGGTCTGCGGCATGGGACCCTCGAAAGCGTCCACGACCAGGATGACTCCGTTGACCATCTTGAGAACGCGCTCCACCTCTCCGCCGAAATCTGCGTGTCCGGGAGTATCCACGATATTGATCTTTGTTCCTTTGTAATAGACTGCAGTGTTTTTGCTGAGGATCGTGATCCCGCGCTCGCGCTCCAGATCGTTGGAGTCCATGACGCGCTCCTGCACCGACTGATTCTCACGGAACACACCGCTCTGCTTGAGCAGTCCGTCCACCAGCGTAGTCTTGCCGTGATCGACATGGGCGATGATTGCTACATTTCTGACGTCTTCTCTCTTCTGCTTCATATCTTCCTTTCCTGAAAAACGGACACCGGCGCCCCGCCTGCGCGGCCCTTCTGCCGCAGCGGCAGTCTCTGCGCCTTTTTCCCGAATAAATATTCTTTCTATATATCTATAAATACATGAAAAAAAATATATATCCGGAAATCTGTAAATGCCCGAAAATGTATAAATGCCCGGACTCCCCAAAAGCTGCGGATCCGGGAAGCTCTCCTCATTGACTGCAGAATTACTCCTGAATTACCAAATTGACAGTATAGCATCGAATCCGGTGCTTCGCAACCATAGGATTCACAGTTAGAGTTCACAATCCTTTCATGATTAGATGCCTGAGCGGTACTTGACATTGTATTTTGACAGTGCTATTATCACCAAAATGCATCTGTTAGCACTCGTTGCCGGTGAGTGCTACCATATCAAAATAATTACAACTCGCATGAACCGTCTTTGAGTCAGTGCTGGGCGGTTCACTGTAAGTCACCGCACATCCAGACAGATTTCAAACGTTTCAGGAAGTTTCAATTAGTTTAATCAAGTTTCAACAAACAGCACGAGAATTTCCCTTCCTCTGCAGGCGGCGGAATGAATCGGACAAACTTAGAAGCGGCAGCGGCGGGCGGAGCAGAAAGCAGTACCCCCCGCTGACAAAAGGAGTAATCCGCGGCCTCATAAAAAAAGACGCGGCGTCCCGCATGACGTTAAAAGGTCCTGTTCCCTTAAAGTTACTGCAGATGGATTGAAATAAGTCATAAGTTTTTATGAACATAAGTTTTATGAAAAGGAGAATAAGATATGACAGTTGTTCCCGTTTACAACGCAGTCGTCGTACCGGATTCCAATATATTTTTCGCAATCGACGCATACAAAAAAATGACCGGCCGCGCTCCTTTTGAAGGCGAAAAGGTCATTCTGATGATGCTCCGGGCTGATGACAGCCGTGAAGATCTTGAAAAAGACAGCTTCTATCCCATCGGTGTATCGGGCGTCATCACGGAAGTCAACGCCGGCGGCTATCTGGTCATCCGCACCCACGGGCGCGTGCATTTCGACGAGATCACCGTTTACAGCGATCACACCATCGAACTGTCCGTTTCCCGCAGGCCTGATGTAGAGGATCTGGATCCGGCCTATGAGGCGGAGCGCCTTGAAAAGCTCAAGAACGTCGTTGTCGAGTACACCTCACAGTTCCAGTGGGGCGCGCTTACACGCGCCTACGCAGAGCAGTGGACAGGGATCGGCGAGATCGCATCCATCATGTCCCCCTGGCTCAACATCACAAACGAAGAGCGCTACGCCCTCCTGGAAGAGGACTCCAAAAAGGCCCGCAGCGAGGCAATGGAGAAGATCCTCTACGAGAATCTGGAAATGTTCCACGTCAATAACGAGGCACGCAATGCCCAGGAGGAGGGCTACCAGAAGCTCTACCGCGAGCAGGCCATCAAGAAGCAGATCGAATATCTGCAGAAGGAACTGGACGAGATGCATCCCGAAAACATCACGGATGTGCGCCGTTTCCAGGTCAAAATTGAAGAATCCGGCATGAACGAGACCGCCCGCAAGGAGGCTGACAAGGTACTCAACCGCTACAAGCAGGAGGGACAGAACAGCCCCGAGTCCGGCATGCTCTACGACTATCTCGATTTCATCACAGGCCTCTCCTGGAAAAACGAAGATGCCCAGGAGATCGATCTCGACGAGGCGGAAGCCGTCCTTGAGGAGGATCATTTCGGCCTGAAAAAAGTCAAGGAGAGGATCATCCAGCAAATTGCTGTCATGAATCTCAAAAAACAGCAGTCCGGTTCCATTCTTTGCTTTGTCGGCGCTCCCGGTACCGGCAAGACCAGTATCGGTCAGAGCATCGCAAAGGCTCTGCACCGCAAATATGCCCGTGTCAGTCTGGGCGGCGTACGGGATGAAGCGGATATCCGCGGACACCGCCGCACCTACATCGGCGCCATGCCCGGCAGGATCATGGACGGCATCCAGAAGAGCGGTGTCTCCAATCCGGTCATGGTCCTCGATGAGATCGACAAGCTCTCCGTCTCCTACAACGGAGATCCTGCCAGCGCCCTGCTGGAGGTCCTGGACCCCGAGCAGAACAGCACCTTCACTGACCACTACATGAACGCCCCTTACGACCTGTCCAACGTGCTCTTCATCTGCACGGCCAACACGCTGGAGACCATCCCCGAGCCCCTGCTCAACCGTATGGAAGTCATCCAGTTCCAGGGCTACACAGCGACAGACAAGCTCCAGATCGCCAGAAGGCATCTTCTGCCCAAGGCCATGCAGACCGTCGGAATCAATGCGGACCAGATCGAGATCTCAGACGATATCATCAACGTCATCATCTCCGACTACACCCAGGAGGGCGGCGTCCGAGGCCTGCGCAAGCGCCTCGAGACCCTGTGCCGTGCTGCAGCCGTCAGGATCGTGCGCGGCAATGGAGAAAAGGTTTCTGTCACTGCAGAAAACCTGCGCGACCTTCTGGATATGCATCCCGTCTATCACAAGAAGGTCAAGGAGAGCGCCCATCCCGGCATCGTCACAGGTCTTGCCTGGACAGCAGCCGGCGGCGAGATCCTCTACATTGAGACCCTGCTGACCAAGGGCAAGGGCGAAGTTCTGATCACGGGACAGCTGGGCGATGTCATGAAGGAATCCGCCCGCATCGCCGTGACCCTTGTCAAGTCCCTCTTCCCCGAGCAGACGTCTGTTCTGGAGGAAAATGACCTGCACATCCATGTTCCGGACGGTGCCACTCCCAAGGACGGTCCCTCCGCCGGCATTACGCTGACGACGGCCCTCTCCTCCCTTGTAACCGGCATTCCTGTCCCTCCCAACATCGGCATGACCGGTGAAGTCTCCCTTCAGGGCGGCGTCAATCCCATCGGCGGACTGCCGGAGAAGCTCCTGGCCGCACAGCGCGCGGGCGTGAAGAAGGTCTTCATCCCCGCCGACAACGTGGATGATCTGCGGGATGTTCCCGAGGAAGTCAGGCACAATCTTGAGATCGTCCCCGTCGAGGAGGCATCACAGGTACTCAAAGCCCTGGGCATCATTCAATAAAGCCTTAAATAATAAGACATTAAACAATAAATCATCAAACAATAAATCACTAAAAGAGAAAGCATTAACAAGAAAGCATTAAAAAAGCCCGCGGAACAGCCTCTCATTTCAGAGGTTCCCGCGGGATTGTTTTAACTAAGAGGCACAGACCGGCTGAAGAAAGGATCAGCACTGAGAGCCCCAGAATGCATCCTCGAACATCCTCTTGTTCTCATTGGGATCGTCGGAAATATCAAACATGTGCTCATAGTGGTACTCTTCATCAAAGGTCAGGCGCATCTGGTACCAGACCTCTCCGCCGTGAGTAGATTGGGAGATCCCCTCGTTCTCAAAGCCGAACTTCGCATAGTAATGGATTTTGGGCTCTTTGCAGGTCAGAACGATCCCCTTTTTGCCCATCGCTTTGGTCTCACGGATCATGCGCTGCATGACGATGGAAGCATATCCTTTGTTCTGCTCTTCGGGGGCTGTGCAGACAGTGAAGATCATCCGCCAGTCGCCGTCCGGATCATGGAAGGAAGGATTTTCAAACATTTCATCTGTCAGATCCGACTCTTTTGTGAGAGGTCCGGCCACGAAAGAGATCAGATTCCTGAAATCATCAAAGCCCAGCCAGAAACTGTCCGGATAGGTTTCCAGCCTGCCCCTGAGCCTCTCCCGGTCCGCAGCTTCCGACGCGGAGAAACAAACGGCCTCCAGTTCCGTGATCCGATCCAGATCATCCATGCCTGCTTTTCTAATATACATTGCGATTGTCTCCTCATTTTATACTCGAGTATATACAGTAAGAGCCGGCCGCTGCCAGGGCAGCATCCGGCTCTGCATATCCGTCGTTCCGACCGACTTTCCTTTACATTTGATACATTGTCTTTGCAAAGGGCTTGAGCAGGAAGTAGAACCTGCGGCCCTTTTCTTTGCCATAGTGCTTTTGAAGCGCATAGCGCAGAGAATTCAGATTGTTGAGTTTTTCTCTCACATTCAGAAGATATTCAGATATGTCCGAAGGGTACTCACCCGCGTAACCGCTGCGGTAGAAAATGATCTCGCAGTAATACGCGAATTTCTGTTTGAGGTCAGGCTTTAAAACAGGGAGTGAACGGGTATTGCTCTTGATGGACAGATAAATGTCCTTTCCCTGCTCCCCGTAGAAGGTTGCAAGCTGGTTGTGGAGCTCCGCCAGGTTTTCTGCGCCGATGCAGGCCACGATCTTGGCGATCTCCTCATCTCCCGGAGCGGGCAGTGCATCGGAAGCACTCTCTCCTGCTTCATCCGGAACATTCTTACCTGTATCGTTTTTTCTGCCCTTGCTGTCAGAAGCAGCGGAAGCTTTCGATGTGTCCGAAGCTTTCTCAGTCCCGGCGTCCTCGGCTGCGTCCGCCGAATCATCGGACTCCGCGGCCTGTTCCTGCTTTCTGGAAGCGGACTTGGACTTGCGCGATCTGGACCTGCGGGATTTGGAGCGGTGGGATGTCTCGGCAGCCGGCTCCTCCTCTGCGGCAGGATCCTCTTCTGCCGTTTCCTTTGCGGCAGCATCCGTCTGTACCGCTTCATTTGCAACATTTTCTGCCTGTGCTGTTTCATTCACAGCAGCATCTGCCTGTGCTGCTTCCTTTACGGCAGCATCCGCATTTGCGTCTTCACCCACGGCAGCTTCCGTTTCCGGGAGACCGCCGTCATAGGCAGCTTCCGGACCCGCTGCAGCATCTGCGGTTGAGATTTCTGCAGTATCTGCGGTATTTCCGGATTCATTGTCCCGGTCTGCGGGAAGGTCAGGACCCTGTTCCGCATCCTCTTTAAGTGCATACGGCAGATCCTCTTCCGCAGCAGCTTCTTCGGAGGCTCCTTCTTCAGAAGCTCTTTCTTCAGAGGCCTCCTGCGTCTTGAGATCCGCATCGGGCTCCTGCCGGACGGCATCCGCATCGATCTGCTCTTCTTCCCGGTCATCTTCGGAGAATGCTGCAGCTTCGTCCGTCTCATCGGTAAACAGAGAGTCGTCTTCCGATTCGGTCTCATACAGGGGTTCGTCCGTCAGCTCATCCTGCTCCGCATCGTACCCGATATCATCTGCATCATTGTCGTCCGGGTCATATGCAAACAGATCTGCATCCTCTCCGTCAATGTCTGCGTTCTCCAGTTCCTCCGGATCTTCAGAATCCATCTCCGGAATCATGTCCTCCGGATCAGGCTGCGCCGCGCGCTCCGCGTCCCTGAGATTAGGGCGTGAAGGTCTCGCATCCTGGTCCTGCACTGCTTCCGGGGACAGCCTTTCCGCTGCTGCATCCTGTGCTGCGTCCCGGTCCTGCAATGTGAAGCTGTGGTCAGCCGTGCCTGCTGAGCGGGTCTCCTGGCTCCCCGAAGACAAGTCTTCCCGAAGACGTCTCTCGAGGTTCCTGCACTCCTTGCCTGTTATACGTTTGACCGATTTTTTCCTGCGTCTCCAGTATTTGACCGCTGCATCGAAGCCGGTATCGTTTGTCACGATGATAAATATGCCGTCCTCGTCTTTGCTGATGCGGTATCCCAGCTCGGAAACCAGCTGGAAATCCAGCGCGTTAGTACCCTCGTAGCATTTGATAAATGTCACTGTCCGGTCGGATTCCTTGAGTCTGATCAGACTGTCATAACTCATATGCGGACTGTTTCTTGTATAAAAAACAATCAGCTCTGTATCCTGTCCGGGCAATTCGAGGAGAGGGATCCAGAAATCCCCTACATTTTCGCTGTCGATTAAATATTGTACTGTCATACACAATCCCTGATCGGTCGGAACTGACAGAAATTATAGCATGACAGGCCTGTACTGTACAAGAATTTCTTTTCCATACAGCCTGTACTGACAGCCTGCAGCGATACTGTCTGTACCGATACTGTCTGTACTGATACTGTCTGTACCGATACTGTCTGTACAGCTGAAGCGGGTGGTCACTCCTTTTCCATATGCACATGGACCTGGGGGAAGGGAATGCTGATTCCGGCTTCATCGAAGCGAAGCTTGATCTCTTCCGTAATCTGCCACTTGGCCGCCAGGAAATCAGGGGAATTGACATAGCAGAACATTCCAATGTCGACAGAGCTGTCTCCCAGACCGTCTACAAAGACCGTAATGTCCTGATCCTGCAGGACATACTGGCAGTCCCTCGCAGTCTCTTCCATGATCTTCTTGGCCAGGCGGATGTCCGAGTCGTAACTGATCCCGACCACTGTATCGAAGCGCCTGACAGGATTCTGTGAGCAGTTGGTGACCGCGCAGTTCGAGATCTGGCTGTTGGGCAGGGTCAGGATACGGTTGTCCTTTGTTGTGATCGTGGTATAGAACAGGCCGATCATGGTGACTGTTCCCTCTCCGTGAGGGCTGATAATGTAGTGCCCGACACGAAAGGGCTTGGTAAAAAGGATCAGAATGCCGCCCGCCACATTGGACAGGCTGCCCTGCAATGACATGCCGACCGCCAGCATGGCAGTACCGAGTACCGTGATGATCGAGGCCGTGTTGACGCCCAGCTGGCCCAGGATCATGAAAAACAGGAAGACGTAAAGAAGGATCTCCAGGGCGGATCCCAGGAACTTTATGACTCCCACATCCGCCTGCGTTTTTTCCAGGGTCCTGTTCAACATCTTATGAAGGAATTTGATCAGTTTCCTGCCCACAAAATAAATGATAAGGCAGACGATGATATCAAAGGCCAGAGAACGGATGCCGGGAAGCATGCTCTCAAAAAAGTTCTTTACATTGGACAAGGTCAGATCGGAAGGATCGATCTGTTCGATATCTTCGATCTGTATGGATTCTGCGGCGGTACTTAAGATATTGGCCAAGCTGCCTGCCCTCCCTTATAATCCGATCGCGTTTTCGATCGCTTCAAGAAGATCATCGTACTCATCAAAGGCGGGAATATCAGGGTAATCTTTGCGGATCTGCTCCGTCGTGCGGAAAAGGAATCCGTCTTTGCCAGCCTGGATCATGGCAAGATCATTGTAGCTGTCGCCGATCCCGATGGTCTCAAAACCGATCGACTGAAGCGCCTTGACGGTTGAGTATTTGGAATTCTCGACACGCATCTTGTGGCCGATGATCTCCCCGTCGGGTCCTACGACCAGAGAATTGCAGAAAAGAGTGGGCCATCCCAGCTTTTTCATCAGAGGCATGGCAAATTCCGTAAAGGTATCGCTGATAATGACCGCCTGCGTTTTGCTGCGCAGCTCGTTCAGGAATTCCAGGGCACCGGGGAGGGGATCGATCTTGGCAATCGTCTCCTGGATCTGGGGCAGGCCAAGGCCGTGCTCATGCAGAATATTCCTGCGGAATGCCATCAGTTTGTCATAATCGGGTTCATCGCGGGTGGTTCTTTTGAGTTCCGGAATTCCTGTGACCTCTGAAAAAGCAATCCAGATCTCCGGTACAAGTACGCCTTCCAGGTCCAAACATACGATATGCATCTTTTCGTTCCTTTCTGAGTCAGTATATTGATCGATTGAATGATGAAAGGGAAACTCCGCCCCTATTATGATTTGCCGAAACGGCTCCTGATGCCGCGGCTGAGTTTCTGCGGCATTGTCAGTGCCCTGGTCAGATGATCTGCCGGCATGTGTTCCCGGCAGGCACGGAGCAGGGGTTTTGTATTTTTTCCTGCGGAAAAGCGATAGTTTCCGTTTCTCTTCGTCTGCACTTCAAAGCGGGGAATCCATTTTCCGCCGAAAGCAAGATCTGCCACGATATAGTTGATCTCCTCCCAGGGGATCTGTATGTAGTTCTCGACATTTCTGTCGTCATAGAACTCAAATGACTTGTCTCCGACCATGATCTTTCCATAATTCTGCAGGCCCATATATGAGGTTCCCTTGCAGACATATTCCACTTCCCTGTTCATTGATTCAGCCATTTCGAATCTCCTTTATTTTGCGCGATTTCAACTGTACTATCGTAACACGCACCTG